>Ga0123335_1004300_pt1 | contig 18668 bp, 14 predicted proteins | sample BiotimSIPDNA_2_FD_89707 | JGI IMG/M metagenome (GOLD analysis project Ga0123335, IMG submission 89707) | Anaerobic biogas reactor microbial communites from Washington, USA - Biogas_R2 time_0 SIP DNA | ecosystem: Engineered > Bioreactor > Anaerobic > Unclassified | place: Washington, USA...
AACAAATTCTGCATAATTCCTGTGGATAACGCTTCTGACCCCACTGTTTGCGACGATTTGTCATCCGAGGCTATTCAGAATACGGAAACTCAAGAATATCTACATCAACAATCAGGCTACAGCCGTTGGGGGTCGAATCAGAAAAAAGAGATCACTAATTTGGATATCATAATGCTCATCTTGACCGGAGGACTGTGGCTTATTTGGATTATTTTTAGACCAAAATATTATTAATAATAGTATTGAAGTTTCATTAGTTTAAATGCGAGAACTGAATACTTCTGCATGATCCCAAACATATCTTAACTACGAGGAATTGACACAAGAAACTCATAATAGACAGGTGGATTTTTAGAGAGGAAGGGAAAATAGAATGAGAAAAACTGCGATTGTTGTGGTGATATTAATCAGTTTTGTTTTGCTTGTCCAAGCGAGTGGGTCTTTTAATCTAGAAAGCATGTCCTATACAGAGCTAGAAGTCTTGCGGGATTTGGTTTTGAAAGAAATGGAAGAGAAACAGTCTTTAGGAGATATACCAAATTCAGAAGAAACAGATATTGCTACAGCAAGTCCATCCTTTGATTCTGCGCCGGAAGCCACAGATTATAGAATACTTGAAGTGGGAAGTAAGGGCGAAGATGTGTTGGCAGCCAGGATACGCTTATTTGAGTTAGGCTATTTCACAAAAATGCCAACACAAGTGGATTTTACCCCAAACATGAAAGACTATGTTATCGAATTTCAAAAGCATAATGCTCTTAACGCGGATGGGATGCTTACACCGGATGTGCAGAAGCTGCTATTTTCTGAGGATGCTAAACCAAAACCTGTTCCGGTTGCAAAGCTAAATAAGCCGACTAACGTGAAAATATCAGTATCTGGCATTTGGGTAGTTATTTCCTGGTCGTCAGTAGATGGAGCAGATAGTTATAATATTTACAGATCTTCATCCAACCAAGGAACCTATACAAAAATTGCCACCGTCAAAGAAACAAAATATTCTGATAAAGCACCTTCCCGAGGTAAGACTTACTACTACAAAGTTGAAGCGATAGCAGAGAACAATCAATCCGACCAGACATCTTCCTTCAAAGCAGTAATACCCACTCCGGCTCCAACAGCAGTTCCTGAACCAAAATATCCCTTAGAGGACACAGGTTATGGAGATTCCGGTACCTCTTATGGATACAAATGGTTTAAGAATAATTATAAGAATACAAGCACAAAATATACAGTTGATGGTTTTACAATTGCTTACTATGCGACAAATGTATATGGGGAAAAAATCAAGGCACATGGTTTTGGGGAATATATACAATATGAAATTATCAACAAAACGATTAAGCCAGGAAAACAGGGCCAGACGCCTAAGATAACAGCCTATGGATTTGAGGATGCAAAAAGGATACATGCAGCGGTAAGCAAAATTCATCTGACTAACGGAACAACTATTGAGATTCCCGAGAGCGATAGGCAATACTGGTATTATGAGTATTAAAGAGGCGTGAGATTTTTCTGCTGTTCAACAGCGTAATCTGCGCTTGAGGGATTGTGGTGTCTTCAAAAATGGGTTTTGTCCATCCTTTTTGGGGATAATGAGAGGCAATCAGTTTCAGCATGTTGTTTTAGCGTCTCTGAAAATGCAACAAAAGAAACCGCAGCCTGCGGAACAGGTTTCAGGTCAGGATGGCGGTATGGACATCCACCTCACTGCTGTGTTTCAGCCGCGTCAGCACCAAGTCAATCCTATACCGGACGCGGGAGAACATGGCTTGATGCAAGGATTTTGTGTGATTGCCGTGGTTTTCCCTGCACCCATTATACCAAAAAACGCTAAAATATGTTGAATTTCCTAAGATTTCCAGAGACTTAGGGGGCACTAATTATTTATGCCGGGTGGTTCGTCTGCGCCGGGTGGGCTGGGGCTGCTGTTTCTCAATGGGCGCGTCCCCCCTGAGGGCAAAGAGCTCGTCGCGCAGCTTGGCCGCCTGCTCAAAGTCCAGGTTGCGGGCGGCGGAGAGCATCCGGTCCTCAAGGCTTAAGCTCATGGCCTCTTTCTCCTCCGGGGAGAGGGCGCCCATCCGCGCGTCCTCCTCCGCCTGGGCGGAGATGGCGATCAGATCCCGCACCGCGTTGTTGATGGTCTCAGGCGTGATGCCGTTTTCCTGGTTGTAGCGCTCCTGGATGCCGCGGCGGCGGTTGGTCTCCGCGATGGCCCGCATCATGGAGTCCGTGGGCTGATCCGCGTACATGATCACCCGCCCCTCGGTGTTGCGGGCGGCGCGGCCCACCGTCTGCACCAAACTGGTCTCAGACCGGAGAAATCCCTCTTTATCCGCGTCCAAAATGGCCACCAGCGCCACTTCGGGCAGATCCAGCCCCTCCCTTAGCAGGTTGATCCCCACCAGCACGTCATAGGCGCCCAGGCGCAAATCCCGCAGCAGGGCCATGCGCTCCATGGTTTTGATGTCGGAATGCAGGTAGCGCACCCGGGTGCCCATCTCCCTTAAAAACTCGCTGAGCCGCTCCGCCATGGCCTTGGTCAGCGTGGTCACCAGCACCCGGAAGCCCTTGTCCACCGTGTCCTTGATCTCGCCGATCAAATCGTCCACCTGGCCGGTGGCGGGGCGCACCGCGATGCGGGGGTCCAAAAGCCCGGTGGGCCGGATGATCTGCTCCACCGTCTGGCTGCTGTTCTCCCCCTCAAAGGGCCCGGGGGTGGCGGAGACGAAAATCACCTGGCGGATGCGCTCCTCAAACTCATCAAAGGTCAGCGGCCGGTTGTCCAGCGCCGAGGGCAGCCGGAAGCCATAGTCCACCAGGGACAGCTTGCGCGCCCGGTCCCCGTTGTACATGCCCCTGATCTGGGGCACGGTGACGTGGGATTCATCGATAAAGCAGAGAAAATCCTTCGGAAAATAGTCCAGCAGCGTATAGGGCGGGTCCCCGGGCTGGCGGCCGTCAAAATAGCGGCTGTAGTTCTCAATGCCGGTGACAAAGCCCAGCTCCCTGAGCATCTCAATATCATACCGGGTGCGCTGGGCGATGCGCTGGGCCTCCAGCAAGCGGCCCTCCCCCTCAAAATACTTCACCCGCTCCTCCAGGTCGCGCTCCATCTGGAGGATGCCTTTTTCCAGGCCCTCCTGGCTGGTGGCGTAGTGGGTAGCGGGGTAAAGGGCCGCGTGGTTCAATTGCCGAAGGGCCCGGCCGGTGGTGGCGTCCGTTTCCGAGATGCGCTCGATCTGGTCGCCAAAGAACTCCACCCTCAGGGCGTTCTCCTTTTCGTTCACCGGGATGATGTCCACCACATCCCCCCGCACCCTGAACATGCCCCGGGCAAAGGCCAGGTCGTTGCGGTCATACTGGATGCTCACCAGCTGGCGGGAAAGCCCTTCGGGGGTTAAGGCCATGCCGGGGCGCAGGGAGAGCATCTGCTCCAGGTATTCGCTGGGGTCGCCCATGGCGTAGATGCAGGACACCGAGGCCACGATGATCACATCCTGGCGCTCCTTAAGCGCCGCCGTGGCGCTGTGGCGCAGGCGGTCGATCTCATCGTTGATGGCGGAGTCCTTTTCAATATAGGTGTCGCTGGAGGCGATATAGGCCTCCGGCTGATAATAGTCGTAATAGCTGACGAAGTATTCCACCGCGCTGTCCGGGAAAAAGGCGCGGAACTCGGCGCAGAGCTGCGCGGCCAGGGTTTTGTTGTGGGCGATCACCAGGGTGGGCTTTTGCACCTGCTGGATGACGGCGGCCATGGTGTAGGTCTTCCCGGAGCCCGTGACCCCTAAAAGGGTCTGCGCCCGCAGGTTGTCCCTTACCCCTTGCGCCAGCGCCTCAATGGCCTGTGGCTGATCCCCCCGGGCTGTAAAGGGGGCCTTCAGCACAAAGCGGCTCACGTCTGGCACTCAACGTCCAGATGCTGGCAGGCAAAGCGGCGCAGGGCTTCAAAGCTTTCCTGGCTGATGTCGTGCTCTATCTTGCAGGCGTCCTCATAGGCGGTCTCCTCCGGCACCCCCATGCGCATCAAAATGCGGGCCAGGCCGTGATGCCGCTCCGCCATGCGCCGGGCGATCTCCTCCCCCGCCGGGGTCAGGGTGATGAGGTTTTCATCGTCCATCAGAATATAGCCGTTTTCGCGCAGCAGTTTCATGGCATGGCTCACGCTGGGCTTGGTCACCCCCAGCGCCTCCGCGATATCCACAGAGCGCACCACGCCCTTCTCCCGCTGGATCAGCAGGATGCGTTCGAGATAGTTTTCCTGGGACTCGTTGATTTTCAAAAGCAATTTCCCCTTCCTGGCACAAATGTATCTTATCAGTATTTATACCCACTTGACAAGGCAAGTTAGACTCGATAAACTCTCTTCGGTGACCTAAGACAGGTCATAATGAAGAGCCAGCGGTTGGGCACTCCCAACCTTTGACCGCAGGAGGACAGCATGCCGGTGATGCTGATGGGCGCAGGGGATGAAGCCGTGATCCGCAGGATCAGCGGCCATCCCGCCATCCGCCAGCGCCTGGCGGAACTGGGCTTTGTCTCAGGCGCCAGGGTTCAGGCGGTGGGCACCAGCCCCGGGGGCATCATCCTCCTGGTGAAGGGCAGCCGCGTGGCCCTGGGCGCGGACATGGCGCGGCATATTTTTGTATAACGAAAGCAGCATAAGGAGAGACAGGATGAAAACACTCAGGGACACAAAGCCCGGCGACACCGTCACAGTGCACAAGCTGCACGGGGAAGGCGCCATCAAGCGGCGCATCATGGACATGGGCATCACGCCGGGTACGGAGATTTACCTGCGCAAGCTGGCCCCCTTGGGAGACCCGCTGGAACTGACCGTCCGGGGTTATGAGCTGTCCCTGCGCAAGCAGGACGCGGCGATGATCGAAATCCGCTAATTTTTTTGTCAGATGGTTAGTTAGGGCTAACCATCGAAAGGAGCGCATTATGCCAACCACCATCGCCCTGGCGGGCAACCCCAACAGCGGGAAAACCACCCTGTTCAACGCCCTCACCGGCTCTGCCCAGTATGTGGGCAACTGGCCCGGGGTCACCATCGAGAAAAAGGAAGGCCGCCTGAAGGGCAAGCCGGATGTTCTCATCCAGGACCTGCCGGGGGTTTATTCCCTCTCCCCCTACTCCCCGGAGGAGGTGATCACCCGGGACTACCTGGCCCGGGAGAACCCGGACGCCATCATCAACGTGGTGGACGGCACCAACCTGGAGCGCAACCTCTACCTCACCACCCAGCTGATGGAGCTGGGCATCCCCGTGGTGGTGGCGCTGAACATGATGGACCTGGTGAAAAAATCCGGCGACCGCATCGACATGAAGCGCCTCTCAGACGCCCTGGGCTGTGAGGTGATGCCCCTTTCCGCCTTAAAGGGCGACGGGGGCGAGCAGCTGGTGCGGGAGGCCGTGCGCGTGGCCCAGGCCAAAAAGGGCATGGAGCCCCCCGCGGTGTTCGCGGGCAGCGTGGAGCACACCCTGGCCCACATCGAGGAGACCATCGCCAGCGCTGTAGCGCCCGAGCGCCTGCGCTACAGCGCCATCAAGCTCTTTGAGCGGGACGAAAAGGTGATGGCGGACATCGCCCTAAGCCCGGAAGCCAAAAGCCGGGTGGAAGAATTGACCAAAGCCTGCGAACAGGAGCTGGACGACGATTCGGAAAGCATCATCGTCAACCAGCGCTATGCCTATATCGCGGGCCTGATGGACCGGGCGGTGGTGAAAAGCCGCAAGGGCCGCAAGATGAGCCTCTCTGACCGCATCGACTCCGTGGTGACCCACAGGGTGCTGGCGCTGCCCATCTTTGTGGCCATCATGGCGCTGGTTTACTATATCGCGGTCACCACCGTGGGCGCCCTGGTGACGGACTTCACCAACGACGTGTTCTTTGGCGAGTGGATCATCCCGCCGCTCAGGGAGGCCATGGAGGGCGCCAGCGTGGCCCCCTGGCTTGTGGGCCTGGTGGTGGACGGCATTGTGGGCGGCGTGGGCGCGGTGCTGGGCTTTGTGCCCCAGATGCTGGTGCTCTTCCTGATGCTCTCCATCCTGGAGGATGTGGGCTATATGGCCCGGGTGGCCTTCATCATGGACCGGATGTTCCGGCGCTTCGGCCTCTCGGGCAAAAGCTTTATCCCCATGCTCATCGGCTCCGGCTGTTCCGTGCCCGGCATCATGGCCAGCCGCACGATTGAGTCCGAGCGGGACCGGCGCATCACCATCATCACCACCTCCTTCATCCCCTGCAGCGCCAAGCTGCCCATCATCGCGCTTCTGGCGGGCGCCATGTTCAACCAGTCCAACTGGGTGGCCGTGTCCACCTACTTTATCGGCGTGGCCGCCGTGATCATCTCCGGCATCATCCTGAAAAAATCCCGCCGCTTCGCGGGGGATCCGGCCCCCTTTGTGATGGAGCTGCCCTCCTACCACCTGCCCACCGCCGGCGGCGTCCTGCGGGCCACCTGGGAGCGGGGCTGGAGCTTTATCAAGCGGGCCGGCACCGTGATCCTGGTGTCCAGCATCGTCCTCTGGTTCCTGCAGGCCTACGGGGTGGAGGCGGGCGTCCTCACCGCGGTGGAGGACAACAACAACAGCCTCCTGGCCGCCATCGGGCGCTTTGTGGCCCCCATCTTCGCCCCCCTGGGCTTTGGCAACTGGAAGGCTGCCGTGGCCACCTTCACCGGCCTTGTGGCCAAGGAAAACGTGGTGAACACCTTTGGCGTGCTCTACGGCTTTGCGGAGGTGGCGGAGGACGGCCTGGAGATTTGGTCCCTCATCGCCGCGGATTACACCGCCCTCACCGCCTATTCCTTCATGGTCTTTAACCTGCTGTGCATCCCCTGCTTTGCGGCGATCGGCGCCATCCGCCGGGAGATGAACAGCAGCAGCTGGACGGGCTTTGCCCTGATGTACCAGACGGTGTTCGCCTACGCGGTCAGCCTGATCACCTATCAGCTGGGCGCCGTGTTCACCGGCTCCCCCTTTGGCCTGGGCACGGCCGTCGCCCTGGCGCTGCTGGCGGGCCTGCTCTACCTGCTCTTCCGCCCCCAGCCCAGCTACGGCCAGCTGAAGCCCGCCACCGGGCGCTAAGCCTGGAAAGGATAAGACAGATGCGCTGGATACAGGAAAACCTCTCCTCCCTGCTGGTGGGCCTGGGCGTGACCCTTGTGCTGGGGCTTGCCCTTGGCAGGATGCATAAAGACCGGAAAAAAGGCGGCTGCGCCTCCGGCTGCTCCGCCTGCCAGGGCTGCGCCCGGATGCCGGAAAACCAGAGCCAGCCGGAGTAAACCGCTTAAAAACGCCGGACCTTCTTGTTCACAGCACCCGGGCGTGCTATCCTCTTCCCAAACAGCAATAAGGGAGAGCTGATCATGACAAGAAAGTCCGGCGTTTTTTATATCGTCATCACCGGGGCCCTCATCGCCCTGTGCGTGGCGCTGCCCCTGGCCGTCCACGCCATCCCCAACGCGGGCAGCGTCCTAAGCCCCATGCATATCCCAGCGCTGCTTTGCGGGCTGATCTGCGGCTGGCCCTATGGGCTGGCCTGCGGCCTTCTGGGCCCCCTGCTCTCCAGCCTCATCACCGGGATGCCGCCCCAGGCCTTCCTGCCCCCCATGATGGTGGAGCTGGCGGTCTACGGCCTGGTCACGGGGCTGATGATGCGCCTGGTGCGCACGGGCAGCCTCATGGGGGACCTTTACTTAAGCCTGATCTCCGCCATGCTTCTGGGCCGGGTGATAGCGGGGCTTTTCCGGGGGCTGCTCTTTGCCCCGGGGCAGCTGAGCCTGGCGGCCTGGGCCAGCGGCTATTTTGTCACCAGCCTGCCGGGCATCTTAATCCACCTGGCGCTGATCCCCGCGGTGATGCTGGCCTTAATGAGGGCCCGGCTGATCCCCCCGCGCTACCCTGAGGGGGCATAGGCCTTGCCGGACAAGGGCTTCGCGGCCTGTCTTTTGCGTCAGGCGCGCCGCTACCCCGCCCTGGCGCCCCGGGACGCCCTGAAGCTCTGCTTCCAGGCCGCCTACGGCCCGGAGCATCTGCTGGCAGACCATGATCAGGCCAGAGCGTTTTTGCTTGAGGAGCTAAGGTCCCTTGCGGCCGCCCCCGGGCCCCTGATCGAGGCCATCGGCCCCCACTACGCCCGGGTGAACCTGGCCCCCTGGAAGCACCAGGGCCTTGACCCGGACATTTTATGGCAGGCTTTTTGCCAAAGCGCCGCCACAGCCGGTCCTGAAGCCCCCGCGCGCCTTTGCCTTTACCACCGGGCCACGGGGGAGGCGGCCAGGGCAGGGGCCTTGCCCTTTGGGGCCCGGCTGTGGGACAGCGCTCTTTCCGATTATCTGGCCCGGGGCGGCGGCCCCTTGCGCCACAGCCCGGGCTACCGCCAGGCCCACCAGCCCCACTACCGGGTGGTGGCGGAGCGCTTCTGCCGGGCCTTGACCCCGGGGGTATAATGATTGTGACAGGCACTTATCCAAAAAGGAGATGATCTTATGGCCTGGATACAAGAAAACCTTCTGTCCCTCCTGGTGGGGATTGGCTTGATTTTCCTTCTGGCGATGGCGGTGGCCGCCACCTCCCAGGGGCGCAAAAGCCTCTGCGGCTGCGGCCAGCGCAGCGAGGGCAGCGCCTGCGGCTGCGGGGAAAAGCACCTTCAGCAGCTCAAGGAAGAGTAAACCGCCCCCAATAAACGATGCAGCCCGCTGGCACAAAACCAGCGGGCTTTGGTTTCCTATTCGTTTGTCTGGCCGTTTGTTGCCGTCTTTCTGGCTTCGCCCGGGAACAATCACCATCTCCCGTTAGGGGAATTGGCTGCCCGGGTCAGGGACGATGGCGTCGGTTTGGTTCGTTTGGTCGGTAGAGCCATCAAAGGTCGCTGTCCGGCGCTTGCCGAAAGTTTTACAGATTGCTTGCCTCAGCAGGGCGGGCGAAGCAGACAACAAAGGGTATGTTTTCCATCTTATTCAGTATACCGCCCTCCTTCTGAGCCGAAATTGTGCCTATTCCTTTGGCTCGGCTTGACTATATCATACCCGCCCGCCCCTGTCAATAACGGCCCGTTTCAGGCCGGATACGGCATCAAGCCGCCTTTTTTCCCTGATTTTCCGCGCGTTGACAGGTTTTTTAAGAGGGAGACTGCTCCCAAAAAAGTTTTTCCGGCGCGGCCGCGGGGAAAGAACCGCCCCCTGATTTGACAAGCCCCCAAGGCCCTGTCTATAATCTTTTTTTGCAGGCTACACCAGCCTTTAGGGGGAATTTTATGGAAAACCTGGAAAAAGAGATCAACCGGCGGCGCACCTTCGCCATCATCAGCCATCCGGACGCGGGCAAGACCACGCTGACGGAAAAGCTTTTGCTCTACGGCGGGGCCATCCGCCAGGCGGGCAGCGTGAAGGCCCGCAAGGCCGCGGCCCACGCCACCAGCGACTGGATGGAGATTGAAAAGCAGCGCGGCATCTCCGTCACCTCCAGCGCCATGCAGTTTGACTATGAGGGCTTTCATATCAACATCCTGGACACCCCGGGGCATCAGGATTTCTCCGAGGACACCTACCGGGTGCTGGTGGCGGCCGACAGCGCGGTGATGCTGCTGGACGCCTCCCGGGGCGTTGAGGAGCAGACCATCAAGCTTTTCAAGGTCTGCCGGATGCGGGGCATCCCCATCTTCACCTTTGTGAACAAGATGGACCGGGCCGCCAAGGACCCCTTCGCGCTGATGGAAGAGCTGGAGCAGGTGCTGGGCATCCGCTCCTGCCCGGTCAACTGGCCCATCGGCGTGGACGGGGATTTTCAGGGCGTCTGCCATCGGGACAGCCGGGTGGTGGAGCTGTACTTCGGCGGGGACCACGGCAAGACCAAGGCCAGGAAAACCGAGGTGCCCCTGGACAGCCCGGCCCTGTCCGGCGTGCTGGCGGAGCACTACATCACCCGCCTGAAGGAGGAAACCGCCCTTCTGGACGAGGCGGGGGACCCCTTTGATTTAAAAGCGGTGCGCCGGGGGGAGCTGACCCCCCTGTTCTTTGGCTCCGCCGTCACCAACTTCGGCGTGGAGCCCTTTTTAAACCGCTTCCTCCAGTACACCCTGCCCCCTACGCCCCGCCAGAGCGACCAGGGCCTGATAAGCCCTGAAACGCCCGAGTTCACCGGCTTTGTGTTTAAAATCCAGGCCAACATGAACCCCGCCCACCGGGACCGCCTGGCCTTTGTGCGGGTGGTGTCCGGCGAGTTCCGCCGGGACATGGCCGCCTGGCACTCCGGCAGCGGCCGGCAGATTCAGCTGAAGGCCCCCCAGCAGTTCATGGCGGATGAGCGGGCCCTGGTGGCCACCGCCTACCCCGGGGACATCATTGGCCTGTTTGACCCGGGCATCTACCGCCTGGGGGACTCCTTAAGCGAAAAGAGCAGGCTGCGCTTTGAAAAAATCCCCGTCTTCGCGCCGGAGCACTTCGCCCGGGTGCGCCCCTTTGACTCCATGAAGCGCAAGCAGTTCCTAAAGGGCGTGGCCCAGCTAAGCGAGGAGGGCGCCATCCAGACCTTCAGCCGGGACGAGCTGGGCCCGGAGCAGTCCATCGTGGGGGTGGTGGGCATCCTGCAGTTTGACGTGCTGAGCCACCGGCTTAAGAACGAATACGGCGCGGAGCTGGCCATGGACATGCTGCCCTACCGCTTTGTGCGCTGGGTGACCGCCAGCCCCCGGCCCCTTTCGGAGCTGAGCCTGACCTCCACCACCATCCGGGGCCGTGACAGCCGGGAGAACCCCGTGCTCTTCTTTGAAAACGAGTGGTCCATCCGCCTGGCCCAGGAGAAAAACCCCGGCCTTGAGCTTTTGGAGGTGGAGCCCATGGAGACCTTCGCCTGATGATGCCGGAAACGCCCGTGGTGGCCGCCCTCATCCGGCGGGGGGAGCGCTTTTTGATCTGCCAGCGCCCCGCCCACAAGGCCCGGGGCCTGTTGTGGGAGTTCGCGGGCGGCAAGGTGGAGCCGGGGGAAAGCCATGAGCAGGCCCTCATCCGGGAGTGCAGGGAGGAGCTGGGGGTCACCCTTCAGGTGGGGGATGTTTTCATGTCCCTAAGCCACCGCTATCCGGATATCCATGTGCGCCTGACGCTTTATCACGCCGTGATCGCCTCGGGCGAGCCGCAAAAGCGCGAGCACGCGGACCTTCGCTGGATCACCCCCCGGGAGATCCCCCAGTATGATTTTTGCCCCGCGGATACGGAGATATTAAAGCGGCTGGCTGCCCTGGAAGAGTGAGGGACACGGGCGGGCTTCGCTGTGCAGAGCGTGGCAGGACATAGCAACGCAAACGGGTTCCCCAAATACCCACAGCGCTTATTCAGCGGCGCGCCTGTTTACAGCCGTAGGGGCGATTACCAATCGCCCGCGGTGATTCCCCGGCAATGGAAGGGATCACAGGGGCGTTGCGCGGCACGGCAAGGTGAAGGGGTTCATGTTTTCCAGCATCTCCGGCGCTTGCTCATCCCCCTTGCGCAAGGGGAAAACAGCCCCAAAATAATTACCGGCATGTTTCGGGGAATTATCGGCATGGTGACATTCTGATAGTTAAGGCCCTATTTTCGTTGATATCCCTCGCTTTTTTAGCCCAAGAGGCAATTATCGGCATTATTGGCAGGGGGGGTCGCGTGTAAAAATAAAAAGCGCGCAAGAGCCCCCCAGACAGCAAGGGCAGCCCATGAAGCGTTCCTTCTTTGCATGGATCGTCCCATCATCGTTATATATCATTATTATATATAATATTATTATAATATATTTATATATATTATCAAGTGTCTTTATCTCTTCTCCTTGCCTGGGGGCTTGTTCTCACACACGCGACCCCCCATGCCAAAAATGCCAATAATTCATTTTTCAGGGAAAACCCCCTTGTTTTCGTTGTCATTGCTTGCAAAACCGAAGGGGAATTATCGGCATGCCCCTTTGCGATAATTCCCCGAAACATGCCGATAATTCCTTTAGCGGGGCAAAATCTCCGGATGACAAGCGCTTCAATCATTCTCTCTTTAACCTGCAACCAGTTTGTTTGTTTTCTTGATAAATTTCGCGGGGATAGGCCTGTTCAACCGCCAGATGATGTTCATGGGACGGCTTCCTGTATGGCTTACATAATTGGCTGTGCCAAGGAAAGAATACGGCGCTGCACCAGCCATGTCCGTTTTGTATTCTCGGACAAACAACAAAACACGGCTGCCATTCCCGACGTGATGAATATACCGCTTGCCTGTTGGTGACGTGTCGGATGTTGTGCTCTGACTTTGCCAGTGGAACAAGTTTTCATTGATGGAATAGTCCTGATACATCGTTGTTGGAGAATAGTCTTTATCCGATTTATTGAGCGTAACAAGAAAAACGTCGATTTCTTTTTCAGGCAGCCATTTCACACCCTCTCTGATATTTGATGGCGACATATAATCCAGGGCAACCATCAATTGGTCCCGGGTGTAGGTACAGTACAAATCCAGCGGACAATCAAAGCCCACGTCCACAGGTTCGTCAATGAAGTCGATTCTGCTGTAATTGTATCTGAGAAGTTCCAAAAGCTCCTCCATCATGACCGGGCTATCAATCAACATGCGGAGATTATCCTGCACAAGGCTGTTGTCCCAGCTGGTGGCCGTCTCTTGCCAGACCGTAATATAAAACATTTGAAGCATGCGCTGTTCCAGCGGGGATCGTGCGCCTAAGTCCTGGCTGTTCAAACGAGGGAGAACATCCAGCAAAAAGGCAATCCATCTGCGTGAATCAATCGCCACGATGCGGCTGAACGCCTTTGTCAAAATCTCCTCAATGGGTTCCTCAAAATCCTTCTTGACCTCCGCAAGGACCGATAGGCGTGAAAGGCTGAATTTTGCATAAATGGTTCGAATATCCATATGATAAAAGATGGAGAAATTTTCAAGGCTCAGAGGCAGGCCGCTGTCTTCCTCAAAGGTTGCGATGCGGTTGATAAGCCCCGGCTTCGTGCTATAGGACCCTCTGATATTGTCCAGAATATGTTGGGTCGCTTTCTTCTCCAGTTGTATATAACAGCCCTTTGGGACGAAGACAAAGCCGTGTTTCAGCTCATACTGAACGCTATGACGGGTGTTGGAAAGCAGGGCGCTGAACTTCTCTTCAAAGTTGTACCGTTTATTTGCCTGACCAATGAAATCCAGCACCGTCAGGCAATCCTTGTTTTCTGCAAGCCTTAACCCACGGCCGAGCTGCTGTAAGAAAATAGTCAAGGACTCGGTCGGACGCAAAAATAAAACCGTGTTCACCTCAGGGATGTCCACGCCCTCGTTGTAGATATCCACCACAAAGATAAACCGGAGTTCACCTGAGGTCAGCCGTTGTTTGGCGGTACGTCTTTCGTTCTCAGGCGAGTCCCCTACCAAGGAAATAGAGGGAATGCCATTGTCATTGAAATGCTTCGCCATAAACCTTGTGTGTTCAACCGAAACACAAAAGCCAAGTCCCTTTACTTCGTCAATGTCTGTGACATACTTTTCCAGTGACAGAAGGATGTGTTCAACCCGCCTTTGAGCAATCCCTTCATTGAGAGATAGAAGATTGCTCAGCTCGGCTCTGTCATACCCGCCCCTCACCCAACGCAAATCACTTAAATCCACCGTGTCTGATATGCCAAAATACTGAAACGGGGAGAGGAGTTTCCGATCGATGGCTTCCGGCAGGCGGATTTCAGCCGCAATGCGATTGCCAAAAAAATCCAAGATGCTCTTGCCATCCATGCGCTCAGGCGTTGCGGTAAGCCCCAGCAGAATGATGGGGTCAAAGTGGTCCAGAAGTTTCTGATAGGTGGGCGCCGCCGCATGATGGAATTCGTCCACCACAATATAGTCATAATAGTCCCGGGGAAGCGATTCATACAGCGCCTGAGCGTTCATGGTTTGGATGGACACAAAAACGTGTTCCAAGGATTCTGGCCTGTAACCACCTACAAAGAGATCGCCAAAATTCGGGTCCTTCAAGACGCCTTGGAAGGTTTCCAGGCTTTGCTTGAGTATCTCCTCACGATGAGCCACAAACAAAAAACGGCACTTCCTGCCCCTGTTGGCACGGCAAAATCGCCGATAGTCAAATGCAGAGATAACTGTTTTTCCGGTGCCAGTTGCCGCCACAATCAGATTTCGGTACTCATGCCGAACCTCTCGCTCAGCATGGAGCTTGTCTAAAATTTCCTGCTGAAAGGGATACGGGCGAATGTCAAACACAAAGCGTCGCTTATCCCCCACCCCCATAAAACGTTCTTCTTTAAGGGCCAGGCTAAGCCTCTCCCGCTCATGCTGACTATAGAAATCAAATTCATCGGCGTTCCAATAGCTATCAAAGGTGGCGGTGATTTTTTGCATTGTATCCGGCAAGTCTTTTGCAGTCACCTTGATATTCCATTCCAGCCCGCTGGAAATGGCGGCATTGGATAGATTGGATGAGCCAACATAGGCAGTGGAAAAACCGGTATCCCGATAAAACACATAGGTTTTAGCATGAAGCCGGGTACGCTTGGTATCATAGGAAACCTTGATTTTAGCGTTAGGAAGCAGACTTAGCTCCTCAATCGCCTTAATGTCGGTAGCGCCCATATAGGAGGTGGTGATAATCCGCAACTGACCGCTATCCTCAGTAAACGCCCGGAGTTCATCCATGATAAGCCGTAAACCGCTCCATTTAATAAAGGAAACCAGCATGTCAATCCGATTAGCAGACAAAATTTCCTTTTTCAGTTCTGAGTACATCTGAGGCTCGTGGACAGCGCCAGTGAACAGGCTGCTCTGCGCAATCGACGTCTCCGGACGGGGCATGTGCTCTGCGGTTTTTTGAAGCGCACGGGACGGGTCCTTCTTAGGGAGGATTGCCAATAGCTGTTCCGCCTGCTTATCCACCGATAAAGAGGCAAATGCAGCCTCCTCCGTTTCCCTCCGGATGGTTTCCACAATGTGGTTTGCCAGCGCAACCTGAGACGGGACACCCTCCCCCTTTTCATGAGCATAATCAAGCCCACGCAGAACAATCGTCTGAAGGTACTGGGCAAGTATCTTAGACGCTTCCGCTTCATCAATAGCGGCAAGGCTTTGAAGTTCTTTGGAAAAACGAGATAATTCATCCCGTATCTCCGCATTAACGACCTGTTCGTAAATGCCCGGCTTCAGCATCACACCCTACCCCTATTCTGATCTGTTTCCCTGCTATCAATGTAAAAACGATGGCTAATCGGATGATAGCATGGCCATCCATCCTAGTCAAACGCTACCCTTTAAATTAAAGTCTCAGGGCTTTTTTGTTTTGATGGCCTCCCCTTCCTAGCGGAACAGGGCATAGGACGGATCATCCCAGCACTTCCGGATGGTGACAGAGCCAGGATAACACAGCGGAAGCCCTGAAGTGGCTGATATATCCCAACCTTTCTATAAAAATAAACAAGCATTCCTCAAAAAAGCCCCTTTCCCCTGTCCATTGGGGTATAATGCCCTCAGTCGGAGGGGTCTGGCAGGCCGTGCCGTGCTGGGCGCTTCCCCGGTTCCAAAAACATTTGATTCTGGAGGAAGTATGCAGGAAAACACTAAAAAGGCTTTGTGGGTCACCATCGTTCTGCTGGCGGTTGCCATTGTGCTGGTGATCACGGGATTTGTGCAAAAGGGCAACGTGCAGCGCCAGCTGGATGAGGCCCTGGTGGCCAACGAGGGCCTGACGGCCCAGGTGGCGGATAAAGATGCCTTAAGCCAGCAGATCATCGAGATCAGCGCGCAGCTGGACGTGGCCCAGGCGGAGGTGGATGCCGCCAAGGCGGAGTCCGAATCCTTAAAGGCCTCCCTGGAGGACAACATCAGCACCCTGCGGGCTGAGGCGGATGCCCTCACCCAGGAGCGGGACCAGCTGAGCGCCACCCTGGAGGCCTCCGTCTCCGCGGAAGCGGCCCAGGCCCAGATGGACGAGGCCAACGCCAGGATCGCGGCGCTTGAGGAAAGCCTCACCAGCGCCCAGACGGACGCCCAGGCCGCCCTTGAGGCGCGGGACCAGCTAAACGAGCAGCTGACCCAGCAGGCCCAGGACTTGGAGCTGCAGCTGGAACAAAAAGAACAGGAGCTAAACGCCCAGATCACCGCCCTCACCCAGGAAAAGGACAGCCTGAAGGCGGACCTGGACGGCGCCCTTCTCACAGCGCAGGCCGCGCCCCAGCTTAAGCAGGGCCTGGGCCTGGTGAGCACCGTGGGCAGCGCCACCCCCTCCGGCCTGGACCGGGCCGCCGTCGCCACCCTGAACACCACCATCGCAAGCCTGGTGCTGGACACGGAAGGCCGCATCCTCTCCCTAAACTGGGATGTTCAGCAGATCGTCCTGCCCCTGGCCCCCGCCGACGGGCCCCTGGCCGTGATGGAGGAGGAGCTGGAGCGCCTGGCCCAGGAGCAGAGCAGCCTGCGGGACGGGGCGGACTGGGCCCCGGCCCTCAGTGCCCTTGAGGCCTCCGCCATCGGCAAAACCCTGGAGGAAGCCCTGGTCCTTGACACAGAGGGCCTGCCGGGCGCCGCGGACCTGATGGAAGCCCTGCGCCGCGCGGGAGACAATGCGCAATAAACCCAAACCAGCCATAGAGAAGGGAGGGCTCCGGCCCTCCCTTTTGGCGTTTCAGGTTGCCAATCTTGACATAGTCAGAGCGCCCGATTATAATTTCCCCTGCGCGCAAAGGGCAGCCTTGCGCGCGAAAACGAAAGAAAAGCAAGGTTTTTCTGTGCATTATATAAACGGCCTTCCCCTTCCCTGCCTGCCTGCGCGCGGCGAGCCTCCGGACCTTTTGGCCGGCCCGGTGGTTTTCTTATGACGCGCAGAAGGAAAGAATAAAAAATGATCAGACAGGATATTCGCAACATCGCCATCATCGCCCACGTGGACCATGGCAAGACCACCCTGGTGGACCAGATGCTCCGCCAGGCCGGCGTGTTCCGCCAAAACCAGCAGGTGGCCGACCGGGTGATGGACTCCGGCGACATCGAGCGGGAGCGGGGCATCACCATCCTGGCCAAGAACACCGCGGTGCACTGGGGGGACAAAAAGATCAACATCGTGGACACCCCGGGCCACGCGGACTTCTCCGGCGAGGTGGAGCGGGTTTTGAAGATGGTGGACGGCGTTTTGCTGCTCACCGATTCCTTTGAGGGCCCCATGCCCCAGACCCGCTTTGTGCTGAAAAAGGCGCTGGACCTGAAGCTGCCGGTTTTGCTGGTGATCAACAAGGTGGACCGGGCGGACGCCCGCAACGAGGAGGTGGTGGGCGAACTTCTGGACCTGCTCATCGACCTGGAAGCCGGGGAGGAGGCCCTGGAGCACCCGGTGCTCTATGTCTCCGGCCGGGACGGCACCGCCACCACGGACCCCAACACCCCGGGCAAGGACCTGGCCCCGCTGTTTGAGGCCATCCTGCGCTATATCCCCGGCCCCCAGGTGGACCTTGAGGGCCCCGGCCAGCTGCTGATCTCCACCATTGACTACAACGACTATGTGGGCCGCATCGGCATCGGGCGCATCTCCCGGGGGCGCCTTGAGGTGCTAAGCCAGCTGGTGCGCTGCAACGCCCTGGACGAAAGCATCAAAGACCGCTTCCGGCTAAGCGAGCTGTCCACCTTTGAGGGGCTTAAGAGAACCCCGGTGGAGGAGGCCGCGGCCGGGGACATCGTGGCCGTCTCCGGACTTGGGGATCTGAACATCGGGGACACGGTGTGCGACCCCGCGCTGGTGGAGCCCCTGCCCTTTGTGTCCGTGGGGGAGCCCACGGTGACCATCACCTTCTCCATCAACGACAGCCCCTTTGCCGGGCGGGAGGGGGAATACGTCACCAGCCGCCACCTGCGGGCCCGGCTGTACAAGGAAACCCACACCGATGTGTCCCTGAAGGTGGAGGACGGGGAAACCCCGGACCAGTTCCTGGTGCGGGGGCGGGGAGAGCTGCATCTCTCCGTGCTGATGGAAAACATGCGCCGCCAGGGCTATGAGTTCCAGGTGTCCATGCCGGAGGCCATCCTCAAGGAGATGGACGGGGAAATCTGCGAGCCCATGGAGCTGGTGCGGGTGGACGTGCCCCAAAGCGCCTCTGGCGCCGTGATTGAAAAGCTGGGCGCCCGCCGGGGACAGCTTTTGTCCATGGCGGGGGCGGACCGGGTGCGCATGTCCTTTTTGGTGCCCTCCCGGGGCCTGTTTGGCTACCGCAACGAATTTCTAACGGACACCCGGGGCGAGGGCCTGATGAACGCGGTGTTCTACGGCTATGAACCCCATAAGGGGGATATCCCCCGGCGCAGCCTGGGCGCTTTGGTCTGCCACGAAACCGGGGAAAGCACCCAATACGGCCTGCACGCCGCCCAGGAGCGGGGCAGCCTGTTCATCAAAAGCCAGACCCCCGTTTACGCCGGGATGATCTGCGGCGTATCCAACCGCCCGGGGGACGTGGTGGTGAACGTCTGCCGCAAAAAGCATGTGACCAACACCCGCAACGCCGCCTCAGCGGAGGACAGCCTGCGCCTGGCGGTGGCGCGCCCGCCCACCCTTGAGGAATGCCTGGAGTTCATCGATGAGGATGAGCTGCTGGAGGTGACCCCCAAATCCCTGCGCATGCGCAAGAAGGAGCTCAACCACGAACTGCGCGCAAAAAAACA
>Ga0123335_1004305_pt1 | contig 18650 bp, 16 predicted proteins | sample BiotimSIPDNA_2_FD_89707 | JGI IMG/M metagenome (GOLD analysis project Ga0123335, IMG submission 89707) | Anaerobic biogas reactor microbial communites from Washington, USA - Biogas_R2 time_0 SIP DNA | ecosystem: Engineered > Bioreactor > Anaerobic > Unclassified | place: Washington, USA...
AGCTAAATTTTGCACTTGATTGTGGTATCTTGGTGTGAAAGACGATGCAGATGAGTAAAAAAACATGTGATAATAGCCGGCATAGTTCGAGTTACATGGTATATGTTCAGATATCCTGATCTCGTCGGGGTTATTCAATGATTACTCGGAATCCGGTTTGGTACTTTATTAACTGCCATTTTCGTATAAGACCGCAAGAAAGGGACAGACCACGAAATAGCCAATAACAGTAAAGGGCATCCATGCTTCGTTACTGACGGCTATTTCGTCGTTAGTCCCTTTTTGCTCGGTCTTTTTGGTTGTTTTCCAGTGCCATGGACATTTCCGACGAGATCAGGATATCTGAACGTTGCGGTTATTCTCCCGCCAGCGGGATGATTTTGAAGTTTCGTATGGCGCCGGTTGTCCGCCAGGTGGCAATGCCGAGGGGTTTTGTGGGGGCCATTTCCCAGCGGATATCCACTTCGCGGTTACTCACGTCCACATCCACCAGTTGCTCATTGTCCACCCAGGCCTGGATGCGCCCGCCTGTCACGCGCAATTTGATTGGATACCAACGGTGGGATAGCAGCCCGCGGAACTTGGCGGTCTCATTGTTGTAAGCGTCCGCCCAGTCCAGACTTGATATGCCGATGCACGTGCCGCCCCAGCCGCCCACAACCAGGCTGAACGCGGTATCCCGCCAAGGCGCGGTGAGGCCGCAAAAGAAGTCGTTTCCTGAAAGACGCATGGCCTCCAGCGTGATTTCGTAATCGCCCTCCGGCGCCTGCCCGCTCCAGCGGACCCCGGTCATTTCATTGCCGCATTCAATGATCAGCGCCTTGTCGAGCACATGAACATCGGTGCTTCCCGCAAAGTCCGCCACGGTCCATTCCGGCATGTCAGGCAGTGCCTGGCCCGTGGGGGTTGCCTGCAGGTGGCCCACATTTTCAAGGATAAAATAAAGCGCGTGCAGCGTGATGCCCTCTTCCGGCGCCACTGTTTCCGCAGGGAGTTCGATTCGTTCAAAGAAGCCCTTTCCGGCAAGCCGGTACTCCTTGTGAAACTGGTCCGTCGCGCTTCGATTTGCAGCGACGGTCCCGGAGCCGGCGCAGACGAGCATCACGGGGATTTCAGCCCCGCCCAAACGCCCCGCCTGGTTCAAGGGGGCGGCTGGGAAGGTCGCCGGGTCCGCTTTCCCTTCCAGGCCGTGAGCGGCATACACGTTTTGAAGCGCCGTGCTTTCGATTTCCTCGCCCGAGGGCGGCAGCAGCCAAGGCTCCATTGAAAAAATACACGCCGCGCGTGACGGGTTATTGGCCGCCCAGTTAAACATCAGCAGGGCGCCCGCTTCGTTTCCCAGCAACGCGGGTTTTTCAGCCAAACCCTGTTCACCGGACACCCATGCATGGAAGGCGTCTGCGATAGCAAGCGCATCGGTGTTGCCATACAAACTGTCCAGATCTATCCAGGCCAGGTGCAATCCCTTGTCCAGCAACGTGCGCGTCATGCTATTTGGCTCCAGGGCGGCGGCGCTCCAGAGCCAGGGCTTGCCTTCGGTGGCATGCTCCGGTTTCACAAGAATCCCTTTATGACCCTGGTATTCAAAGCTAACGCATGCATTGCCGTTCCAGGATGCCGTAGCGTCGGATTCCGCGCGCGCCGTGGGCAGAATAAACACTGTAGCAGCCACAAGGCACGCGGCAAACATACCGCTTAACTCCCGTAATATCATGATTTCCCCTTTCCTGGATTTCTGGTTGTGTTCGCGCCGCACGGTTGTCCGCATGCGCTCAGGGAAGCGTCTGAAACCCGTCTTCCGATCCGGGCTCGGAACGGTACCCGGCCGCATTATAAAACTGAATGAGGCGCAGCAGTTCGCTCAGGCTGACATCCCAGTCCCGGGCATTGTAGTCGCTATCGTGAGGGGTACAATCCCTTGGTCCATCGCCCGGTTGATAGCCGTCCTCCGTGGAAGCATTGCAGCTGTAGCCGTCGCTGTGGAAAATCTGTATGACGCGCAGCAATTCATCGAGGGAGATGCGCCAGTCAAGGTTGATGTCGGCGCTATGACAGTCACCGTCATGGGGGACGTCGCCGCAGTCGCTGAAGTGACTGATTTTAACGGAAGTGAACACCGTGGGCGTGCCGATGCCCGCGGACAGGCCGGCAATGATGCGCGTGGCGGCGATTTCCAGCCATGTAACGCGGATAATGCCGGAAAAGAACAGTTCGATCTGGAAGGTATGGCTGTTTTCGGGCGGGTAAAGGCCGGTGCCGTCATAAACAGGCACGCCGACAAAGGTCACGGCATAGCGGTCGCTCAGGCGCGCGACATACACCGCGCCTCGAAGGCTTGGGTTCAAGTCACACATCATGGCGGATATACGCGGCAACAGAAAATGCTGGCTGGGCAGCGCCTGATAGCTGGCGTCACCGGTGCCAAAGGTTATGTACCCGTTGCTTCCGATAAAAAAACGGTCGTAGTCAAGACCATAGAAATTAAAGGTCGTTCCCGCAGGCAGTGGCACTTCCTGGTAGCCGTCATCTTCGAGAAAGACCGCTTCTCCTGATGCGGGCACGGGCAGGCCGCTCACAGCCGACTTACAGGCCTGGTACCGGTTCGGATCGTCAACAGGCAGAAAGGTCGCCTGGCTGTATTGGATGTCCACCAGGTTCAGGGTATTGAAGTATTCCGTAAAATAATTTTGTTCGTTGTAGGTCATGAAGTCAAAGCAGGCGCCGCTATTATCGTTGACGCCGGCGTTGCCCGCGGGGTCGCGCGCTTCCACCGCGAAATAATAGCGGGTATTCGGCGACAGGCCGTTCAGGGAAATGCTGTGCGCGGTGGTGGTGGCGCCGGAAGCCTGTAGGGTAAGATTGCCGCAGGAGGACCCGTAACGTAAAATACCCTGGGCGGGTTCGTCGGTCGTGAATTGGATCTGGGCCTGTGTGGTTCCCAGGAACGACACGGTTACGCCCCCTATGACGGGGGAGTAACAATCCATCAACGCGGTGGCTTCCGCCACGGCGGGATCGCCGTTCTCATCCTCCTCGTCGGTGTAAATTACGGCCACGACGTCGCCGTGTCCGGCTTCCAGGACAGATGAACCGGGAACGGCCGTACCGGGTGTGGTGGTGATAACGCCGGTAAAACGCCCGGGCTGGTTGGCGTCCTCGGCAAGAGCGACAGACTCCGTGTCACCGCCGGAACTTTCCACAACAACGGCCGCCAACCCCATGCCGGACAAGTCCGCGTCAATCAGGGTGATCATGATTTCCGAGCCGCATCCGTAATAGCCGTTATCCAGAGAAACGACGCCGGTGCTGCTCTCAACATCGGGAACTGAAGCCGCGAATACAGTCGCCTTGGTAACGTCCTCGCCACGCCCCCCGTCGCTGGGAACCACATTGCTGATGAAGCAAGTGCTTTGATAAATAAAGTCGGTATCGCCCCGCACCAGGATCCCTTCCAGAACGCCTGTGGCGGCGTTGATGACAGGCGAGCCGGAATTGCCCCCGTAAGTGTCCAGATTGGCGACAAAAAATCCCGGGTCCGTCGAGCTGCGCACATAGGTGTTGCCGAAGGCAATCTTCAGTGGCAGGCCGGAAGGATGTCCGATGACGCCCACATAATCCCCGGGCGGGATGGTGCCTTCCCGGCGCAATTTAAAGGGCCGGGCGCCGGGCGCCGTGATAGGCCGGTCCACACGGACCACGCAGTGATCAGATGAACCTGTGGGCATGGCGCTCACAATCTCTATTCCACGGTAGACTTCATCCGCCTGGAAACTGAGACGCGGGGTGGTTTCATTGACCATGTAAAACCCGAAGATGAAGCGGGTGGAAGCCAGATCATAGCTGTTGTAACAATGACCGGCGGTAACGATAAGATCGGAACCCACCATAAAGCCTGTGCAATAGGACGCGGTAGGTTGACCGCCGAAAGGTTCGCCCTCGCAGGGAGGCAAGCCGGCGCGATAGTACGCCCCCGGCGCGGAAATCGTCCACGTACCGTCCATATTTTGGGTCAGGCGCGACGTATCGATGAGTGCGCAGGTGGAATAGGCCCAGGTCCGTTTCTCCGTATCCGTTTCCTGGAACAGGTCGATACGATCATCCTCCCCGTAAACAACCTTGGGGCGGGGCCCCGGAAACGGGGGAACCCATGGGATGGAACTGATCTCGGTAATCTCGGGCTTGTCTTGGGCGGCAGGTAATTCCCCTCCCGCGCCGGCGGACAGCGCCGCCCCCCCCAGAAGAATCAGTGTCATTAAATAACGCATATCAGGACACTCACCTTGCGGTTTAAAGGCGCGCTGCGAGCCCTGCCGCCGTCTTGAAACAAGACGACACCCGCTCGCGACGCTTTTGTTTGCACCGAATTCACGCCGCTCTACCCGGGAACGGGCCTCAACGATGGCGCGGACCAGCCGCTTATCCTACACTATTGTACCATGCCGGGCTTTGCGGAAGTGTTATACAATATAAATGAAGCGGCTACAGTTCCGGCAGGTGTGGATAACCTTGGTGTCTTCGCGAACTTGCTGGGCAAACTGGGAAGGAAGCCGCATAAAACAACCCTGGCAGGTGTCCGCCTCCACCGGGACCAGCGCCGGTGGGCGGGATTTCATCAGGCGGTCAAAATGGCGCATGACCCGTTCGTCAATCAATCCACGAATATTCGCGATGCGCTCTTTGATCTGGCGTTTCCCGGTGCGGGCCGTTTCATAAATCTCGTAGCATAGTTGAAGCCTGGCAAGCAGAATCAGGTCCGCATGCGCGTCACGGGCTTCCAGCAGTTCCGGCACGCTTTTCACTTTCTTCTTCGCATAATAAACTTCAGGCGCTTCCAGTGGAAGCGACAACGTTTTCAGGACCGCAAGGAGTTCCTTGGCGTCCGATGCTTTCAGCATTTCCTTAAGGGAGTCATCATCACGAAGCAACTTGGCGATGGTGGCGACAAAGTTAAGGTAGGTGGTTTGTTGTATCGGCGGGTAACAGATGAGAAATATCAGGTGGACCGGCCTGCGGTCAATCGCCGTAAAATCCAATCCTTCCTTGAAGCGGCCAATCGCGCAATGCAGCGTCTTTAACCCGCTTACACGAGCGTGGGGTACCGCGATCCCATGACCGATACCCGTACTTTCCGTACTTTCCCGAGCCATAATCTGGTCGAGTGCGGCATCTACACCCTTGAGTTTTTTGTTTTCAAAAAGCAGGTGTGTCAGGTCTTTGAGCGCTTCCGGTTTGTTCTTTCCCCGCATCTCCGGTAATATACAATCTACCCCTATATAATCTGTCAATAGCATAAATAGTGGATCCTGCACTGTCTTTATTCCAGTGGTTATGATGCAATCATCAGACACCACATCAAACTGTCCTGTACTGAAAGAGATTGTATCATTCTGAAATTACAAAATCAACGAAAACAGGAAAGATGCCATAAAAACAAAATTACGTGTAACGATTCCTCCGAATTTCACGGGTTTACCCATGGTCTCAGAACAGTTCAATTCATCTTTTAAAAAGAGTGGTCAGGGTTTCATCCTAAAAATGAACAGCGGATATTATGGGTTTTCAAACCAAACGGTAATAACAACGATGGGTTCACGCCCCCGGCCGTCATGATGAATATCCGAACCGAAGGATTGTTTGATCTGGATCGGCCTCACCTGTGTCCGGTCAAGCCATTCATTGATCTGATGATCCATTTGCTGCAGTCCGGTAATGCTTACCTTGCCGATAAAACTCTGGACATGCATCCTGTTTCCCTTTCATGCGTTGACGGTTCTTGTTGCCGTGTTCATGCCTGCTTTATTTCCGCCGCGCCCGGCTGCAAGGCCCGGACGAGGGCGCCTCGCATCACCGTTTCCGGCGCTTCCTGTTCCGTCCATAATTCAAACTGGAGCGCCGCCTGGTACAGCAGCATTTCAAGGCCGGGGATGACCGTGCATCCGGCCGCCTCGGCATCCTGAAGCAGTCGAGTCGCTCTCGGACGGTATACCATATCAAAAACAACCTGTCCCGGACGCAGCCATTCCCGGGGCACGGCGCTTTCTCCTTCAGAATGCCCGTACATGCCCACCGGCGTTCCATGAATGATGATATCATGGGAAGCGGCCTTGTCCGATGTCACATCGTCAAAACCGCCCCCCTGCACGGGAACACGGTCAAGTCGTTTCAAGTCATTTACCAGTTTTTCAACACGGGACGGGGTTCGTCCGAGAATAAGAATCCGGCTGGGAGAGCAGGAACCGGCCAGCGCAAAGGCCACCGCCCGCACCGCGCCGCCCGTGCCCGCGAACAGAACAGTTTTATCGTTCAGGGAGACGCCCGCCCGGTCAAATGCGCGCAGGGTGCCCAGCCCGTCCGTGATTGTGCCGACGAGACGGTCGCCCAAATTGACCACGGTGTTGACGCACCCCACTTTTTGTGCCAGGGGCGCAATTTCATCAAGATGCTTCATGATGTTGATTTTGTGCGGAATGGTGACGCTCATGCCGCGAAATCCGGAAAGCGCGCGCATGCCCGCCATGCAGCCTTCAAGATCCGTGACCGCGAAGGCAAGATACGCGTAGTTCAGCCCCGCCGCCTGAAAGGCTGCGTTATGCATGGCCGGAGACAGGGAATGAGCCACCGGGTTTCCAATCACGGCGCATAACCGGGTATGCGCGTCTATGCGCGGTCCCCGAAAAGATTTTTCATGTGTGTCCGCCATATACCGTCACCTGTGTAAAGTATCAGCCCGGGGGCCATCCCAATAATCGGCCGCCAAGCAGGTGTAAATGAAGATGGTCCACTTCCTGTCCGCCATCCTTGCCGCAGTTAATCACGCAGCGGAATCCTGTTTCCGCTATCCCCAGGAGACTGGCAACCTTATTGGCCGTCAGTAACAGCCCCCCCAGCACGTCCCGGTCCGCGGCCGTGGCGTCCGTCAGCTTGGGAATCACCTTTTTGGGCACAATCAATACATGTTCCGGGGCCGCCGGGTGAATATCCCTGAACGCGCAATAGTCATCGTCTTCATAGACTTTTTCCGCAGGAATTTCGCCATCAATAATCCGGGAAAACAGGGTCTTTTCTCCCATAATGATATTCCTTGTTACTAATAGACCTGAGTTATCCTAGCAGAAGCAATACAGGGAATCAAGTAGTATTCTTATCGTAAAGACAGATTGTAAAGAGTCTGTTCTACAGGGTGCACACAGGCGTGGGCCGGGGGGGGGAATTGCCTTCAGTAAACATCCGGGTTTGAGTTGTACGAGACATGGTATATTTTGTAGTATAAGATCCTTGTGAAATAAGATACTGTTTCTGACAGCAATTTCTCGGTCAGATTCGGGGAGAACTCTAATGGTCATGCAACGAAGAAAGTTTATCAAACTTGCCGGCGGCGCATTGGCGGCGGCGGCTTTGGTGGAAGTTGGCGCGAGGACCGGCATCCGCCCCTTCAAAGGCTTTTCGGTAAAAAGGCCCGATGCGGATACCCGCGCCCTGCTGGGCGACCTGCCGGAAAATCTGCAGGACCGCGCCATTCTGCGCATGTCGGAATTGGACCGGCTGCCGTGGTTCGAGAAAAATGAAGGGGGGGATCTTCAGTTGGTCGCCGGAGTCGATCTTCCCCGTGTTATCGACTGCCATACCCATGTGGGGTGGAGCCAGGGGGTGGGCGGGGATATCGACATGGCGAAGCGCTGTCCGGTAAGTTATTTCTTCGACCATGAATCGCCCCAGGACTTTCTGCATGTCCAGATGCACCCCACGGCAGCTGAATCCAGAAAACTCAGCCGGGAAACCACCTGGACCCTGGTCCATACGCCCCGCCGCAATAAAACGCACACGGCGGCCAACCTGCTTGCGGAAATGGAACGCTTCAATCATGACCGCTCCGTGCTGCTGCCTGTGGAAATTCCCGTTCGGTCCCGCCACATGGAACAGACGGAACGGGCGGCGAAGTTGGACAGCCGGCTGATGCCCTTTGCGGCGATTCATCCCTGGCCGTGGTCCGACGCCAAGATAGAGCGCCTTGCAAAATTAATGAAGACCACGGCAAGGGGCCTCAAGTTCCACCCGGTTTTTCAGTTTGTGGCGCCGGACGCGCCGGAAGCCATGGCCTTGTTTGAGTGGTGTGCGGCCAATGAGGTCGTGGTGCTCTCCCATACCGGCTTTACCGGGCGGGAACCGGCGTTCATGCGCGCCCTGTCGGAACCGGAACGGTTCAAGAAGCCCCTGAAAGCCTTTCCTGATTTGAAGATCGTTTTTGCCCATACGGGTTCGCGCGCCCGGTTTCAAGAAGCCTTCGCCGTGGCCAAGGAACACCAGGACCAGGTGTGGCTTGAATTCACCGGGCAGCCCGTGCCGAACATAAACAAAGTGCTCGATGAATACGACCCGCAGAAACTGCTGTATGGGACGGACTGGCCCTATTACCCGCTGTCCGTGTCGCTGGCGCGCTTCCTGGTGGCCACCTCGGGACGGGAGCACCTGCGTCCCGCCATCCTGCGCGATAATTTCCTGCGCCTGATGAACATGACCGAGGCCTAAGGCGGTTCTGCGTCCTTTGCGGTGTCGAAATCGCCGCCCGCGAAACAGCCGTTCTTAAAAGGATAGGTTCCTTGACTTGTTCCCGGACACGCTCCATCTTTATTCTGTTCGCCATCGTATTGTTTGCCTCGCCGCGGCTATTTGGGCAGGACGAATCAAAGTCTGTCCCTGACACGTCACCGGTTCGGGCCGTGGAAATAGCCTTCCCCTCCAGCGTGGACGATGCCGTTCAAAAGGCCGTATTTCATGCCGCGAAAACAACCGTAGCCATGCCGCTGGTGGTCAGCCTGCATTCCTGGTCGGGTGATCACAGCCAGGACGATCCCCTGGCCGAAAAGGTGATCGCGGCGGGCTGGAACTATATCCACCCGGACTTTCGGGGACCCAACAACAAGCCGGACGCCTGCCTCAGCGACAAAGTAATCGCCGATATTGACGATGCCATTCAGTACGCTCTGGATAACGGTCCGGCGGACAGGGACGCCGTCTTTGTCGTCGGCGGGTCCGGCGGCGGCCATGCCACACTGGGCGTTTATCTGCGGACACGTCACCGGATCCGGTTGTTTCTTTCGTGGGTGCCCATCAGCGACCTCACAGCCTGGTATTGGGAATCAAAAAGCCGGGCTAATAAATACGCCGACGATATCGTGCTGTGCACCTCGACTACCGGCACCTTCGAAGAGCAGGGCGCCCGCGAACGTTCGCCCCTATACTGGCCCGTACCGAAGGATATCAAGGGGCGCCTGGAAATTTACGCGGGCATAAACGACGGTTACACGGGCAGCGTGCCGGTTTCCCACACCCTGCGCTTCTACAATAAAATGGCCGAACATTTCGGTAGGCCCGATGCGCAAGTATCGGAAGCGGATATGATTCGCCTGCTCGCGCGTGGCGTGGCGCCCAATCCAGCCCTGGGCCATATTGAAGACCGGCCCGTCCTTTACAGAAAAGAGATGCCCCAGGTCGCGGTGGCCATTTTTGAGGGCGGCCACGAACTGCTGGTGGACCACTGCCTGAGTAGAATGCGGGCGGAGGCAGAAAAGAACACGCCATAATTTCCATTCTCACGGTGCGTGTTTCTTATGGTATGATTCCGCCACTCTTTCCCCCCTTAAAATCTTCAGGAGGCTTATCATGAAACGACTACATCTTATCTGCAACGCGCACCTCGACCCGTACTGGATGTGGGAATGGGAAGAGGGGGCCGCGGAAGCCATATCGACCTTCCGGACCGCTGCGGATTTCTGCGAAGAATATGACGGTTTCATCTTCAACCACAACGAGGTCATTTTGTACAAGTGGGTGGAGCAGTACGAACCCGCGCTGTTTGAGCGCATTCAACGGCTGGTACACCAAGGCAAATGGCACATCATGGGCGGGTGGTACCTGCAACCTGATTGTAACATGCCCAGCGGGGAATCCTTCGTGCGCCAGATCCTTACGGGTAGAAACTATTTTTGGGAAAAGTTTGGCGTGGAGCCTACGACGGCCATCAACTTTGATCCCTTCGGCCACACGCGTGGCCTGGTACAGATTCTTGCCAAGTCGGGATACGACAGCTATCTGCACTGCCGGCCGGACGATCTGGACTGTCCGCTGCCCGACACGGATTACACCTGGGTGGGCTATGACGGCTCCGAGGTGGCCGGCCACCGCACGCTGACGTGGTACGGTACGCCCACGCGCGGCATGACCCGGGCCTTTCTGGAACAATACCTGGACTCGCACACGTCCCGAGAAGTGGGGCTCTTCACTTGGGGCATCGGCAATCATGGCGGAGGGCCATCCCGGGTGGATCTGAACGATCTTGCTGAAATCATAGGCCGGAACGATGCCTTCCCCATCGTGCATTCCACGCCGGAGGCCTATTTCGCGGAACGCCGGGAACGGGGTATGGCAGCCCCCCGGGTGGAACGGGATCTCAACCCTTGGGGCGTGGGCTGTTATACCTCGCAGACGCGGCTGAAACAAAAACACCGCCTCCTGGAAAACGAACTCTATGCCGTGGAAAAGATGTTTGCCAACGCCGCGCTGTCTAGACTGCTGGACTACCCGCGAGAGAATATACATGAAGCCCTATGCGATCTGATGGTTGCGGAATTTCATGATATCCTGCCCGGATCCTCGATTCAAGCAGTGGAAGATACCGGATTACGGCTTATGGATCACGGCTTGGAGATTCTTTCCCGGCTCAAAGCGCGCGCCTTTTTCGCTTTTGCGACGGGACAGCCCAAGGCGGCGGAAGAAGTCATCCCGGTGTTTGTGTACAACCCCCATCCCTTCCCCGTGACCACGACGGTGTCCTGCGAGTTCAACCTGCCGGACCGCCACGATGAGGCGGTGTTCTTCGAGTTTGACGCAGCAATGAACGGTGCGTCGCTCCCCTGCCAGGCGGAAAAAGAAGCCGGCAATATCCCTCTGGAATGGCGCAAGCGCTGTGTGTTCCAGGCGACCCTTCCGCCTTCACAACTGAGCCGTATTGACTGCGTGCCCCGTCCGCTGCCGGCAAAGCCCGTGGCCGCCCTGGAAACCGAAGGGAACGCGCTGCGTTTCCATACCGACACCCTTGATGTGCTGATCAACCGGGACACCGGGCTGGTGGACCGCTTCCGCGTTCACGGGAAAGACGTGCTCCGGCCGGACGCCTTCGCACCGCTGGTTATGGTCGATGATGAAGACCCGTGGAGCATGTGTGTAAAATCCTACCGTGACGAGGCCGGCCGCTTTACCTTGATGACGCCCGAAGAGGGCACGCGCTTCTCCGGCCTGCACCTGAACACCCCGCTGCCGTCCGTGCGCGTGGTGGAAGACGGGCCGGTGCGGACCGTGGTTGAAGTCCTGATGGCCTTCCACCAGTCCTTCCTGGTGCTGACCTACCGGCTGCCTAAAGTAGGCGCGGAAATGGAAGTGCATGTGCGCGTGCACTGGAACGAAAAAGACCGGCTGCTCAAGCTGGCGGTGCCGACCGCGTTTGAGGACGGGGAATACTGGGGGCAGGTGGCCTACGGACGCGACCGGCTTCCAGGCGCCGAGCGGGAGGTCGTCGCACAGAAATGGACGGCTACTGTGTCGCCCTCGCGGGATATGGCGCTGACCTGCATCAATGACGGTTCCTACGGGTCCGATTTCCCCGGCGGCGAACTCCGGCTGACCCTGTTGCGTTCGCCCGCCTACTCCGCCCATCCCTTCGGTGGCAGAAAAACCCTGCCGCAGGACCGCTACACCCCCCGCATTGACCAGGGGGAGCGGCTGTTCACGTTCTGGCTCAATGCCGGTCCGGCAGGAGAACGTCTGGAACAGGTGGAGCGCGAAGCGCTTGTACGCAACGAAAAGCCCATGGCCTTGTCCTTTTACCCTGCGGGTCTTGGAGAGATACCCGCCCCGGGAATCACCTTGTCTGACACCTGCGTAGTCATGACGGCATTCAAACAGGCGGAACAAGACAACGGGTTCATCCTTCGCCTCTTCGAACCGACCGGCACCGCCCGCACCACTACCGTTTCGATACCTGCCTTGAACCTTAAAAAAACGGTTGCGCTGAACGCGTATGAAATAAAAAGCCTGCGGCTTTCAGCGGACGGGAAAAAACTGCAGGAAGTGGACCTGCTGGAACGGCCTGTAAAAGCGGATTGAAAAGAGGGGTAAGGCACCAAAAACCACATAGGCTTGTGAGCGGTTTACCGCATCACTCAGTATTTTCTCCGACCGAGGCTTTGTATAAGCCAATGGCTTCGATAGCCGGCGGGGCCAGAGCGTCCGTGATTTGGATGCGGATGCGCGAGGCTTTCGTTAGCGGCAGGCGGTGAATACGCTTATAGCCGACGGTGGTTCCCGAAGCCACGGTTTTCCAGCCGCCCGCCTCGTACACCTGGATTTCATGGGCGGTCACCCGCTGTCCCAGCGGCAGGTGTTCCTGGAGCATGACCCGGTCGAATTCGCGGTCGCTCCCGTAACGCAGCAGGAGGGAGGCCTGCAGCACGCCATCGTTTACCGTCCAGTAGGTATCCGGATTGTTGTCGGTGACGTTGCCCGCTGCATATTCCTTGTCATTGCCGCGAACGCTGCTGGCGGAAACATGGGCATGGACCGCCATATTATAGTGGAAGGTGCTTGCCAGGATCCGGGCCACTTCCAGCAGGCGCTCACGATCCGGGTCGGGTAACAGCCCGCGGCGGTCCGGAGACACATTCAGGAGCAGCGATGCGCCCAGGCCCACACTGCGATAATAAATATCCAGCAGTTCACGCACACTGCGCAGGTTGCTTTCACCGTCAGTATGGTAAAACCATTGTCCCTTTCGTATAGGCACGTCGCATTCGCTGGGATACCAGCGCTTTTCATTACTGCCTCCCGACCCCGGTATGGGAAGTGTAACCTCGTGAACGTTCCAGAGGGTGTCCGGGGCGAGGCCGTCTTCATTGCCCACCCAGCGGATGTCCGGCCCGCAGATGGCGATCAACGCGTCCGGCGCCACTTCACGGATCAGGGCATAGTAGCCGTTCCAGTCATAGACATGCCCTTCAGAGCCAGCGCCGTCAAACCACACCTCGCCGACAGGAGCGTACCAGGTCAGCAGTTCTTTCAGCATCGTTTTGAAACGGGTGTCATAGGCCGGCGGGTTGGCGTATAAGGGATCATGCCGATCCCAGGGCGACAGGTACACCCCCAGCATAAGCCCCAGTTCATGACAAGCGTCCGCGACTTCACGCAGCACATCACCCTTGCCGTCGCGCCAAGGGCTGGCCTTTACGTTGTAGTCTCCCTCTTCCGTGGGATATACGGAGAACCCGTCATGGTGTTTTGCCGTGACGATGAGGTAGCCCATGCCGGCCTCTTTGGCCGTTTCGACCCATTGTCTGCCGTTAAATGCGGTGGGCAGAAAGGTCTTCGGATCCTTCGTGCCGTCCGTCCATTCTTCGTTATGAAAGGTATTGATGCCGAAATGACAGAACATACCGAATTCCATGCGCTGCCAGGCCAGCTGTTGCGGTGTGGGCACCGGCCCGAAGGGTTCGGGCGGCGCCACGGCAGTGACGAATCCACCCGCCAGTAGTGTCAACAGAGCAATCATGGTAGTACTTCCTCTGAGGAGCGCCGGTGCGCCCCTCCCTTCGATCCCGTTCAGAACCGGCGGCGAATGGTACACGAGAGCGCCCAGCCGTCATATTCAGGACCGTGGTCCGGGCCGTTGAAGAGATAGATCAGCACGGGCGCTATGCTGGTGTTTTTGCCTACGGGTATGTCGAGCCCCACGCGGGGACTCAGTGTATACATACGGTGATCATCGCATTGCTGCTGGCGCAGGAGCGTGCCCAGGACGGGCATTTTGAACTTGACATCCGCCTCGGCACGGACAAAGGTATACCCCGCCACAAAGGAAAGATAGGGCTTGGCGCCTGCCAGGGCGGCGCGGACACGCTGGAATCCGCGCGTTCCTTCCACGCTCTCGTAATCGATTTTGCCAAGGGGAAAATAAAACAGTTCCGGCGCCAGGAACAGCGAAGTGCGCTTGAAATTGATTTTTGTGGCCAGCAGCCCGTAATGCTCCCGACTGGTGATGGACCCCGTCGCCCCGCCGAACCATACCATTAAAGTGGTCTTTGGCGACAGGTCGCGCCCGAAGCCCGCCACCAGGTCCCACAGCATGAAATTGTCGCGCCAGTCCGCGAAGGTGGTCGGCTTTTCCCAGCGCGGCAGCCAACCGAAAAGATCGTTCAGCTCCCGCTTAATCTGGCCCTCGGATTCGCGGAGCTGGGGATGGTAATTGGTGCCTCCCATGCCGAAATACCAGTGCGGCCCTTTCAACGCGAGTTCGGGCGTTTCTTCAGGCGTGGTCGCAGGTTCCGGCTCCGGAAGGGATTCCGGGCCGAGGGCGGGTTCCGGCACTGCGGGGTCGACGGGTATGGCTGCTTCTTCAGCCCCGGCAAAAGCCACAAGCAAGAATGTAAGCGCGCCAAGGCAGCATACTTTTTTCATGAATATTCTCCCTGTCCTTAGAAACCGTGCCCGTACTATAAATTAACACAGGCGCAAAATCCAAGCACGGTGAAATAGGGTTTAGGGAGTAGGGTAGATGAACCCACGTCCCATAGGTCCTATAGGTCCTATAGGTCCCATAGGTCCTATAGGTCCCATAGGTCCTATGCGGCATGTCTATAAGTGGAATTCCCGGATGAAATACCGCCGCGTAGCAACCACGGTTTTGATCCGGGAATTCAGGTCTATAAAGAAATCCGCCTTGATCAGGGATTAGAAGGCGCGATCACCGGGGGTGGTTTGGGCGCGTCCTGGGGCGGCCTGCCCGGCCGCTGCGGCCCCGGCCGGTTCGCGTCACGCGGGGGGCGGGGCGGAAAGCCGGGCGCCATCTTTTCCTGTCCGGGCCGCCCGTTCCGTGCCTGCTGCACGATACGGCGCAGCTGGTTTTCAAAATCATTGATAAACAGCTCTATCTTGGCTTTCTGCCAGACATTAAGATCCATCCCGTCAAAGGACCTGCGAATGGTTTCTTCGCTGGCGGCGCTTTGCCGTTTCAACTCCTCAAGACGTTCCATGAGCCGGTGGAGGGCGGCTTCATCCTCCTGCTGTTTCAGCACCTGGCGCAACCGCCGCATTACCTCGGCGCGTTCCCGCTGCAGTTCCCGCTGCCGGTTCTGCAACTCATCAAAACGCCGCATCAGCAGCAGGCTTTGTTCATCATTCAGCCCGAGATCCCGGCTGAGACGGCTGACCATGACCTGCTTCAGCAGTCGCCGGTTTTCTTCGCTGATTTCCGGGGGCGGCATCGGCGGCCCGCCTTTTCCGGGACCGGGTGGCGGCGCGGGCGCCTTGCCAACCCCATGCGCCGGAGGCGCCGGCGGCGGTGCGGGGGCCTGGGCCCAGGCGATTCCAACGCAAACCATCAACACAACGGCAAAAGCCATCAAAGCCCGGTTACGTTTTATCATGATATACGCTCCTTACTAATCAGGCCGCTTCCAGGGCGGCACGCAATGCCTGGTTCACTACGTCCGCCTCCATCGCATCCAGCGTCTCGACAAAATCAAACAGTTCCGCAAAGGACAACGCCTCGCCGGTTCCATCTTCCAGATACAACGCCTGAGTCGCCGTCCCTTCTTCCTCCAGGGCTCCCGAAAGCGCTTCCTCATCAGAAGCGATTTCCGCGACGAGGGAGAACAGTTCCTCCCCGGGGATTTCCTCAAGGGAAGCCAGGGACAAGGACATATCCAGGAACTCCGCACTTTCCGCAATGGACGACATAAATGCCATATCCGCATCCGGAAAATCCTCGTTGACAACGGCGGGAGGCTCAGCCGCCATATGGGGCGCCGACGGAATTTCAGAATTTCCGGCAAAGCGCAGGTACAGGAACAGGCATCCCAGCATAATCAGTGCTCCCGCGGCAAGGGCGTACCTGTAGCGGGGAATGACCGTGTCCTCCGGCCCGGCCACCCGGGCAAGAACACGGCCGGTAAACCCCGCCGATGTGTCGGGTGTCTCGAGGGTGTTTACTAGGTCCCGGATGCGAAGGTAGTCCCGGTAGCGCCGGGCCATATCCGCGTCGGATTCCACCCATCGCAGGTCCCCTTCGGGATCCGCGCTTTCGCCGTCCAGCAGCATGCCCAGCCGCTCCAGTTTTTTCATCTCATCATTTTGTGCGATCACAAGGCTCCATCTCCACAAGTACGCGCCAGGTATTCCCGCAACTGCTCGCGGGCCCGCGCCAGCCGGCTGCGTACGGTGCCCACGGGGCACCCCGCAATCCCGGCGATGCGCTGGTAATCCAGTCCTTCGAATTCACGCAGAATAAACACTTCCCGGAATTCCGGGGCCAACGCGGCAATGCCGGCATCCAGCATCGTCGCGATATCTTTCGCCTGCGCCCGGCGGTCCGGTCGTTCCCAGCCTGCCGCGGAAGCATCGTTCTCCCGCCGGAAGGCGTCCAGCCAGCGGCGTCGCCGACCCGTATTGCGCAGATGATTCAAGGTCGCGTTTCGGGCATAACAAAAAACCACGGTGGAAAAGGCGCTTTCCTGCCGCAGCCTGTCCAGGGAGCGATACAGGTTAACAAAGGTCTCCTGGGCGATGTCTTCGGCATCAACCATCGACCCCGTCATCCGGTAGCAGAACTGGATGACCGGCCGTTGATAGCGATTGACAAGCGCCGCAAAGGCATCCATATCGCCTTTTGCCGCGCGCCGCGCCCGGCTCCAGTCTTCATCCGGCGTCATAACGTCTTTCCAACTTCATCTTGTTAAACCCCAGCCGCTGAAACAAGTTCCCGGCGCTTCGTGTCCGGACATTCTTTTTGTTAACGAAATCAGGCCCTGTTACAATGACATCTCCTGCAAAAAAACGCCCTTGGGAGCCCTTTATGATACCAGAGAAACAATCCATACGTATTCTGCTGGCAAAGCCGCGCGGCTTTTGCGCTGGTGTGGACCGGGCTATTAAAATTGTCGAGAAGGCCCTGGAGCGCTTTAATCCGCCGGTATACGTGCTGAAACATATTGTGCATAACGCCCACGTGGTGCAGGAACTCCGGGAGAAAGGCGCCGTGTTCGTGCGGGCCATAAGCGAGGTTCCCGAAGGCGCCCACCTGCTGTTCAGCGCCCACGGGGTGTCACCCGAGTGCTGGAAAGAGGCCCGGGAACGGGGCCTGAACATTATTGACGCCACCTGCCCCCTGGTCGACAAGGTGCACCAGGAAATCTGTCGTTTCGCCCGGCAGGGCTATTCCATCATATACATCGGCGACGCGGGCCACGACGAAACGCTGGGCGCCATCGGCTGGGCTCCTGAAAGCATTCAACTGGTGCGCACCGAAGAAGACGTCAAGGCCCTAAAAGTGGAGGACCCGGAGCGGGTCGCTTATATCACCCAGACAACGCTCAGCATTGCAGATTGTGCGCTTATCGTGAAGGCGTTGCGCGACCGATTTCCGAAAATTGTATCCCCGCGCAAACCGGACATCTGTTACGCCACCAGTAACCGGCAAATGGCCATCGTGGCGCTGGTGCCCGAATCGGACCTGGTGCTGGTGGTAGGTGATCCTGAAAGCGCCAATTCATGCCGCCTGCGCGACATTGCCCTGAAACTCGGGAAGCCCGCCCACCTGATTCCGGACGCGGGGGGCATAGATCCGGCCTGGCTGGAAGGCGCGGCCACGTTGCTGCTCACTTCGGGCGCCTCGGCGCCCGACCACCTGGTGGAAGGGGTTATTGCCCGGCTGCGGACGTTCCGGGACTGCGCGGTGGAAGAGCGGGTCCTCGTGGAAGAAGATATTCATTTCACCCTGCCCCTGGAGTAAAGCATCCTATCGGTATCGACAGGCATCATGCTTTAATGAAAGGCAGCACGCGCTTAAATTCCGGGGTGCCCGCTTTGCGCAGCCATTCAAAAATGGCCATCTCCGTGCTGACACAAACCACGCCCTCCTGGCACATCCGGTTGATGCCGGCCTTGAAATCGCTTTTTCGAGACGAAACCACGGCGTCCCGCGCCACAAAGACCTCGTAACCCAGGGCGAGAGCTTCCAGCGCAGTCTGCATCACGCACACATGGGTTTCCATGCCGATAATCAGCACCTGCTTCCGCCCGGTGCCTTCCAGGGCATCCCGGAATGCGGCATTGGCGAGACAGCCAAACTCCAATTTCGGCAGGCGCGGCGTTTCGCCCAGGGTGTCCAGAATCTCTTCACAGGTGCCGCCCAGGCGATTCGGGTTTTGTTCGGTCACCAACACGGGAATCTCCAGCGCCCTCGCCACCCGTATTAACTTGGCGCATTGGGCGACATAGGCAGCCGTCACTTCCTGATCTTTGGGCATCAATATATTCTGGATGTCTATTACGACCAGGACCGAATTTTCTTTCATCAGCATGGCGGGTTCCTTTTGGCTTGTCGGGAAGCGATTCGTAGTGTTGGCTGCAAGTTTATCAGAACACCAAACAGGGACTCCATTGACCCCATTGACCGTATTGACACATTTTCGTCAATAAAGTCAATAACTTGTGAGTACCGTATTGTGATCTATGTGGGGTTGTTATTCATCATGCAGCCAGCCCTTTTGCCCTTGTCTGGCGTAAATCGAGTTTTTCTCGCAGGAATTTTGTGAGGATTGGTTCGG
>Ga0123335_1004309_pt1 | contig 18638 bp, 13 predicted proteins | sample BiotimSIPDNA_2_FD_89707 | JGI IMG/M metagenome (GOLD analysis project Ga0123335, IMG submission 89707) | Anaerobic biogas reactor microbial communites from Washington, USA - Biogas_R2 time_0 SIP DNA | ecosystem: Engineered > Bioreactor > Anaerobic > Unclassified | place: Washington, USA...
AAAATACGTTGATACGGGTGTGTTTCATGTGTTTCTTTCTGACTGAGATACTGCGTTTTGGTTGCGCCGAAAGCGCCACTTCTTCCGGGCGAAGTCCCGGACGAAGCGTAGGCGCTTAAGGCCATTTCGCTGACAATCAACTATGAGCACAACTATGAGTAATGTTTTAAGTATAGTAACCAAGTGGTGTGTCATGTCTTGATTTAGCTCAAAAACCCAGAAACAAGACGCCATTCCGGTTTTTTGCGGTGGAAAAAGGAAGTGCATCGAAGAGCGCGCGAAGCCGCGAAAACACCGGAATCTATCTTCTGATGCCGTGTGGGAGGGACAGCCTACGTTGGCTATATTTTTGGGAAGGGAAATGGGCATTCATTGCAGCGGGACGAATCTGGATTCCGGTCTTTTTCGCGTTGTCCAGTGCCGTTCTTCGATGCTGGCCAAAGACCGCGAAAAAACCGGAATGACGTTGCTTAAGGTTGTTTATAATGAAACGAAAAATACGTTGATACAGGCGTATTTCATGTGTTTCTTTCTGACTGAGATACTGCATTTTGATTATGCTGAAGGCGTCACTTCTTCCAGGCGAAGTCCTGGGAGAAGGGTAGAGGCTTTTGCCGGTGTCACTTGTAATATTGACATGACTGCGGAAATGCGTTATTTCTTTATCGTGCCAGGGACAGTACTTCTGATTGTCAGGACAAGTAACGCCTACGGTACTATGCGCCTGTATGGCTCTTATGGTGCGGGCTTCCAGCCTGCAAAAGCCAAATTCGGGAGCACGCTGGAAGCCCGCACCACAAAAGTGAAACATATCCAATGCGCCTGCCTCGGGTGGAAGTCACCCCATCTTTTCGATGCGCCGGCAATGGCGCTCGCCGCCGCTGAAGGACGCCGCTAACCAAACATCAATTAATTCAATGGCCTGATCCAGGGGCAGAATGCGTTTGCCCAGGCAGAGGATGTTGGCGTCGTTGTGCTCCCGGGACAGGCGGGCCATGTCCGGTGTGGCGCAGGCGGCCGCGCGGATGCTCGGGTGTCGGTTGGCCGTGATGCTGACGCCGATACCGGTGCCGCAAATGAGAATGCCTTTTTCAGCCCGCCCCGCCAGGATTTCGGCGCAGACGGCATTGGCGAAATCGGGATAGTCCACGGATTCCGGGCCGTTGGTGCCGCAATCAACCACCTCGTGTCCCAGGGACTGCAGATGCTGCATAATGGCGGGTTTGAACTGCGGGGGATCTCCCTCATACCCGGCATGATCCGAACCGACTGCAATAATCATGTCTGGACTCCTTATGACCGCCCTGTTTTGGGCGGAACCCTTATCGGCACGCTTCTTCGATCATTTCCATTGTAACTGGACCCGACCGGAGAATGCTATTCGTTTCAGGGTCGTACACAGTGGACGGGGGGGAGGCCTCCAGTATGCCGCCGTCAAGAACCAGGGCTACGCCGGGCAGGCACGCTTCTTCCGCCGAGTACGCGGGCGGCATGCCGGAAAGGTTCGCCGACGTGGAAGTGAGGGGGCTGCCAAATCGCTTGCACAACGCGCGGGCGGTTTCGTGGCCCGGACAGCGCACGCACACGTGGCCGGAAGTATCAAGAAGCCGGGCTGGAAGGCCGGGTACTGCCGGCAGCAGAATGGACAGAGGCCCCGGCCAGAAGGCTTTCATGCAGGCCGATGCTCGCCGGGAGACTGCGGAGGCCAGGGAAAAGGCCTGGCGCGCATCGGCCACGATCAGCAATACAGGATGATTCGCGTCCCGCGCCTTGACGCGAAACAGATTATCCAGCGCCGGTTCTGAAAAGGGGTCGGCCCCGAGTCCGTACACGGTTTCCGTGGGGTAGGCAACCACGCCGCCCGAAATGAGTATCTCCGCCGCCTCCTCAATGCCCGCCGTGTCAGGCATGACCCGTTTCATGCGCAGGTTTCCAGCCACGCGCGCATTTTCGCGAAGGCGCGGCCCCGGTGGCTGATGATGTGCTTTTCGGAAGCGGACATTTCCGCGAAGGTGATCTCATGGCCGTCAGGAACGAAAAGGCTGTCGTAACCGAAGCCATTGCTGCCGAAGGGGGCGACGGAAATGTGACCACGCACTTCCCCCGTTTCGAGGTGGACCTCGCCGCCGGGCTGATAAAACGCGGCGCAGCAGACGAAGCGGGCGGTGCGTTCATGCCACAGGGACTCTTCGAGCGCCTCAAGCAACTTTTGGTTGTTGGCGCTGTCGTCCGCGTCCTCACCCGCGTACCTGGCGGACAGCACGCCCGGCGCCCCGTTGAGAAAGTCCACCAACAGGCCGGAATCATCCGCGATGCAGGCCATGTCGAATTTGTCACCGTAATAGCGCGCTTTAAGTTCCGCGTTTTCCGCGAAAGTGGCGCCCGTTTCTTCCGGGGCATCCACTTCCGGCAGATCCCGCAGCGACAACACCGTCCAAGGCAGGTCAGCAACCAATTCAGCCAGTTCACGGGCCTTGTTGCCGTTGGCGGAGCCGATGAGCAGTTTACGTTTCATGGTCTATGGCGTCCTTCTGGATCGCGATAAGTTCCCTGGCGCCCTTGCATCCCAGCGCGAGCAGCCTGCCGAGATCCTCCTGGGAGAAGGGGACGCCTTCCGCGGTACCCTGGATTTCTATCAGCCGGCCCGCGTCATCCATGACAAAGTTCATGTCCACCCCGGCCTTCGAGTCTTCCCCGTAGCATAAGTCGAGCATCGGCACGCGTTCCACCATGCCCGCGCTTACCGCCGCGCACTGGCCCGTAAGCGGTATCTCTTCAAGATAGCCCGACCGCACGCTGCGCTGAAAAGCGTCATGCAAAGCGACCCAGGCGCCCGTGACAGCCGCGCTGCGCGTGCCGCCGTCCGCCTGCAGCACATCGCAATCCACGATCACCATGCATTCCCCCATGGCGTTGAGATTGGTGACGGCGCGTAACGAGCGCCCGATGAGCCGGCTGATTTCCTGGGCTCGGCCTTGTTTCGCGCTGTCTCGGCTGACCCGCCCCTGCGCGGAGCCGGGCAGCATGGCATATTCCGCAGTGACCCAGCCCCGGTTTTGCCCGCGCATCCAGGGCGGCGGCTTTTCTTCGAAGGAGGCCGTGCACACGACCTTAGTGTCGCCAAAAGACACCAGCACGGATCCTGCGGCGTTTTTAATGAAGTTTCGGGTAATTGTTACCGGCCGCAACGCGTCGGGGGCGCGGCCGTTGCATCGTTTCGGCATAACAGGAGATGCCTCCGCGGTTATTGGACCGGCGTTTCTTCCGTATCTTTGGATTCGGCCGCTTCCCTGGTCCCGTTCTTACGTTTGGGATCGTTTAAGGTATTGGATTCCGCGGCTACCTGGGTTTCATGAATGTCCCGATGATATTTCTTGATCAATTCGTCCCAGGTCACCTGTTCCGTCAGGATTTCAATGGCCCGCGCCAGTGGCAGGTCTTCAACGGTTTCTTCGGTCACCTCATAACCCGGCGTCATGCTGCCGTGATTCTGATGGAACTGGTTTTCAATGTTGCGCTCGAAAGACTCATACATCTGCTTGGCAAGGTCCAGTTCCTGGTCCCGATTCATTTCCACCTCGACATCAGGCAGGATACCCTGGTGGTCGATGGTCACGTTGGCGGGCGTGTAGTACAGCGCCGTGGTCAGGCGCAGGCCGGAATTGGCCGGACGCTGCAGGGGGATGATGGTCTGGACGCTGCCCTTGCCGAAGGTTTTCTGGCCGACGACAATGGCGCGCTGGTAGAACTGGAGCGCCCCGGTGACAATCTCCGCAGCGCTTGCCGTTTCAGAATTCGCCAGCACGATTACGGGCAGATCCAAGGGCAGAACGGGCTGCTTCGAAGTGGACAGCCGCATGTCATCCTTGCTGGCTGATCCGTCTTCACGGGTCCTGCCGCGCGTATAGGTGACCAGGGAATCCGGGGGCAAAAACAGTTCGCAAACCTCCTTGGACGCCGTCAGCAACCCGCCGTAATTCCAGCGCAGGTCAAGCACAAGGGCCTTCATGTTTTGGGCGCTCAGTTCATTCAGGTATTTTTCGAGGTCTTTGGCGGTGGTATCGCTGAAGGTATTCAGACGGATATACCCCACCTCATTTTTGAGCATCTGGGATTCCTTGATGCTCTCCAGAGGAATGCGGGCGCGCTGTACCTTTACGTCAAAGGGCTCCGCCTTTTCACCTTCCGCGGCGTCCGGGTCGGGTTCGCGCAACAGGGTGAGCGTCACATAGGAGCCGCGCCTACCCCGTATCAGGTCGGCCGCGTCCATGGTGTTCATGCCTTCCGTGCTCTTCCCGTCAATCGCCACGATAAGATCGTAAGGCTTGATGCCGGCAAGCGCGGCCGGAGAACCCACGATCGGCATAAACACCATGATGTTGCCGTTATCATCTTGCTTGATGGATACGCCGATGCCCTCAAATTCGCCCTTGGTTTCCTCGCGCAGCGCTTCAAGTTCCTCGGCCGACACGTAAGCGCTGTTCCGGTCCAGGGATCCCACCATGCCGCTGAGCGCGCCTTCGACGATTTCGCCCATGTCGACATCACGGACATACTCGCGCAGTATGATGTCAATCACATCCCCGATGGGTTCAATTTCGCGGTAGATCTCAACCTGCTGTTCCTGGGCGTAGATGCGCATCAGAAACCCGTTACTGAGTGCCAGTACCATCACGAGACAAAAGCCCAGCACGGTGAAAAAATCACGCTTGGTATTCCGTTTCTGCATCAACATATCTCCGAATTGCCTGAAAATGGTTCCTAATGCCCTGCATACAGGCGTATTTCGCGGGGGCGGCCGGTTTGATGGACTGGTTACGCGCTTCCCATGGGTGTATCCGGCAAGGGTTTTGGGGAACATACGGAAACCGCTTCCTTATGCGCCCGTGTCCAGTCTAACAGAAAACGGCGAAAATATCCAAGTGGACGGCGCGAAATCCTTCTAAATAGGGGTAACGGCACAGGCCGGGAGGTCACGCCCCAATTCACGCACCTGTTCCAGACTAATGCCGGTGTCCTGGAGATGAAGCCGTCTCAGGGCTCTCAATTTTCGGAACAAGTGCAGACTCTTATAGGTAATATTGGGCGCGTTGCTAATCTCGATGGTGGAGAGTTGGGGCAGATCAAGGAATACCTCAATGGCGCTGTCATCCATTTTGCTGTTCTGAATTTTAATCTGCTGCAGGCCGCTGACGGCGCTGAGCGCCTCCATGCCGGCTTTGCCCACGGCGGTGTCAATAAGTTCCAGGGCGATTAGCCCGCGCAGTTCAACCGCGCTCTCCAGAACGGCATTGGTGCTGTTCTGGCCTTCAAGGACCAGCGTGTGAATGGTGGTTTCTTCAAATTCCCTTAGGAAGGATAAATCGGGCGCGTTTGAAGACAGTTTCAGTTGGATTTCCATGCCTGCCGGAACTTCTACCGCGCCCCGCGCCACATCCAGGTATTGCCAGGGGGACTTGGGATCGTTCCAGGTGCGAATCGCAAGAAGGCCGACCGCGTCACCCTCGGGGAAGGTGAGTACTCGTTTGTCTGGCGGGGTCATCTCCCGGATAATTGCACCGGGCATTTTGGAGGTGATCGTGGTGTCCCCTTTAAAGCCGGCGGCAATCAGTTGTTTTTCGCGGTCCGTCATTTCTTGGTCGATATAAATGACGCTTACCCGTTCCAGGCTCTGCAGATAGCGAATGTTCTGCTCCGACATGTCAAACTCCGGGAGCCAGAGCGAGGTCAGGGACCGGGGCGGCAGCTTGGCCAGGGGGGAAAGGTCATCGGCATGTTCACGGCGGACCACCAGATGGAATTTCACCGTTTCGGGGTATTCCACGATGCCTTTCGCCTCCGCGTAGGGAGGCCATTCCGCGTCGCTTGCCGGCTGCATGCTATGATCGTACAGGGTTCCAAAGGGCCGGTCGGTGGGGAATTCCATGCGAAGCATTTTGACTTCATCATCCTTGGCCGTCTCGCCCGTCGCGGCGCTGTCGTCCGCGGGTTTTGACAGCATTCCCTGCACAACAAAAGCGGCGATGCCTGTAACGGCGATTAGAAGCAGAAACCCGGCGGCAATGTAGATGCGATAGGAACTGCGGCTTCGTTTTACCGCAATGGAGCAGGATTGATCCGGAAAAACAAAAGAGACATCCCTGGGCTTCGGATAGGTTTCCGGAACGTCGCTGTCAAAGTCATCGTCTTCAACCATGACGGACGTGTCTGCCGCAGGCAGAGGAGGTTGCTGCGGATCGGTGGGTGTTGAGGCTGCAAGGGCCTCCTCAATGACGGACAGCGGGGAGGGGACGGACGGCGAGAGCTGCTGCTGTCCGGCGATTTGGGCGGCTTGGGTCTGCGTCTGCCGTTGCGACTGCTGTTGAGCGATGCGGGCGGCCTGCGCCTGCGTCTGCCGCTGCGATTGCTGTTGAGCGATGTGGGCGGCCTGCGCCTGCGTCTGCCGTTGCGACTGTTGTTGGGCCAGTTTAAGCGCCTGGATCTGCGTCTTCGTCTGGGGCGCGCCGGGCATCACGCTGTTCAGCGCGAAGAGCTGACTGTCTGAAGACAGATCGGGTTGACCGGCCAACAGAGCCGCGTCGCGAGGGGTTTGTCTTTGTGACGACTGTTGCAGGGCGAGTTTCGCGGCCTGCGCTCTCAACGCCTGCTGGTTGTCGAGACGGCTTTCCTCCAGCGTTTGCAGTTGCTCCTGGATTTCCTTGAGCTTGCGCGCCTGCGGGCTGTCTTCAAGGGTGCCCTGGCGCTGCACCGCGTCTTTAATCTGGGTAACCTCTTCTTGGAACGCCTGTTGCGAGGATTGCCGCTCCATGTCCTTGTGGCGCAGCAGGGCCAGCTCGTTTTCCAACTGCTGAATGATTTCGCGGCTGGATTCCTGTTCCTGCGCGGCTTTTGAGGCCGCTTCCTCGCGTTCCGTGAGTACCTGCTTTAATGACTCCAACTCTTTTCGGGACTGTTCAAGTTCCCGGTTCTTTTCCATTTCGCTTTGGCGCAGCTTGCCGATTTCCTGGGTGAGCGTGCTTTCCGTGTCCCTGGTTTCGTCCGTGCGCGCGCGCAGAAGCTCCAGTTCCAGGTGCAGCTGTTCCAATTCGCGCTGCTTCTGCGCGTTGACCACTTCGGCCTCGCGCGCCTCGGTTTCTCTCTGTACCAGTCGGCTTCGCAGGTCTTCCATTTCCGCCTGCGCCTCGGCCAGCGCCTGCGTTTTGGAACTTTCATTTTCGCGCAGCAGGGACAACTCTTGGGCAAGTTCCTGCTCCGAGGAAGAGGCGTGCTGCACCTGCTCCTGCAGCGAGTGCAGTTCCTGCTGGAGCGTGGAGACGATCGCATCGTAACGCAAACTGGCCTCTTCGGCCGTGGCTACCGCTTCCTGCTGTTTCGACAGTTGCAGGCGCAGGGTTTCCATTTCGGTCCGCGCGTTTTCGAGCGTCTTGGATTTCTTTGATTCGCTTTGGCGCAGGTGCTCCAGCTCCTCGGCCAGGTGCTTCTCGGATTCGGCGAATTCGCGGGAGCGTCCCCGGATCGCCTCCAGTTCCTCCCGCAGGTTCTTTTCCGCCTCGGAGCTCAGTTCACTCTTTTGTATGTGCTGTTGGAGGGCCTTTTCCCTGCCTTCCAAGGCGGCGCGCATGCGCTCCATTTCATCCCGGGTACGTTCCAGTTCGGCGGCTTTCTCCGCTTCGTTGGAGCGTAGCAACGCCACCTCGTCCGCAAGCGCGTATTCGGAGGCGGCGGCGGTTTCGGCCCGTTTGACGATTTCATTCAGCTGCTCGCGCAGGGCGGCCTTTTCCTGTTCGGTCGCCCTTGCCCGATTTTCGGCTTCCGCCACGTTCTTTTCGCGGTCCTGCAGCATGTCCTGCATTGAGGAGAGCTGGATACGCGCCGACTCCAGCGCGTCGCTTTTCTCCAGTTCGGTTTTGCGAAGCTGGTCCAGTTCGGACTGCAGGGTCTCTTTCGCGTGTTCCGCGATTTGCGCTTCATCGTGGATACGGTCCATTTCCTCGCGCATGGCCTTCAGGGCGCTCTCATTCGCAAGGTTTTGGGCCTTGGCTTCCTCCACGGACTTTTCCCGTTCTTTCAGCGACTGGTGCAGTTCCTCCAGTTCGCGCCGGGCCTGTTCCAGCGCTTCTGATTTCTGGTCCCCCTGCTGTTTCAGGCGCTTCAACTCTTCATTCAACAATTCTTCTGCATGAACGGCGCTTTCCGAACGCTCCTGCAGTGATTGAACTTCTTTTTCAAGCCGGACAACCAGTTGTTCCCGCTGGGCCAGCTCATTTTCCGCCTCGGATATTTCCGCCTCCCGTTTGACCAGGGTGTGCTTTAGAGTATCCAGTTCCGTATAGGCTTTTTCCAGGGCCTCCGTTGTGGTGCGTTCCTTTTCACGCAGGCTGTCCAGTTCCTCAAGCAGATTTTTCTGGTCCTGGGAGGCTTGTTCGCGCTGGTTTAGAAAAGCGTTCAGTTTCGCTTCAAGATCGGCAACCGTACTCTGGAGGGTTTCCTTGTCCAGGGCGTCCGCCTGGCGCCGGTCCAGGGTTCGTTTCAAGGTGCTGGCCTGGTCGGTTTGTTCCGTCACAAATTCAGCGAGGCGTTCGGCCTGCTCGATATCAAGAAGGTCGTCCAGGCTGTTGCCCGCGTCGCGAATCTGATTCAGTCTTTGCAGCAGGCGTCCGCAGTCATGCAACGCCTCGTTGGTGCGCCCAAGGGCCGCCAGGTTCTCGACGCGTATGGAAAAAAGCACCGGGCTGTTGGGAAGGAAGGTTTTAATGTCCTCTAGAATCGCCAGAGATTCAGGATGATGCTCCTGAACGTTCAGGGCGGCGGCTTGTTCGATCTTCTTTTCGATCTCTTTGGGATGCATTTCAAACTCCTGGCGGAAAGCTTCACGGGCCGGAATTCACACATGCCCGGGGTTATTAAAGAATATCTTACTTGAATCGGACACAAAACACAATTTGGCATCGCTCGGTTCTTCGCGATCTCCTCGCGAAAAATCAGGGCCGTAATATCGCCCGGTTTACCTTGATGTTCAGGTCGTGTTTGCCTTATAGTACTATCAGTGCTTTTCCCACGGCGAAATGACGCGGTTGCCGGATCCTTTAAACAGCGTGGTTTTGCCTGTAATTGCGGCGGCATTTCGTGGGGAAGAAAGGCGCATTGAAAAGTGTGCCGGGAAAACGGAGCGTGGGCGGTCAGCATATCAAGGAGTGCCATTTTGCCTGTAGACAGTCCTGACATTATTCAGTGTAATTGCGGACAGAAAATGCGTGTGCCCGCGGATTCGCAAAGTGTGGTGTTCAAGTGTGTGCGGTGCGGGGCGCTGGTCGAACGTAACGCGGCGGGCCTGTCGGCGCCCGATGGCGCGGGAGAACCCGCGGATGCATCCGCGGAGTCCAGCGACATGTTGCTGGATGTCCTTCACGAAGGGGGGCTCGTCAGCGCGGAGCAGGCGCGTACGGCCCGTGCCGAGCAGGTGCGCGACACGGAAAAGATTTTCGAGACCCTGTTGCGGCTCGAATTTATTACACAGGAGCAGTTTCATGATTTCCTGGCGAGGGAATCGGGCACGGCGGTTATCAGCCTTGCCCATTTTTCCATCGACCGGCACCTGACGGAGCTGATACCGGCCGATCTTGCCGCAAAGCATTGGGTGCTGCCCATTGACAAACTGGGGCGGTCCATGACCGTTGCCATGGTGTGTCCCATGGACACGGAGGCGATCAAGGCCGTGGAACAGTATTCCGGGCTGCGCTTGCGTCCCATGCTCTGCAAAATTGATGAATTTCAGAATTCCCTCCGCAAGCATTATCATAAAGCGGATGAGGAACTGGGCAGCCTGCAGCCCCGTCTTGTGCCGAAAACCCCTGTCGAAGTGGAGCAGGCAAAGCCCCCTGCGCCGGTAAAAACAATACCCGGCCGGGATATCCGCGATGCGTTAAATGGCGTTGCGGCCCTTTCGGTGCAAACGCGAATTATGAATCTGGTGGATGCCTCGGTCGGCATGGGGGCCCAGGGATTGAGGCAAATCATAAGCGCGGCGCAGAAGTCGCCGCCCTTTGCAGCGAAATTATTGTGTACGGCCAATAGCCAGGCCTATGGCATCCCGGGCAATGTGGGCAGTCTCCCCATGGCGGTGGCCCTGCTCGGGGATGAAGCCATTTCCATTATCGCACTGGCGCTGCCCAAGTATGCCACCGCGGATGAGGCGCAGTGGTTCCCGTTGAACCGGTTCTCAAGAAACGCCGCGGGAATCGCGTCCGTGTTCGCCGCCGCCAGTGGAAAGGTCGTTCCCAGCGAAGCCTTTTGCGCCGCCCTGTTGCACGGCATCGGCATCTATGCGTTCGGCGAGGTGGCCCTGCAGGAAAACCGCAAAATTGATCCGCGGCTCGTCGGGCCCGCGCGCCTGCCGGTCGAAGAGCAGCTTTTCGGTATCTGCCATAACGAGGCGGGCGCGCTGTTATGCCGTAATTGGAATATGCCTGAAAGCATTTGCGCTGCCGTGGGCGCCTATCCCGACCCGGGCAGGGCCGGGGCGTTTCGGGACATGGCCGAGCTGTTGTTTATCGCGACCCAACTGGCGACCCCTGAGGGTGATATAAACAAGGGCGCCCTGGGAAGATGCGAGGAGTCTTTCAACTACCTGCAAATCAAAGCGGATGATGTCCCCGGCCTGCTCGAAGCGCATTTGTCCAAAAGCGTGAGCGCATAACGGGGGGGGGCGGTGTGTGGGGCCGTGCGCTTCATGCAATAATGGTTTTTTTTATGACGTTTTCGGAATATCTGCACATAGAGGAAGAGCAACAAGATCCCTGCGGGGATGTTGAGGAGGCGGCTCTTCTGCCACGCGGCATTGCCGGGTTTGCGGAAACCCTGGAGGCCCTTGACCGCTCGCTGGCCGCCTATCCCGAGGTGTACAGGGAGGTGTTTGAGGGCAGCGAGGAGTGGCGGAGTCTGTTCCAACGCAAAATCGTGCCCCAACTCACGGTGAATGGATGCCTGGTGGTTGCGGTGGCGGGGGGGACCAACACGGGCAAATCCACCCTGTTCAACCTCTTGCTTCACGATTCAAAAAGTGCTGTCCGCAGTACCGCCGCCGCCACCTGTTCCCCTGTCCTGGTAACAGGAGACACCCGTTATCGGGACGGTCTGGAAGGCAGAATCCTTCCCGGTTTTGATGCCTATCCGCTGATGCGCCCCGAAGATTCCACGCGTTACGAAATGCCCGAGGATACCTTATGGGTGAGCGCTTCACCGGTCTTGCCGGGCAGCCTGGTGCTGCTGGATACACCGGATGTGGATTCCATTGAACGCCGGAACTGGAAAGTCGCCGAGCAAATACGTGCGGCGGGCGATGTGGTTGTGGCCGTGCTTACCCCGGAAAAATACAAGGATGCGCGCGTGGTGGAGTTCTTCCGCCAGGCACACGCCTCGGGCAGGCTGGTGGTGCCGGTAATGAACAAGGCCAATCCGAACAACGGTTTTGCCGCTGCCCGGGCGCAGTTGGCGGAATTTGTACGGGATGCCTGCCTGGAAGAACCGGTATGTTTTGTGCTGCCCTTTGATTACGGGCTGGAAACGGACATGTCCCGGGAGGTTCCGGCCCTGGAGGGGGATATGTCGCTGATGAGTTATCTGTCCGGCCTGGATGTGGCGGAGATAAAGCGTCGTGTATACCGCGATACCCTCGAATACTTTCTCGACGCGTCCGGCCGTTTCCTGGAAGGGGCGGAAGCGCTTTCCACCCGGATGCGTGACGTGCCGCTTACTTTTGACCGGCGTGCCCGTGGCTTGGTCGCCGCGTACCTGCCCCAACCCGGACAGAAAATGGGTGCGCTCCTTCACGAACAAATCCGCGCGCAGCGATCCGTCGTCGTGAGGGGTATCGCCCGCTTTAATGATGCCGCGCTGCGCGGCATGAAACCGGTCGGCGCTTTTCTGCGCCGCCATATGCTGCGCGGCGGGTACACTGTTGCCTCGGAAGAGGAGCGGGTCAAAGCGTTGCGGGACTATCAACGGAACCACCTAAAACAAATTGTACTGGATTTCGTCGCCCAGTTGACGGAATATGCCCGCGATATGGAGCCCATGACAGGGGGGCTGGTTCGTGAAGGGCTTGCGGACATACGGGAAGATGAGGTCGTCGAGGCCATTGTTCATGAAATGCTGGGGGACGAGGACCAGATTTCCGAGATCTTCCGTGAGCACATGGCCCGAACTGTTGCGCAGTGGTGGCACAGCAATCCCGAGCAACGGCAGCTGCTCCTGGAACTGGACGCGCTGATCGTGTTCGCGCCCTCGGTGCTGCTAGCGCTGGTGGGCGTGTTGACGGCCGGTGTGGGCGCCCCTGAATTCCTGGCGCTCGCAAGTCCGGCCGCAGGAGAGGTGCTGGCGCGCATCATGGAGAGCCGCTATTCCGAGCAATGGGTGACGCTGTTGCAGCCGTGGCAGGAGGAACAACGGGGAAAACTGGTGAAATGCCTGGTGGACCGGCTCGCGGAGCCCGCGCTGGGATCGCTGCGGCAGGTCTTGCGGGTGTTTAACGACGGACCGCTTGATAAACTTAAGAAGGATTGGAAATCGTGTCAACAGGGCTTCCTGGGATCATAAGAACACTGGAGACGCTGGCCGAATACGACGGGCCATGGCGCGTGTTCCGAGGAGAAACCGCATTGTTGCGCGCGCGCCTCGATGAACTCCGGGAACGGGAACACCGTCTGGATGATGTGCTGCTTGTCGCGCTGGTCGGCGGTTCCGGCGTGGGCAAGTCCACCCTGCTCAACGCCCTCGCGGGGGACCAGATCGCCGAGACCTCGGAAATGCGGCCCTGCACCTCGCTGCCGACCGTATACCATCCGCCGGGCATGCAATGCAGCCTTGCCCATCTTGCCGGCGTGCGTCACATAGCCCGATCCGCCCTGGAGCGTATCGCGCTTATCGACACGCCGGACTCCGATACCATCGTAAAAGAGCACCGGCGCATTGTCGAGCAGGTGTTGCAGGAATGCGACCTGATCCTGCTCTGCGCCGATGGGGAGAAATATCTGGACGAGGCCACCTGGTCCCTGCTGTATCCCCTGCGCGGGCTGCGCGCCATGGTCTGTGTGGAAACCCGGGTAAACCGTGAGGACACCACCATCCGCGAACACTGGCTGGCCCGTCTGCACGAAGAGGGATTCCAGGTGGGACGATACTTCCGGGTGAACGCCCTGCGCGCCCTGGACCGGAAACTGACCTTGTCAACCGCGCGGGAAAATGAATTTGAGTTTAACGATTTGGAACTCTTTCTACATCATGAATTGGACCGGGAACGGGTGGCGCGCATCAAATCCTCCAATGCCGCGGGACTGCTGGCCAAAACCGTGGAACGCCTTCATGAGTGCGTCGGGGAGGAATCGCCCCGCCTGAAAGACCTTAAGGAAGCGCTGGACGAAGGGGACCGGGCGCTGACGCAGGCGACCTTGCGCCATTTTACCGCCGGACCCCTTTCCGAAGCCCATTTATGGGTGCAGGCCCTCGGCAGGGAGGTCGGCATACGCGCCAAGGGCGGCATCGGCACCTTGTACAGAATCATCGAAGTGGTCCGTTCGCTGCCCTACCGGATACCGGCATTATTCGGCATCAGTAACCGGCCTGAAGCCGGGGAAATCGCAGCGGTCGCCTTTTTCGGCGGGCAGGGACAGGAAGGCGGCAAAACGGTCCTGCCCGACGGACTCTCGATTGAATATGCCGCGTTGCGCAGCAAAGTCAGGCTGCGTTTTATACAGGCCGGTTTTGAAATGCCTGAAGCCCCCGATGCGCAGGATTTTCAGGAGGAACTGGAAAAACGGGTGCGGGCGGTATTTCAGGGGCCGGTCCGCGAAGGATTCACCGCACGTGCCCGATGGTTGTGCGCTTGGCCGGTCGCGGTGCTTCTCGACAGTCTTCCCCTGGCCCTGCTCGTGTATACGGCATACCTGGTCCTGAATGCCTATTACCGGGGGGAACTGCTGCCTTCGGCATTGTTCACCAATACCGGCATTGTGCTCATCGTGCTGCTGGTCCTCGAAGTTATGGCCTTGTCCACCGGGGTGCGCCTGCTGGCGTGGTCGATGCGCCACAGGGGATTACGCATGCTGCGGAAAGCGCTGGCCCGGGACGACCTGGCGTTCAAACACGAAAAGCAACTTCTGAAGGACATAGAAAAATTGAGGCAGACCGTTCAAACGCTGCGGGAAGAGGTGGCTGACTAGATCACAGCGGCGGGCTTTGTGGCCATCTCAGGGCCTGTGTGGTGCCTTGTGCGAGGCATTTTTCCCTGCCTCGCCCCGTTTCGCCGCAATAAGCTTGAAATACGGGACGATATTAACGTTTAATATGCCCGTCGTTGTCGGGAAATTTCACATATAAACTCATGTAAGGGCGCACTGTATCCGCCTTTTTCACAAACCGTGTTCGGAAGGATTCTTTATTATGCCGCGTCGGGATGACATCCACAAAGTAATGATTATCGGTTCCGGTCCCATCATTATCGGCCAGGCCTGCGAGTTTGACTATTCCGGCACACAGGCCTGCAAGGCCTTGCGCAGCCTGGGTTATGAAACGCTTCTGGTAAATTCCAACCCGGCGACCATCATGACCGATCCGGTGATGGCGGATTCCACCTATGTGGAGCCGCTTAACGTTGAGACCCTGCGGAAGATTATTGAAAAAGAACGGCCTGATGCGCTGCTGCCGAACCTGGGCGGGCAAAGCGGGCTGAACCTCTCGTCCCAGCTGGCCAAGGCGGGCATTCTGGATGAATTTAACGTCAAGGTTATCGGCGTAAAACTCGATGCTATTGAACGGGGGGAAGACCGGAAGGCCTTCAAGGAAACCATGAACAAAATCGGCATCGAAATGCCGCAAAGCGAACTCGCCTACAGTGTGGAAGAGGCCGAGGCCATCGCCGCGAAACTGGGGTATCCGGTGGTGTTGCGCCCGGCCTATACCATGGGTGGCACCGGCGGCGGCCTGGTATTCAACCAGGAGGAACTGCGCACCATTACCGCCCGCGGCCTGGCCGCCAGTCTTGTGGGGCAGGTGCTCGTTGAAGAGTCCGTGCTGGGGTGGGAGGAACTGGAACTCGAGGTGGTGCGCGATGCCAAGAACCAGATCATTACCGTGTGTTTCATCGAAAACGTGGATCCCATGGGGGTGCATACGGGCGACTCCTACTGCACCGCCCCCATGTTGACTGTCCCGGTGGAACTGCAGCAGCGGCTTGAACGCTACGCACACTCCATCGTCGAGGCCATCGAGGTGATCGGCGGCACGAATGTCCAGTTTGCCCATGACCCGGTGACGGACCGCGTTGTGGTGATCGAAATTAATCCGCGCACCTCCCGCTCAAGCGCCCTCGCGTCCAAGGCGACCGGGTTCCCCATCGCCATGGTGTCCACCTTGCTGGCCGCCGGACTTACCCTGGATGAAATCCCCTACTGGCGCGACGGGACGCTGGAGAAGTACACCCCTTCCGGGGACTATGTCGTGGTGAAATTCTGCCGCTGGGCCTTTGAAAAGTTTAAAGGCATCGAGGACAAGCTGGGCACCCAGATGCGCGCCGTCGGTGAAGTCATGAGCATCGGGAAAACCTATAAGGAAGCCTTCCTCAAGGCCATCCGTTCCCTGGAAAACGGGCGGCATGGTCTCGGTTTTGCCAAAAACTTCAATCAGATATCCAAAGACGAACTTCTGAAACTTGTCAGCACCCCCACCAGCGAGCGGCAGTTCCAGATGTACGAGGCGCTGCGCAAGGGCGCCACAGTGGAGGAATTGTTTGAACGCACCAAGATCAACCGGTACTTCATTCAGCAGATGAAGGAATTGGTGGAACTCGAGGAACAACTGCTCGCCTGCAAGGGCGGCCTGCCGCCGGACGCGTTGCTGGTCCAGGCGAAGAAAGACGGATTCGGTGACAGATACCTCTCAAAACTCCTGGAAGTCCCGGAAGCCGATATCCGAGGGGCCCGGCTGCGCCTTGGGCTGGCCGAAGCGTGGGAGGCCGTTCCCGTAAGCGGCGTGCTGGATGCCGCCTATTACTTCTCCACCTATAACGCCCCCGACAGGGTGCCCGCCAAAACGGGGAAAAAGGTGTTGGTCCTGGGCGGCGGTCCCAACCGCATCGGTCAGGGCATCGAGTTCGACTACTGCTGCGTGCACGCCGCCTTTTCCCTGCGCGAACAGGGCTACGAGGCCATCATGGTCAACTGTAACCCGGAAACGGTTTCCACCGACTATGACACTTCGGGCAGGCTCTATTTCGAGCCCCTGACGGTGGAAGACGTGCTCAGCATTTACGAAAAAGAGAAACCCATCGGGGCCATCGTGCAGTTCGGCGGCCAGACCCCGCTCAATATCGCCGGGGAACTCGAGGCCGCCGGGGTGCCTGTCCTGGGCACCACGGTGGAAACCATCGACCTTGCCGAGGACCGGGACCGGTTCCGCAAGGTCATGGAACGCCTGGGTGTTCCGCAGCCCCCCTCGGGCATGGCCAGCACCCTCGAACAGGCCCTGTCCATCGCGGGCGACATCGGTTATCCCCTGATGGTGCGCCCGTCCTACGTTCTTGGGGGGCGCGGCATGGAAGTTGTCTATGACGAAGAATCCTTGCGGCGCTATGTGGCCGCCGCGGTCGAAGTCACGCCGGAAAGGCCCATACTGATCGACAAGTTCCTCGAAAACGCCATCGAAGTGGAGGCAGACGCCATTTCCGACGGCACCGACGCCTTTATCCCGGCGATCATGGAGCACATCGAACTGGCCGGCATTCACTCCGGGGATTCCGCCTGCGTGATTCCCCCCATCAGCGTGGCGCCGAAGCATGTCGACATTATCAGCGAATATACGCGGCGCATCGCCGTGGAACTGGGTGTGGTCGGCCTGATGAATATCCAGTACGCCATCGCGGGCGACATCGTCTATATTCTGGAAGCCAACCCGCGCGCGTCCCGCACCGTCCCGCTCGTGTCCAAGGTGTGCAACATTCCCATGGCCGCCATCGCCACCCGGCTGATGATGGGCGCAAAGCTGGATGAACTGGGGCTGGACCACAAGCATATTCCCCACTACGGGGTGAAGGAAGCCGTATTCCCCTTCAACATGTTCCCGGAAGTGGACCCCGTGCTCGGGCCTGAAATGCGTTCCACCGGCGAGGTGCTGGGCATGGCGCCCACCTTCGGCATGGCCTATTACAAGGCCCAGGAAGCCACCCAAATGCCCCTGCCGACCCAGGGAACCGTGTTGATTACGGTGGACGACGAGGACAAGGCCGCCATCGTGGAGCCGGCCCGCCTCCTGGCCGCCGAGGGCTTCCGCATCCTCGCCACCAGGGGCACGGCGGAGTTCCTCCAGGAAAACAATATCACCTGCGAGCGCGTGTTGAAAATGAGCGAAGGCAGGCCGCACCTGGTGGATGTCATCAAGAACGGCGAAATTCACCTGGTCATCAATACGCCCGGCGGCAGGCGCAGCAAGCATGACGACGCCTATATTCGCAAGGCCGCCATCAACTACAAGATTCCCTATATCACCACCGCGTCCGCGGCGCTCGCCGCCGCCCGCGGCATCGCCGACAAGCGCTCCGGCGCCTCGGAAGTGAAATCGCTGCAGTCCTACCATAAGGATATTCGCTGAAAGCCTGGGCAGAAAACATCTTTATAGGCACCGTTCCATCCAGTTGCGGGAACCTGCACCCCGTTTCAAAGGGAGTAAGGAAAATCTGATATACTAGGTTCAGGCAATGAAACAATACGTTTTCCGGCGCCACCTTAAAAGGTTTCAGCGGCAACAGCGTGAGGACACTTCCATGGACCCTGCAACTTTTCAGATAGAATACACGTGTCAGTTATGGCGAGAGGGGGATTTTATTATTGCCCATGCCATGCCGCTGGATGTCATGAGCGCCGGGAAAACTGAAGAAGAGGCCCGTAATGCTTTGGAAGAGGCGGTTACCTTGTTTCTTAGGACTGCCGAAACCATGGGAACCCTTGAACAGGTCTTGGAAGATGCAGGGTATGCCCGGGTCGGGGATACTTGGACAGGCCCGGATTGGGTAAGTGTTGAAAAACATACCTTGTCCCTGGTTGCGTGAGTTATGCCCCGCATCATCCCAATACATTGGCGGGAACTGGAAAAAATCTTTCTTAAAACCGGGTGGGTTTTCTCGCGGCAGGAAGGCAGCCATCGATCTTATATCAAAAGCGATGCCCTGCGGCCGGTTGTTATTCCGGCATACGATGAGGTGCCTGTCGCTGTCATCCGCAATAATCTGAAAACGGCCGGTATCTCCCGGGAAGACTACTTTCGTTTACTGCAATCGTGACCTTCCGGGATGGAGTTTCCAGGTGCCTGCGATGCTTATCTCGTCAGAGGATCTCATCTTCTTCTCATACCGGCAAGGATGGCGGAAAGGATTACGCTATAGTCGTGCGTTGCCGCCACTTTGGAGTGCGCAAGCCGTGCTTGCGCTTTCCCTTTCTGGTGAGAGTTGGCAGTGAGGCGGTGCATCAATCCCGGGGACTGCCGCGAACAAGAGCGCCAAAGCGGCAGCACGGCTGCCGCAGTCCAAAATAACGACCCTGTCTAAGACTTGATTCAACCTAAAAACGGCAGTTAACGCCGGGAAAACCTCTCAA
>Ga0123335_1004310_pt1 | contig 18631 bp, 17 predicted proteins | sample BiotimSIPDNA_2_FD_89707 | JGI IMG/M metagenome (GOLD analysis project Ga0123335, IMG submission 89707) | Anaerobic biogas reactor microbial communites from Washington, USA - Biogas_R2 time_0 SIP DNA | ecosystem: Engineered > Bioreactor > Anaerobic > Unclassified | place: Washington, USA...
CACAGCATCCTATACAGTATAGCAGATTACTTCGTTCTTGGAGAGGAACGCTAAAAACTACTACTTTTATATTATACGAGGTGAACACGCTGTTCAGATCTGCAAGCATCCGTAAGTCGAGCGGAGGCATGGTCTGCCGCCACACCCCTCAGACGGGCACTTTTTTATGAACACAACAAACGGCAGAGAGCAAAAAGCCGCCAAAAGGAACTGAAATCAAATCCTTTTGGCGGCTGTATTTGCAGAAAGAGCACCCGGCAGCTCGTCCATTGATCTAACATATTACCGTGAAGGTATTGTCGGGCGAGCCGGTAAGACAGAGCAACCGGCTTTGATATGCTATTCGCCCTTCATGTCGATGGCGTCGCTCCTGCCGTCCAGTATGTCGGCGCACAGCCGCATGGATTCGCCGATGGCCGCGTCGATGTCATCCTCGGTCACGCCCAGCTTTTCGCTGCCCAAAAGCCCCGTTCCGCCTATCAAAAACACCTTCATGCTCCGTTGCTCCTTTTATTTTTTGCGATTTACCCGTTCCCGGCAACAGACATACAAGAATGCCGTTGCACGGAACAGACCGAAAGGACAAACAGGGATTTTTCTTTATATTATACAGTATACTACAACGCGGTACCTGCTGCCGCTTTTGCGAAATAATAAGAAATAATAAAATGATATTTCAATTGCACCGTATGATGAAATCACAGAAAAACAGCTGCTGCACTGCGCGGCGAAAAGGAGCGCGGTCTGCTCATAATATGTAAATTACAGCTTGATATATATGCAAAATCATTGTATGATTCTAGATATTTTGATCGGAAATGCACCGGAAATGAAATTATTAAGGAGTGTAGTATGAGAAAGAACGCTGTCAAAACCGGCAGAAAGTCCCGCTATTCCTGGTATTTCTATGATTTTGGGAATTCCGCTTATGCCTCGGTCGTGCTCCTGGCTGTATATTCGTCTTTCTTTAAGAACGTCGTTGTCGGCGGCACGGAAGGCACTCGCTTATGGGGTATTTCGGTCGGCATAGCCGCCGTTCTCGTAGCGGTCATATCACCGATACTCGGCACGATCGCGGACTTCACCAAATTCAAAAAGAAATTCCTGCTTATATTCACCGCAATTTCCGTTGTATTCACTGCTCTGCTGTTTTTTGTCGGCGAGGGCGATATTTTCACCGGTATGTTCTTTTTCATCATGGCCGAGATCGGGTATCGCGCCGCTCAGGTGTTTTACGATTCCTTGCTTTCGGATGTCTCCACTCCCGACACGATCGGCAGCGTATCGGGCAAGGGCTGGGCTATAGGTATGGTCGGCGGGATCGTCTCCCTTCTTATCGTGCTGCTGCCCATACAGTTAGTGGGAAATCATATGATCCCGATAGCATTCCTGATCACTGCCGCCATCTATCTCATCTCCTCCATCCCGACCTTCCTCTGGGTCGTGGAAAAACGCGAGGCCGAACAGATCCCGGGAAGAAAACATATCGTCGCCACGGCGTTCAGAAAACTGGCGCAGACATTCCGTTCGGTCAACAGCTATAAAGAATTCATCAGGTACACGGTCGCCTTTTTGATCTACAACGACGGGATCATGATGCTGATGGACTTTGCGGCCATAATCGGCGCCACGCTTTTCGGTATGAATCAGACGCAGCTGATCGTGTTTGTCATTCTCATACAGTTCTCCGGCACGTTCGGCGCTCTGCTTTTCGGGCGGATCTCGGACAAAAAAAGCAGCAAGGAATCCATTATTATCTCGCTTTTGATACTGATCGTCTCCGTCGCCTGTCTGCTGTTTATACAGGATCTTATACTGTTCTACGTCATCGGCGTTGTGGCGGGTTTCTCGCTCTCCGGCGTTCAGGCCGTCAGCCGCACGATGGTAAGCCAGCTTTCCCCTCCGGAAAAATCCGCCGAGTTCTACGGTTTCCTTTCGGTTGCGGGACGGACTTCGACTTTTGTCGGCCCGCTTGTGTTCGGATCCATCTCATTCCGCGCGAGCAACTGGTATGTCAACCATGGTTATGACCCTGTTCCGGCCGAGCACTACGGGCTCCTATGGGCTGTCGCTTCGATCATCGCATTCCTTGTGATCGGTATGCTGGTTTTGTTCACGGTCAAGCGCGTTCGCGCAAATGACCCCGTTAAGTTCTGATTTTCATGTTTTGTGCACTCATTTTAGCCTGCCGGGGTGCGCGGTGACCGGATCGGCATCGTTTCGCGTGGGACGGATCGGCCGCCGTTTTCCGGGCGTTATTCAGCGCAGCATTTCTTGTTGACGGTAATTTGACAAAAACCGGCGGCGGGTCAAGAGCCCGCTGCCGGCTTTTATTTTTTGAGGGTTTTTTCACTCTCTCTTCATTGACAGTCATCTTTCCGTATTGCATCAAGTACCGCCCGCTGCTTCGCCAGAAACTGCCGGTGCTGCGCGCCGTTCTCCGTGATAAATTCAAAGGTGAGATACTCCGGTGAAATGCGCTCCACAAGTTCACGGACCCCGGGGCAGGTAAAGGGCCGGTGTTCATCTACGGCAAAGGCGTGTACATACATCTGCAGGTACCGCTCACGGAAGGTCTTTCCCAAAACAGGCGGATTCAGTCGCGTCTGCTCGCAGTATTCACCCGTCAGGGATTGGTTCAGATGAATCCCCTTGATCCAATGACACAGCGCACCGTGCATGTCCAGTAAGGAGTTTATATAGACGACTCCCTCCTCCTGCGTCCGAAGCGCCGTGTTCGTGTGCAGAAGGTGCCCCGTGTCGAGCATAATGCCCTTATTCGGATAGGCGACCCCTCTCATCAGCCTCTCAGTCATTGCGGGGCGGGTAAACGTCAGACCCGGCTGCCAAAGGTTTTCCATCAGCAACAGCAGTGAACCGTCCTCGTCGCGAAACACATCATTAAGGATTTCGCATACGGCGTCGATGACCTCCTCATCGCTGTGGCGGTAATTCCAGGTAAAGGTTTCCTCGATTGTTGCATCGGAGACGTGAAACACAACGTATTCCGCATGATAGCGGTGGGCGTTTTTAAGATCGCGCCGGAAGCGGTCGATCAGAACGCCGCGTCCCGTGCCGCCGAAAAAACTTTCCCATTCAGCTTTATCGCCGAACTCCCGCAGGAGAGCGTCCGTATCGCCGTTCCAAAAATCAAGCCAGCATGGAAAGTACCCCATATGCAGCCCGATCACGCGGTCGGGGGGAATGATTCCCCGCTCATCTTCCCCGAAGTACATCAACTCCACGCCGTCAAAGCCGTCGAGCAGATCCAGCAGATCATTGCGGGACCGAAATCTATCCATATCATCGGAGCTTGTAGTCAGATTAAATGCGGTTTTCATGCTCTGCCCTGTCACGGGAAGACTCTTTCCGGCGCCGGACATAGTACCCTGTATCATCAAATTGTGTTTCATACGCACCCTCCCGCAGCCGCGCCGATGTCATAGCTCAATATACGAAATCAAACATAAGCTGCGCGCCGTCCGCAAGTCGGGGCCCGGGGCGTGAGAGTTCGTTATTCCGAAGATTGAGTATGTCACCGTTCCGAACGGCTGTAATACTGTCCCAACCATCCCGGGACATGATCTCTTCCACGGGCGAGGGGCCATCGCCCCAATACATGCTGACGGTCACAATGTAATCCGGGTTGCGCTGAAGTACCTGTTCCTCGGAGATCTCGCCCCAACCCGTCACATCGGCAAAAGCGTTTTTCAGACCAAGCATCTCACATATCTCATTCATGAACGTGCCGGTACCTGCGGTCCACAAACCGTACTCCAGCGGAGAAACCTCAAAATATACGGTCTTTGAGCCGTCACCGGCAGCCCCGGCAGCGATCTCATCAAAGGTGGTCTTCATTCTGTCGATCACGGCTGCGGCTTCAGCTTCCTTGCCCATCAGCTTGCCGATAAGCTCAATAGCGGTGTATACTCCGGCAATATCATGCGCATCAGAAACGACGACCTTGACGCCGGCCGCCTCCAGAGCGGCGACCTGTTCTTCAGTCTGAGCCATAGTGCTCATCAGCAGCAGCCGGGGCTCAAGCGCGATTATCTGCTCGATATTTGTTTCATTGCCGGATTGCACGGAGGGCACGTCCAGCACCTCTGCGGGATAGTCGCAGTATTCACCGCGTCCGACAAGAGCGTCCCCCGCGCCTATTGCATAGATTATCTCGCAATCGGAGGCGGTCAGCGCGACGATCCGCGTGGCCGGTTCCTCAAGAGTGATCTCACGCCCGGTCATATCGGTGACCGTAACGGCGGCAGCGGCGGGCCCGGCGGTTGGCTCGGATGTCGGCTCGGCGGTTGACGTGGATGTTGGCAAGGATGTTGGCAAGGATGTTGCGGGCAGCCCGGAGGGCTCAGGCTGCGCTGTTTGCCCGCAACCTGCAAACAAAGACAGGGCCAGCATCATAGCAGGGAGAATGGCTTCGGTTTTCCGGTGTTTCATAAGGGAACGCCCCTTTCAAATAATTATTTAAGTAAATCATGGAAGAAAGGAGCACTAAAAATACTCCTCTCTGGTGAGAGGAGCAACATTCCCGGACCCTGACGCACCGCGCCAAGGAAACAACGCCCCCCCCCAGGAGCTTCCGTGTGCAAACAGGTCTCCCGGCTCGACTTCATCCTACTAGGACGCCTTCCCACCTGGCGGCAGTGGCTTCATTGTCCTTTCGTCCGTCTTACGGTTACTGGGATAGCCCGGAACTTTCATCCGATTCCCTCGGCATAACGCCGACGCATCGCTGCGTAAGAGCACACGTGATTTACTTATGCCGAAATGCTATCATATAACCGCAAATCTGTAAATATATCCACAACGATTTTTTTGCCGCGGGGTCGCCAGCCCGTATCAGAGGCAGAACCTGCGGATAATACCGCATGTCATGACATCCGCCATTTTCAGAGCCTCCGCCTGAATATCGTCGTATTCTCTTATGCTCTTTTCATATTGGCCGTTCAGGGTGAGGACAGCCTCGTTCTCCGTCATACGCAGATGCTCAAAAAGCAGCGCCCTCCACTCGCACTCGTTCCAGCAAGGGTTTACGGCCGCCAGGAACTTCGCTATATCGCCGGCGTTGTCGTACCATCTTTTGCGCTGTTCGTCCGCAGCCGCGGCATCTCCCTCTTTCGCGGCGTTCACCAGTTCGGCCGCTATGAGCAGGTGATCCGTCAAAAGGCGCTCGAACTGCCCCGCGACCCTGTCGTCGAAAAACGGCCTGAGCGCACTGCCGAAATCCACGGGATTTCGCAGCAGCCTCTGCGTCACGCTCTCAAGATCCGGCAGCCCGAACGCGGTGCTCAGTATAAAGAAGCGGGTCCACAGCACGTGCTCTATCCACAGCCGCCTCATCGTATTTGACAGCTGCAGACGGCGGCTGTTTTGTCCGCTGCAGGATAATGCGCTTGGCATCATGGGTGACCTCCTTAACCAGGGGCGCGGTCGGCTGTTCTGTCTGCCGCGGCCCCCATTGCCATCGTATGACATCCGGAGGTCTTTTGTGTGTGCCCCTCCGCCCCCGGTAGGGCAGAAAAAAAGCGTCATTTCCGGTTCGCTGAAATGACGCTGCAATAAAATACTTATCGCATCATTAAATATTGCCCAAATTGCCTTGAATTTTACGAGAAAAATCTGTTACAATCGTATATATTATTCACTCGGGCGGCTCATCCGCCCGCGAGCAGGCTCATGACGGCATCGCGCCTTTCGAACAGGGCGCAGCCGCCCGTATGGCCTTGCGAGCCGAGGCCGCTCTCCCTTATCTTCGTGAACAGGTCCGAATCCAGAGCCCGCAATATGCTCCCCTCCGCGAGGCTCGTATCGGAGTACGGGGAGAACGGGCAGGGTTCCGCGCCGCCGAACGCGTTTACATGGAAAAACCCGCGGCCCGCCGCAAGGCAACCGCCGAGCTCCTGCTCGTCGCCGGGGAACGAGATCAGGATCATATCCTTAAAGCGCAGCCGGAGCTCCTCAAGCCGCCGCGCCGCGGCAAGGCGTTCCCCCTCCCCGGGAGCGAGGCCGTCTTCGCCGTCAACGGGCACATACTCAACGTATATGACAAGACGGCTGCCGCTGCTCCGCAGAAGGGCTACGTAATCATCGCCGAGAACGGTATCCATGTTGCTTTTGTTGACAGTGACGGAGCAGCCGAAAAAGATGCCGCGCCGTTTCATCTCGCGCATCGCCCGCCGGGTCATATCGAACACTCCGGCCCCGCGCCGCGAGTCCGTCTGGTGTTTGTCGCCCTCCACGCTCACGACCGGTATCAGGTTGCGGCTGCGCCCGAACAGCCCGAGGATATCCCCGCTCAGCAGCGTGCCGTTCGTAAAGACGGGAAATATTACGCCGCGCGTTTCTGCCGCGCGCTCCAGCACTTCCGGGCGTTTCAGAGGCTCGCCGCCCGCGAGCAGAATGAACGAGATACCCAGCCCCTCCGCCTCCGAGAAGATCGCTCCCCAGCGTTCGGCGCCGAGCTCACCCTTGGGATCCGGGTTCGCGCAGGCCCGGTTTGCTCGGTCATAACACCCCTTGCAGCGCAGGTTGCACTGCGTCGTTATGCTCGCGATCATAAATGGCGGTATGCCTCCGCCGTCACCGGCGGACAGCAGGCGTTTTTTCGCGGCCCTCCGTTTTATCTTTAATGCCCCTATCAGAAATCCCATCTCGCGCGGGTTTGTCAGGGACGAGCGGAGAGCGCGCCTGAACAGCCGGTCAATGGACTCGTTCAGGTATTTTGTCAGATTCAAATATCTCACCTCGCAACAAGGATCCTCACGGCTTAAAATAGACCTCGCAGCTTTTCATGTCAACAAACTTTTCAAAACCAGATTTTCGCGGCGCGCAGGCGGATCCTGTCCGGCTGCAGATGCCGGAGTTTCACTTACGGGGGTGACATCATGGACGAACACGGCGGCTTTTTCACCGGCAGCACAGGCGGAGGTGATCGGCCGGACCCTCTTGATTTCATGATATTCAAAGCTGTCACGGAGGATGAAGACGAGGAAGTTCCGGTTGAAGATCCGTTTGAAGAGTCAGAAGAATACTTCGGAGAGATATGTGAAGGGTATTATTCCGATTGCCCGGATGAACCGGAAGACGAGGATGAATACGGAGAGTATGAAGATGACGGCTGACAGCCGGGAACCCGGCTATTTCAGCATAGTTTACATAATTAAGTTTACATAATTATCAGAACTGAATATCGACCCATGACCCCGCGGAAGAAAGGAGCTATATGCCAGGGATTCTGACACAAGAGCGTTCAAATACGGGGCCTTCAATTTCTGACAGGGCTGTCACCATCTGTTTTTACGTCTTTGCCGCAATTCTGGCCGGCGCGGCGTTTCTGTTCAATACCCCGGCGGAGATCCTCCGCGGGTATATCGTCATTCTGACCTCATCGGCGAACCTCGTTACCGATTACTTTGAGATCGCCAATACAGGCGCGGCGCTCGTGAACGCCGCGATAATGGTCCTGCAGGCGGTCGTCATGATAGGCAGGTGCAGGATCAGGCTCAGCGGGCCGCTCGCGGCGGCTATCTTTACCGTAGCCGGGTTTTCGCCTTTCGGCAAAAACCCGTACAACTCCGCGCCCATCATGCTGGGCGTTTTCGCCTACGCAAGGCTCTGCAAGATACCGTTCAGCGAGCTGATACCGACGGCCCTGTTCGGCACGGCTCTCGCCCCGCTGGTGAGCGAGGTGTCCTTCAACTTCGGCCTGCTGCCCTATCACAGCCTGCTGCTGGGTATACTTGCGGGGTTTGTAACGGGCTTTTTCATGCGCGTGCTGGCGCTGCACTTCATCAACTTTCACAAGGGATTCAACCTGTACAATATCGGTTTTACCGCGGGAATAATCGGTACTCTCTGGACGGCGATACTCCGCTGCTTCGGGGTGGCCGTCGATTCCGTATATCTTGTCTCGCAGGGGAACAACCTTCCGCTGTCGATACTTCTGTTCGCCATGTTCGCGGCCATGCTGACGACCGGCCTCGCGATAAACCGCTGGTCGCTCAGAGGATTCAAAGCGCTTATAAAAGAGACGGGGCGCGGCGGCGGCGACTTTTTTGAAAGCCACGGCCACGGCCCCGTGTTCATAAATATGGCCCTTCTCGGGATCGTGTCGACCTTATACATACTCGCGGTCGGCGGGGAACTGAACGGACCGACTATAGGGGGAGTCTTCACCGTCGTGGGATTCGGCGCCTCGGGGAAGCACCTGAGAAACGTGCTGCCAATACTGGCGGGCGTTTTTGCCGTCAGCTGCTGCAGCGTTCACGACGTAAACTCCACCGCCGCCCTGCTCGCGGCGCTCTTCGGCACGACGCTCGCTCCCGTCAGCGGCAGTTTCGGCATCGTTGCGGGCTTCGTCGCCGGCGGGCTCCACATGATCCTGACGACGAACATCTCGTTCCTGCACGCGGGTATGAACCTCTACAACAACGGGATCTCCGGCGGGTTTATCGCCGCCGTGACTCTGCCCGTCCTCGAAAAGATACGCGAGATAAGAAACCGCACGGAAGCGTGCGGGTGCGGCGATTGATCACAGGCTCTGTTTCTTCCTGACGGGGACCGGCTTATCCATTACGGCCTCACCGGGGACGAACCGTATGTCTGCCCGGTCAGGCCGCGGAAGATCGCCGTGAGCCGGGCGGCGGTCCCGGACATCCACGGCGGTGACGTAGAGACGGCGACGATAAGCGCGTATTATCCTCATCTTGCCGATACGGAAAAGGCAAAGAGCCTTCCGGACGTTGCGCAGGGCGAGGACATGGGCGCATCGTGGCTCTTTGGCGGACATGCCGGGGAACTCTCGCCCGAGGGATATCCGGGGGCGCCGTCATGCTGGGGCAGCGTCGACGTCCGGGCTGATATCGACGATGTCGTTATGAGGATAACGGAAGCCGTCATAAAACACGTCGAACAGCGCGTCAGTTGACATAATATTGGCGGGGCGCTATGTGACGAATCCACTGAGCGCCCCGCTTTGGATCGTCTTTTAAGCAGGATAGAACGACCGCGCGACATTTGCATTTTTACTCTTCTTTATTGACAGCCGGGTTTACCTGGTGTAAACTATCATCGTGGTCTACGTAATGTAAACCGAAGAAGGAGCGATTAATATGCCTGAGATAAAGCTTGGCGCCGTGGAGACACGGTTTGCCGATCTGATATGGGCCCGGGAGCCGATAGGCTCCGGCGAGCTGGTGAAGCTCTGTGAAAAGGAGCTGAACTGGAAAAAATCGACCACCTATACGGTCCTGCGCCGGTTGTGCGAGCGGGGCATCTTCAAAAACGAGGGCGGGATAGTGTCCTCGCTGATCTCCCGGGACGAATTCGACGCGCTGCAAAGCGAGCGGTTTCTTGAGGAGAGCTTCGACGGTTCCCTGCCGAAGTTTCTGGCCGCCTTTGCCAGGCGGAAGAAGCTGTCCGAAAAAGAAATAAACGAGCTCCAAAGACTGATCGGCGAGAGCAGGGGGTGACTGTATGTGGTACTCCGCGATCCCGGCGGTTTTGAATATGTCGGTCACGGCCGGCATCATCATCGTTGTTGTGCTTGTGCTGCGGCTGCTTTTAAAGCGCGCGCCGAAAGTTTTTTCCTACGCTCTCTGGGCGATCGTGCTGTTCCGCCTGCTCTGCCCCGTGTCGCTTCCGTCCGACATCTCGCTTCTTAGCGTCTTTGATACACCTGTGAGTGAAACGGGAAGCGCCCGGTATATCCCGCTGAATATCGTTCATACGGAATACCCGGCGGTCACGCTGCCTGTTCCCGGCCTCAGTGAGGCGATCAACAGGGCGCTGCCGCAGGGTGAAGAACAGCTTGCGGCAGACCCGCTGGAGGCCCCGGCCTCGCTTCTGACCTGTATCTGGTTATCTGGTATGGCGGCAATGCTCTCATACGGCGCCGTCCAATATCTCAGGCTCCGGAAAAGGCTGGCGGGCGCATTGCCTCTGCGGGACAATATCAGTCTTGCCGACCATATCGACGCTCCCTTCGTCATGGGACTGCTCCGCCCGAGGATATATCTCCCTTCCTCGCTCCCGGAGGCGGAGCACGACTATATAGTCCTGCATGAGCGGCAGCACATCCGCAGGGGCGACCACATTACGCGGATACTGGCCTTTGCCGCCCTGTGCGTCCACTGGTTCAACCCTCTCGTGTGGCTGGCCTTTGTCATCTCCGGGAACGATATGGAGATGAGCTGTGACGAGGCGGTCATGAAAAAGACCGACCGGGATATTCGCTACGATTACTCCCGGTCGCTGCTTCGCTTCTCCGCAGGCCGGCGCATCATCGCCGGTACGCCGCTGGCCTTCGGTGAGGGCGATACAAAGGGTCGCATTAAAAATGTTTTGAATTACAGGAAACCCGCGTTCTGGGTCGTTATCGCGGCGGCGGCTTTGTGCATCGTCGCGGCGGTGTGCCTTCTTACCGATCCGGGAGCGGTCGTAGAGCCCGGGAAAGTCGTATCTGTGTCATGCGGCGGCGCCGACATGACAGAGGAAGCTGCGGCAGAGCTGATCGCCCTGATAAACGGGCACAGGAGAACGGGCTTTCCCGTCGGCGCCGACGACCCGGGCGCACTGTCCCTTGCCGCCAGGATCGATTGCGCCGACGGCAGCTTCTATGTTCTTCACTATCAGTATTACAGCGGGTTTTCCTTCAATCCGGCCCACCCCGGCGACGACGATTACCGCAGCATTCTGACGTTTTTCGACACAGAGGGCAAGGGGCGGCGGGCGTGGAAAATGGAATACGACTTTGACGCGGCGTTCAAAGAATGGTACGATGCCGCGACAGCCGCAGCCGGGCAAAGCGCGCCTGTACTGTGGCTGGATCTTCGCGGCGGGGACGTCGACTGGGACGATGTGCGCGAGATCGCGCTGCCCGGGTTTCCCGGCGTCTCCTTCCGCTGGACCCATGATAAAGTGGAGGCCGTCACCGGGGAGAAGACCGAAGTGCTGTATCAGGGTATGCCGGTCTGGAGCGTCTACTTCTGCGACCTGAACGGCGACGGGAAACCGGAGCTCTGCTCCGACGCAAGCTTCGGCTCCGGTTTGATCGACGAGCGCATCATAGTCTTCGATTACGCAGGCGGTGCGATATACGAGCTCTCCGACCGGGGCGTGTACGACTACAGCCTGTCCCTGCAAAACGGCAGGCTCATGGTGGAAAAGAGGGCATTCATCAAAAGCGGCGGCATGGACGACGAGCCCGTGGAAACCGGCTATCTCTCCTTAGAGGGCAACTATATCCATATCGTTCCCGCCGGCTCTATTTCCGCCGACCTCGACCGTGACGGAAAGGCTTAGAAGTACTTCAGACCGGCGCCGACGGGATCTACGCCCTCAACGTGTTGAAAGACGACGGCTCCGTGCTCCGGAGCGAAGAAGCCGCCGCGGCTCACGCCGGGTGGAACTCGCTGTTACTGTGCGAGCTGAACGGGGAGTATTATCTGCTGCGTTATAACCCCTCAATATTTCGGGGGTACTGCAGTTACGAATACGTATTATTTACCCCGGAGGGCGGCGTCTTCTCCTCCGGCTCCGCGGCGGCCCCCTTCTATGAAAGATTTTCCCGGCTTGACGACATGCCGGGGCTCTACGACGAGGACGGCAGCCTTGAGATCCGCCTTGAAAAACACTTCGATATCGTGCACTCAAACCGGGGCCAATAACACAGACGGAACAAACTTTGAAAGAAACGGCGCAGCCAGAAACTCAGGCCGCGCCGTTTTTCTCGCGCCTGGGGCATGGAGCGAAATTATCTGTTTCCATTCATTGACTTATTTGGTATTTAATGTTATATTTTGCTTGTACACACGGGGAACATCCCGGCTGACCGCGCAGCATGAAATAAAACGAGGAGGAGAACTATGTTGAGGAAAATCAGGACGGCACTTGCTATCGCGCTGGCTATTTGCTTTGTATTATCCGTGGCGGCGTTAGCGGCGGATAACGGCTATGACGGGGTCGTCACTATCGTTCATACAAACGACGTGCACTCGAACGTCGCCGTCGAGCCGTACGTGAAAGGGTACGTCGATTCGCTGCGCGCCGCGGGCAGAGACGTCGTACTGGTATCTGCGGGAGACGCGTTCAAGGGCACCGCTTTCGCGACAATGACGGACGGGCTGGACGTGGCTGCCGTCATGAACATGGCGGGCTACCAGCTGTTTACGGTCGGAAACCACGAACAGATGCTGGGGATCGAGAGATTCAAGAAAATCGTCGACAAGGCCGAGTTCCCGGTGCTGGCCGCGAATATCGGCGGCGTGTGGCGCGACGCGATACCGGAGATCAAGGATTACGTCATAATGGAGTTCGGCGGGACAAAGATCGCATTTATCGGCATTACATATCCCGACTTAAGCGATGATGATGCCCCCGCAACGATAATAAGCGCCGCCGAGCGCGCGAAAGCCGCCGCGCAGGCCGAGGGAGCCGGTATTTTTATCGCGGTCACTCACCTCGGCATCAAGGATACGAATGAGAACATCCGCAGCACATACCTTGCCGAGAAGTGCCCCTGGCTTACTGCGGTCATCGACGGGCACTGCCACACCGCGCACGAATCCGGCATCAGACAGGGCGGCGTTCTAATCGCCGAAACCGGCGAGTACGGCAACAACATAGGCGTTGTCGAGCTGACGATCAAATCGGGCGAAGTTACGAACGCCGCCGCGAAACTGATCCCGATCAAAGGCCATGAGGAGGACTCCGGGATCGCTCCCGACGCTCAGATACAGGCGTTCATCGACGAGGTCAACGCAAAAAGCGCCGAATATCTGGCGGAGGTCGTCGCGGTGACGCCGGTCGATCTGGACGGCGTGCGCGAATTCAGCCGCACGCGCGAGACGAACTTCGGCAATTTGGTTACGGACGCCATGCGCGAGGCTGCCGGGACGGATATAGCTCTTGTCCTCGGTCCGTATCTGCGCGTCGATATCCCCGCGGGTGATATAACAAGAGATCAGCTGATGACGGCGCTGTATGAGAACGTCGACCTGTGCGTAGTCAAAGCAAAAGGCCGCGAGATATATGAGATAATGGCGAGGGGCGTATCGATGTACCCCGGCGAGAACACGTGGTTTACGCACATATCCGGCGCGAAAGTTGAATTCAACCCGGATCTTGGCAACTGCCTGATCAATATCCGAATGCCGGACGGGTCGCCCTTTGACATGGACGCGGAGTACACTGTGGCGCTCCGGTCCGAAAACGTTCCGACATACTTCCCCGACCGCGAGTTTACGACGGGCTGCGGCACCATCTGCGAGGTGGTCGCCGATTACCTGAATTCCGGCGGCACTGTTACGCGGGAGGCCGCGGGCCGCATCAAGCCCGTCGATACCGTGTTCCCCGACATACTCGGGCACTGGGCAAAATACGCCGTCGTCGGGATGCTGCGGCTCAAGGGCATGACCGGCTATCATGACGGGACGTTCCGCCCGAACGCCCCCATCGTGCTGAATGATTTTATAAAGCTCCTGACCACCGTCTTTGACCTGACCGACGAGGACGTGGAGGCTGTCTTCCCCGGCGGCGGCAACGATAAGCCTCTCGCGCGCAAGGATGCCGCGGTCTGTTTTATGCGCCTGATCGGGCGGCTTGAAATCACATTGACACCGGCGGACGCCGAGGCTTTCACAGACCTCGGGGGCGTTTCCGGTGAGGCAGCGTCGGCCATCGAGGCCCTGCGGAGCGCAAAGCTCGTCAACGGCGTCGGGGGCGGCCTGTTCGCCCCGGAATCGAACGCGACACGGGGCGAAATGGCGGCGCTCGCTTCGAGGATCCTGGATATTGCTATGATCGGGGAGAACGCCGCCTGAGATACGGCCCTTCTCCCCTGTCTCTCCTTTTTGTGAGCGCGCCGCTCCGGCCGTGACCCGGCCGTTATATCGCGCAAAAAGCGGTATGCCGCGAAAGCCAAGTTCGCGGCATACCGTCTGCGCCCATTTGTATGCCAAAACAGGACAAAACCGGCAGCGCTCGCCCCATTGACGGTGCTGCCGACCGTTTTCGCTGCGATAAACGGTCAATCGCAGTCCTTTTTATAAAAAGTGATATTGTTGTTTTTGTCGCACACCGCCAGGAACACGTCTTCGGGGGAATCTATCCCCTGCAGACTCAGCTGTTTTGAAAGCCGGTCGAGGTCCAGCCCCGCGGCCTTGAGGTTCTTTTCGATTATCTTTCCGTCCATAATGACCTCGGTAAACAGGCCCTCCTGTTCGGGCTTTAAGTTAAAGTCCTCCGGGGTCGCCGCTCTGCGCGTGCTGACGGGCAGTATGGACAGCTTGCCGTTGTATTCAAACAGAGCCGTCTCTATGGCGCCGAGGTCAAAATACCCCTGCTCCCTGCACATGACAAGGAATTCATTGATATCGAGCTTCGATCTTTTCAGGTTTTTCCGGCTCAATACCCCATTATTCATGATGATCTTCGAGGTCCCGTTCAGGAATTTGCGCGCCCTCGGAAATCTTCTGGCGATCATGCCGAGCAAAAGCGTGAACAGGGCGTATATGACCATGGCGAGGGCGGGCTTCCATGGCGCCTCCAGCTCCGTGGCGAGCTCCGCAGCTATCGAGCCTATCGTGATGCCCGTGATATAGTCGAAAAAGTCCAGCTGGGATATCTGCTTCTGCCCCATCAGCTTCGTCAGCAAAAAAAGCGCGGCGTAAGAAAAAACGCTTGTCAAACATATAATGAAAAAGTCCATAATCCACCCGGCCCGAATTTCTGGTCTTAATAGTCTGTGAAATCAGGCCGGAAAAATACCGCGGGGAGGCAGAATGCCGGTTGAGGTGTCAATCCCTCAGCGCCGCCTCATCCGCCTCACTAATTTTCGATTTCCCGGCAGTCAGTTATTACTATAAAGCCGATATCAGGCGACGCCCTCCTCGCTTGCTCTCCTGTCCGTCAGGATGCGCTCCAGCCTGTCCTCACCCAGCCTCTCGAGCGTCCTGCCCTCGAGCCGCAGGTCGCGCCCCAGCGCCGCCGAGGCGATATTTATGAGCGCGGTGCAGACGGGAGTTTTCACACCCAGCATTGAGCCGAGGCTCTCGAGCAGCACCAGCCCCTGGGGCACGTCCTCGGAGATGTATCTCGAGTCCACCGTGACGGGCCCTTTCGCGCGCGTGGGCATGGATGCGTACCAGAAAAAGACCTCTTTTGCGTCGCGGCTGTCGTCCAGGGTGTTGCGGTACTTGCATGCCTCCACATACGGGAGCCGCTCGCACCCCAGCTTCTCCATCACGTCCATCTTTTCGTTGTCGAGCGCTTCAAGTATGCGCCACACGGCGGGTGTGAAGACCTCGTGGTACATGCAGTAGTCCCCGTTTGTCTTCTCTATGCGGGGTATGCTCATGACCGCTCCGACGGTGTGCACGATCAGGTTGGGGTTGTGCAGCCCCGCCTCGATCACCGAGGGCAGATAGACAAAGGGGAAGCCGAGCCGGTCCAGCTTCTCGCCCGCCCTGCGCGTCCGCGCCGCCGGGTATATACCGAGCGGGTTTCGCACGTTGCGGAAGCCTATCTTTATCGTCCCGGGTTCGCTTATCCTGCAGTCGAGGAAAGAGCTCTGCGCTTCGCATACGGTGAGGTCTATCCCCTGGCAGTGCTTGAGCACATAGGCCGTCGACAGGTAGCCCGGGTTCAGCAGAAGGATCTGCCCGCCGCGAAGGTGCGGCTTTATTCTCTTTATCAGTTCCTCGTGGTAATTTGTCTGAATATAGACGATGACGACCTCGCTGCGTGAGATCTCCGAGAGTTCTCTCGTAACATGCGCTATCTTTGCCGTCCTCGTTTTTCCGCCTTCGATCAGGTTGACCACGCCGCCGTTCTTTAAAAGATATTCGAAATTGTCGTCGTGCATGGAATTCGACGTCTTGACCAGTGTCACCTCATGGCCGCGCAGGCTGAGCTCTGCGGCGACAGCGGTTCCGCCGTTGCCGGCACCCAGTACAGATATCTTCATCTTCGTCACCCTTTCTCAGTTTAATACTATTCGGCAAACTCCGCTTCGTTCAGAAATATCATGTTCAGCACGGGCTCCGTGTGGTCCCCGAAAAGCGGCCCGCAGCTGATCTGGTTCAGCGACGGCGCCCCGTTGTACTCGATAAACAGCGGATCTCCGCCCTCGTCAACGGAGAAGTCCCAGCCGATCACGCGAAAATGTGCAACGTCCCTGTGAGCCCTGCGGACCGCCTCAATGATCCGCTCGTAGGAGGGGATCTTTATTCCGGCAAAAACCGCTCCTCCGGGATGTACCGCCGTCCATCGCGCGTTCCTGTCCATGGCCTCGCTCCCGAGGGACCCGTCGGGGCGGATGGGACAGGCGAGCCCTCCCGCGGAGAAGTTGTCAACGCGCGAGCCCGCCACCCCCACGCGAAGTATGGACGAGGATATGTGGACCTCCCCCCGGAACAAAAACGAGATCACGCGTATCGTGTTCAGTGAGTGCGGGTGTACTGACGCGAGGACCTCGTGCTGAGCCGCGATCTCCTGAACGATGTAGTCGCGGCCGTAGGAATCCATCAGCACCTGCAGGTCCGTATCGTCTTTGCCCTTTTCATGGAAACAGACGTCGACCCCCTCGCCGCTGTAGATCGCGGGTTTTATTACAAAGCTGTGCTCAGACTCCAGGATCGACCTTGCACGGGCTTTGCTTATGATGTTGCCGTCGCCGTCGAAAAAACAGCTGCTGCTGCTCTTCAGGATCGTGCGGGGTTTTTTCAGATAGGGGAAAAGCCGGTCGTAGAAGCATTTGTCGGTGTACGCCCGGCGAAGATCCGGCCTGTTGAGCGCGGGATAGACCCACCGCCAGTAGATGTCCTCCGGTATGTACCGCGGGTCGTACCTGCCGTCCCTGTGGCAGTACAGGTCGTACCACATCTTCCCCGGCCTGACACCGTATCTTTTCCAGAACGGGAGCACCTCGGAGCGAAAGAGCTCACCGCTGCCGTTATATCCCCCGCCGATCCCCTTCAGCTGTCGGCGGCAGGCGATCCCGGCTTTTCTCGCTTCCGCGCGGAGGTCGGCTTTCCGGTACAGGGAGAAGAAGATCTCCTCCATCCTCCCCGCTTTATTGATACTTTTCTTCATGGCTCAGCCTCCGTGCCCCGCCCGAATGATCTTCTTCAGGATGTCCTCCCCCAGCCTGTCGACAGTCCTGCCCCCGCTGCGCAGGTCGCGCTCCAGCGCGGCGGACGCTATATCGATCAGCGAAGTGCACACGGGGGTCTCCACGCCGAACATCGCGCCCAGGCTCTCCAGAAGCACGAGCCCCTGGGGCACGTCCTCCGTAATGAAGCGGGAGTCGATCGTCTCCGGGCCCGACATCTGGCCGGGCATTTCGGCGTAGGAGTAAAAGACCTCTTTCCCGTCCCTGCCGTCGTCGAGCGAATTCCGGTACTTGCATGCCTCCGCGTAGGACATGCGCGGGCAGCCCATTTTCTCCATCACGTCCATTTTCTCGTTGTCGAGCGATTCGAGTATGTTCCAGACGGAGGGTGTGAAAGCCTCGCGGTACATACTGTAATCTCCTTTTGTTTTCTCTATGCGGGGGATGCTCATGATCGCTCCGACGGTGTGCACGATCAGGTTCGGGTTGTGCAGGGCAGCCTCGGTTACGCAGTCGAGATAAACGAAGGGGAAGCCGAGGCGGTCAAGGGCGGCTCTTATCCTTTCGCCGCTTTTCGGGGGGTAGATCCCGAGTGGATTTCTCACGTTCCTGAAGAAAACTTTGACTTCGCCCGGTTTTTGTATCCTGCAGTCTATAAACGAGCTCTGGGCCTCGACGATGCCCAGGTCCACATCCGGGCAGTGCCTGAGAACGTAAGCCGTCGAATAGTAACCGGGGTTCAGCAGGAGTATCTGCCCGTCTTTGAGATAGGGCCGCATTCGCATAATCAGCTGCTCGTGGAAGCCGGTCTGTACGTACACGATCACGATCTCGCTGCTGCCGATGCACGACAGATCCCTGGTGACGCGCGCTATCTTCGTGCGCCGCTCTTTGCCGTCTTCCAGCAGACAGACCTCGCCCCCGCGCTCGAGCAGATGATCGAAATTGTCGTCGTGCATTGCGCGGGACGTCTTGATAAGGGTCACCTCGTGACCCCGCAGACTCAGGTCGGCGGCGACCGCGGTACCGGCGTGGCCGGCGCCCAGAATTGAAATGTTCAGTTTTATCAACCTCCCTCCGGGTATTCGGTCCGGCAATATCGGCGCATGCCCCGACGCCGGCAAAACCGGTCACGGACGCTGCTCCCCCGGCGCGGCCGTCGGCCGAAGTGAGCGTGGTTTCCCGTTGGATTTGGCATAGAAAATAAACAGCCCCTTTTCGGCGACAATGATCGCCAAGAAGGAGCATTCCTTAAATAACGTATTTACAGGTGGAAGAGATCTGTGCGAACGGATGCTGCGTTTCATGCCCGGTCAGGGGCACGCCCCGGCTCCGTACGGCTTCTGCCGGAGCAGCCGCGCGGGCGCCGGGTATTGATGCGCTAATGAATCGAGGCCTTGGAGACTGTTGCACCTCTCAGTCTGAAATTTAAGTAATGCTCATATTGTTTGCGATATTCAGTATGTCGGAACGGTTCAATGCCCGGGAAACCTGCGTCTATAATCA
>Ga0123335_1004319_pt1 | contig 18600 bp, 19 predicted proteins | sample BiotimSIPDNA_2_FD_89707 | JGI IMG/M metagenome (GOLD analysis project Ga0123335, IMG submission 89707) | Anaerobic biogas reactor microbial communites from Washington, USA - Biogas_R2 time_0 SIP DNA | ecosystem: Engineered > Bioreactor > Anaerobic > Unclassified | place: Washington, USA...
GTTGTCATGATCAAGTCTCCTTCCAGGCGTTTTTTGGGTACGCGCCGCGGGAACCTCCGATTCGGAGCTTCTTTTTCGCTTTTTATGCGATTATGCAATATCTTCATGAAGATGCAAACGTTTACAGAACAGATAATAGTACATTTGTTCTAATCTGTCAAGCGCTAAAATAAAAAATAATTCGGTTATGCCGCAGCTAAGCCGTAAAAGTACGGCTTGTACTGAAAATACCGTTATCCCAAAAGGCGGGACAACGGTATTTTTGTACTTATATGAAACTCAGCTTTGCGGAAGAAGCGGTCAGAGTCCTACTGCCGGTATTTACTCTTTGGAAAGGTCCTCTCCCTGCACCCAGCCGTATATGCCCTTGTAGTAAACAAAACGCCAGCTGCCGCTTTCGGCAACCGCGTTTACCGTCTCTCCGTTCGGTATAACAGCCAGCTTGTGATAAACGCCGATATCCGGCCCGGCGTACATTTCGCAGCGCTTTGCCGAGGACGCGATGTATTGCACCGGGCTTTCATACTGACCTTCCGGCATCACATCCACGCCTTCGTAGCCGATAATGTCATGTTCATACAGGCAGGTATGCGAAGCCCAGGCATATTTGCCCTCATATTCAACCAGAAGCCACTCGCCGTCCTCCGCCCATGCCCGCACGAGCGCTTCGTTCGGTATCTGAGAGATAACCTCATATACTACCGAAGGACCCGCGCGCATATTAAGCGTATCTCCCTCAAGCAGCATCTCATACTCGACAGGCGCGCTCCACACCTCCGCGGGCTGATATTCAAGCGTGTCAATCCACGGATAGGGTGTAGGCTCGGGAGTGGACGCAGGCGTGGAGACCGGGCTCGGTTCCGGGGTGAATTCGGGCGATTGTCCGTCCTGCGTATCCTCTCCTTCGGAAAACGCGTCTTCACTGTCGCGGTCGTTATTGTTCACGCCCGCTTTGCCGATCAATGAGAGCCTGTCTTCGCTGTCCTCGGAGGACTTGCAGCTCCTGAAGGCAAAAAGAAGCACCACAGCCACAAGAAGAACTATAATGATTCCCGCCATAGTCAGTATCACACCGCCCAGGCGTTTTATCTTTTCCTTATCCCTGCGAACAATGGCCGGCACGGAGACAGTGGGCGGCGACGGTACGGGTGCGGGTGCCGGTGCGGAGGACAGGTTCTTCTTAAGGCCGGCAATAATTCTTGCCGCGTTTTCATTGCCTGCGGCCTCGGCCTTTTCCAGCCAGTAAAAGCTGTTGCTCAGAAGCTTATCCGCGCTCTCGGCGCCGGGATCACTCTGCCAGCGGGCAAGGAGTTTAATCCCGAATTCGTACTGTGCTTGAGGGTCACCGGATTTAGCTCTTTCATACAATTCCTCGATATCGCTCATTGGCCGTCCTCCTTATTTAAAGTCCGGGGCCCGCACGGGCGAGCTCCCGTCCGGCAGGCTTTCGTTTCACCTCTTATGAGCCCGATTATCGGCGCGGCTCGGTTTATACCGCTGTTTAATCAAGCGGATACCTTCAATACCGTCCCGCCGCTTTATAACGAAGGCAGGACGGCAGCTTACAAGATCTGTGGGCATTATGGTATGCCGGCGGTGAATCTTTCTATTCGCCCAGGTCTACGGCGGCGATCCCGCCGTTTTTCAGGATGCGCACAGCCGCGGCGTTGTCGTCCACGCGCATTATCAGCCGCGCCGTTCCCGGTTCTTTGGAAACAAACGCATATGCGTATTCCACCGACACGCGTTCGGCCGACAGCATGGAAATAACTTTGTGCAAAGCTCCGGGCTCATCCGGCAGCTTTATAGCCATCACGTCGCAGACGTTCACCACAAGCCCTGCCGCGCGAAGTTTGTCGGCAGCCTCCTCCGGATTGTCCACTATGACGCGGATTATTCCGAAGTCGGCTGTGTCTGCGATGCACAGAGCGCGAAGGTTAATGCCCTCATCGGCAAAAACCGCTGTGGCATCCGAGAGCGCACCGACGTGGTTTTCCACAAATACGGAAAGCTGCTTTAGCATTTTGTCTGCCCCCTTCGGCTTTACTTAATATCGCGTTTATCGATCACCCGCACGGCTTTGCCCTCTGCGCGGGTAATGCTCTTGGGAACTACCAGCTTGACCTCCACGGCTATACCCAGCGTGGACTCAATAGCCCTGTGTATGCTGCGGCTCATATCTTCGAGCACCTTGACCTCGCTGCTGAAAGCCTCCTCGGTCAGTTCAACCAGAACGGTGAGTCTGTCCAGATTGTTTATGCGCTCCACTATCAGCTGGAAAAACGGCGCCGTGCCTCCCATCTCCAGCAGGACGGACTCTATCTGCGACGGGAAAACGTTCACGCCGCGGATTATGAGCATATCGTCGGTGCGGCCGCTCGGCTTGCTTATACGGCAGCTTGTTCGTCCGCAGACACATTGCCCCGGCAGCTTGGCCGCGACATCGCGGGTGCGGTAGCGTATAAGCGGCAGCGCCTGCTTCGTTACACAGGTAAAGCACACCTCCCCCGGCGTTCCGTCGGGAACGGGTTTGCCGGTATCGGGATCTATAATCTCGATTATGAAATGATCCTCGTTGACATGAAGCCCGTTATGGGCCTCGCACTCGTAGGCGACACCGGGACCTATTACCTCGGAAAGCCCGTATATGTCGAAAGCCGTAAGGCCGAGACGGCGCTCAATTTCCCTGCGCATGTTCTCGGTCCACGGCTCGGCGCCGAAAAAGCCGACTTTCAGCGAAAGATCCGAAAGCTTAATGCCGTTTTCCTCCAGGAACTCGGCTATCGTAAGTGCGTAGGAAGGCGTGCAGAGCAAAAACGTTGGCTTAAAATCAACCAGTATGTTTGCCTGTCGGCGTGTGTTGCCCGTAGAGGCCGGTATTGTGGCCGCGCCGATGGTCTCGCTGCCGAGATTTCCGCCGAGGCCTCCGGTAAAAAGACCGTAGCCGTAGCTTATATGTCCTATATCGCCCCGGCCGACACCTCCCGCTCCGAGAGTTCGGGCCATGACCTCACCCCACAGGGCCATATCCGCTGCGGTATAACCGACCACGGTCTGCTTGCCGGTTGTTCCCGACGAGGCGTGTATTCGAACCACTTCCTCCATGGGCACAGCGAAAAGTCCGAAGGGATAGTTGTCGCGCAGGTCCTGCTTGACCGTAAAGGGCAGCTTAGTCAGATCGTCAATTGTTCTGATGTCGTCAGGCGTTACTCCGGCCTGCTCCAGTTTTCGGCGCATATAGGGCACATTGTCCCAGACGCGCCTGACCATATCGGCAAGCCTTTCGCTTTGCAGCTCGCGCAGCTGCGCGACCGGCATCGTTTCAGCTTTTGGGTTATAAATGTGATACATTACACTCATCCGTTCCGGCGGAGACCACCATTATTATTATCAGTGTCAGTCGAGGCGGGTTATCCATCCGAAGGGATCCTCCGCTCTGCCCCACTGTATATCCGTAAGGGAATCGTAAAGACGCCTTGTCAGAGGACCGATCTGTCCGTCGCAGACACAGCAGCGCTCGTTGTCGTAAACTATCTCACCAATGGGCGATATAACCGCCGCGGTACCGCAGCCCCATGCTTCCTCAAGTTTTCCCGAGTGAGCGGCCTCGAACAGTTCGTCTATATCAATAAGGCGTTCCGAAACCTTCTCTCCCCAGTGTTTGAGGATCTTTATGCAGGAATCCCGCGTAACGCCGGGCAGTATGGACCCGCCCAGCATAGGAGTTACGCACTCGCCGTCTATTTTAAACCAGACGTTCATGCTGCCGACTTCTTCGATGTATTTCCTGTTCACGCCGTCCAGCCAAAGAACCTGCGAAAAGCCCATCTGAGAAGCCCGCTCGCCGGCTCTTAACGTCGCCGCATAGTTTCCGCCGGTCTTAACATAGCCCGTACCGCCCTTAACGGCGCGCACATCCCTCGATTCGACAAAAATCTTAACGGGATTGAGGCCCTCGGCGTAGTAAGCGCCTACGGGAGAGAGGATAATACAGAAAATATAACTGGAGGACGCGTGCACGCCTACATGCGGTTCGGTCGCTATTACAAAAGGCCTTATATAAAGGGATGTATCCGGCTCCGAGGGAACCCAGTCCTTTTCCAGTGTAACAAGAGTTATAATCGCCTCGAGGAAAAGCTCCGGATCGATTGTGGGAATCGAAAGCCGCTCATTGGAGCCGTTCATTCGCGCTATGTTGGCTTCGGGTCTGAACAGCTGAATGCCGCCGTCTGCGCGCCTGTAGGCTTTAAGGCCCTCAAAGACTTCCTGCGCGTAGTGGAACACCATCGCGGACGGCTCTATGGTAAAGGGCCCGTACGGCACTATTCTAGGGTCGTGCCAGCCAATGCCCAGGTCATAGTCCATAATAAACATGTGATCCGTAAAATATTTGCCGAAGCCAAGCTTCGCGGTATCCGGCTTGGGTTTGAGTTTCGCTGCCCGCTCAATTTTTATCTGTGTCACTGAAACCTGCAGTCCTTTCATATACGGTCTCTGCCTGAGCCCTCAAGCACAAAAACTTATCGGAATAATGATTTATATTATCACATTATCGCTCTGTTGAAAAGTAAAATTGAAAAGCGAAAATAAATATTTGTCAATTTAATTGACAAAGTGGGCAAAGCTGAACTATGCTTTACACAGGGATGGTATACAGCCGTTCGTCAAACATTTATATAAAGGCGAAGGATGGAGAATTTCATTGGACGCAGAAAGTATTTTTCACACAGGTGCCCACTTCCACAAGCTCGGCCTCATGGTAACGCAGGGCGCCAGCGAACTGGGAGCTAAGATTGACCGATGGCTTGTCCAGTGGGCGGCCAATGGCCCCGAGGCGAGGGACACCTTCATTATTGAGTCGGAGTGCCCGCGTTTCGCTTCGGGGGACGGAAAAGGCCTCATCAAGCAGTCCGTGCGCGGCATGGATCTTTTTTTCCTGGTTGACGTCGGGAACTACAGCTGCAGGTATAATATCTTCGGAAACCAGAACTGCATGAGTCCGGACGATCACTTTCAGGACCTTAAGCGCCTGATACAGGCAGCCTCCGGCAAAGCGCGCAGCATGACCGTAATAATGCCCTTATTATACGGTTCCCGCCAGCATCGCCGCAATGCCCGCGAATCGCTTGACTGCGCCTGGGCTCTTCAGGAACTCAGGGATATGGGAGTCGGCAATGTGGTAACCTTCGACGCTCACGATCCCCGCGTGCAAAATGCCATACCGATAACCGGATTCGACAATCTTATGCCGAATTATCAGGTATTGAAAGCGCTTTTAAAGCACTTCCCCGATCTGGATTTTTCACGGGAAAAATTTATGGTCGTTTCACCCGACGAAGGCGCAATGAGCAGAAACATGTACTATTCCTCCGTTCTCGGCGTAAATCTCGGTATGTTTTATAAACGCCGCGACTATTCGCGCATCGTCAACGGGCGCAATCCTATAGTAGCACATGAGTATCTGGGTGAATCGGTCGAGGGGAAGACCATATTTATCGCCGACGACCTCATATCCTCCGGCGAGTCCGTTCTTGATATAGCATATTCTCTGAAGAACCGCAAAGCCTCCAAAATATTTGCCAGCGCCACCTATGCGCTTTTTACAAACGGGCTTGACACATACGACAAAGCCTGGGACGACAATGTAATCGACGGCGTTTTCGGAACCAACCTCACCTACCGTCCGCTGGAGCTTTTATCCCGCCGGTGGTTTTATGAGGTGGATTGCAGCAAATACATCTCATATATTATCGCGGCTATAAATCACGAGGTCAGCACGAGCGCTCTTTTGGATCCGCACGAGAAAATCAGGGCGCTGCTTATCAAATACGGCAAAATCTGACCGGGTCATCCGCGTACCCGCATAATCACGTTTTTACAGCCGCGCCTGCACCTGGCGCGGTTGTTTTACGCCGGTTTCCTATTATGATTGCCTGCCCCGAGGCCGTCGGAGCAGTAGACAAAAAGAAACGTGCGATATATAATAAAGTCGTAATAAATTTTGTCGGCCATCTGTACAGCGGCAGGAACGGTTCGCCTTCCGGCGGATCATCTCCGCGGCCCTGTAAAAATTACCTTAAACGGCTGGGAGGCGCGAAATGTACGAATTTCATTCTGCAACGGACAGGATCCTGCACATGCGTGAGCTTATACGCGACAGGGTTATAAGAAACGACGCGGAGCGTACCGCCATACTGACGGACGCCTATAAAAAATACGACAACATTGTGCCTATAATAAAGCGCCCGCTCGGGCTTCTTGAACTGTGCAAAAGGATGAGCGTTTTCGTTATGGACTTCGAGCTCATCGTCGGCGGCAAGGGACCCCACTTTTTCAGCAGCCCGCAGTATCCCGAGTGGGGGGCTTCCGAGTGGATAATCGAAATGATTGAAAGCGGTCAGTGGACCTTGCGCGAGGACGGCCTGTATCACAATCCCGACGGCGAGGAGGTTCGCCACACCATCAGCCCCGAGGATTATCAAATCATACGGGACGCGCGCGAATTCTGGGAAACCCGCAAGGTCGGTACAACAGCGGACGCCTGGCAGCCCGATCATTATGAGGAGCTTGCCCGCCTGAATGTGAGCAGCTATGTAGACGGCGGCATGGGTCTTGCCGCGCTTCCCGCGGGACACCTCATAGCCGGCTACGAGAAGGTAATAAACGTCGGCTACGCCGCCATACGCAAGCAGGCGCAGGATTGGATAGACGCGCATTACGGCAATCTTATGGGCGAGGACATGAACAGGTACATGTTCTACAAATCGGTCGTAATAACATGTGACGCGGCTATGACGCTGGTGCGCCGCTACTCCGAAGCCTGCGCGCAAAAGGCTGCCGCCGAAAAGGATCCCAAACGAAAAGCGGAGCTCGAAATGATGGCCGACGGGCTGCTGAACCTGTCGGAAAATCCCGCGCGCAGCTTCTGGGAGGCAGTCCAGGGAATAATGATGTATCAGGTGCTTTTACAGATTGAGTGCAAATTCCCCTCTCCGGCGCTCGGCCGTTTCGACCAATACACCTGGCCCTTCCTTAAAAAGGATCTGGATGAGGGGCGCATAACCACGGACTACGCCCAGGAGATAGTCGACGCCTTCTTCCTGAAGGCTAACTGCTACTACAGCGGCGGGCCCGCCAAGCTGGTGAACACCACCGGCATCGGCAACACGTACCAGCACACAACTATCGGCGGAGTAAACCGCGACACGGGCGAGGACGCGACTAATCCCGTTACTTATATGGTTCTGGAGACTGTCGGCAGACTTAAGCTCCACGATCCGACGATCTCACTGCGTTTTAATAAAAACTCGCCGGATAAGCTCTGGGACTGCGCGCTGGCGACCTCCAGGCTTGTGGGCGGCCTGCCGCTTTACCAGAATGACGAGGTCATAATACCCGCGCTGATGCAGGAGCTCGGCTTTGAGCTGCGCGACGCGCGCGACTACGGAATAATCGGCTGTCAGGAGATCGTCGGCTGCGGAAACGATTATCCGGCTCCGAACGGAATGCACCCGCCGCACGCGAGCGTCTGGTGGGGAAGTATCTTCAACATGGCGATAAACGACGGAATCAATCCCTTAAACGGCGAGAGAGCCAGCATCCGCACCGGCTATCTGTACGAAATGAACAGCATAGAAGAGGTGCGCGAGGCGGTCTCGAAAATGGCGCACCATATAATGCGCATGTTTGTATCCACCAACAACTACGCCGAGTATATCTCCGAATACTATGCCCCGCAGGCGATCCTTTCGATGACAATTGAGGGCTGCATGGAAAAGGGGAAGGATGTCGTTTCCGGAGGAGCGAAATACAACTCCTACGGCGGCACCGCCACGGGTCTTGCCACCCTTGCCGACAGCCTTTCCACGATCAAGTATATGTGCTTTGACAAGAAGCTCATTTCCACCCGCGAGCTATACGACGCCTGGATACACAACTGGGAAGGCTATGAGCAGTTAAGACAGCGGATACTCGCCCAGGTCCCGCATTACGGAAACGACGACCCCTATGTTGACGCCGAGCTCAAATGGTGCGTCGAGCTGTATTACGAATGCTGCCGCGAGTGCCGCAGCGTGCGCTCGAGCGTCTACAAGTCCGGTCTGTACGGGGCGTCCGACCACATTGCGCAGGGTTACAAGACCTTCGCCACTCCTGACGGAAGAAAGACCGGCGAGCCCATAGCCGACGCGATGTCCCCGGCGCAGAGCCGAGACAAAAACGGGCCTACCGCCGTATTCAAATCTACCTGCTGCTTTGACCACAGCCACTATATGGGCGGCATCGCTCTCAATCTGCGCCTGCACCCCACGGTGCTCAGCACAGAAGAGAGTGTAAAAAAAGTTCGCGACATGACCAAGGACTACTTTGAAAGCGGCGGCCTTGAGGTTCAGTATAACGTGGTGGACACCGATACTCTGCGTGCGGCGCAGGCCGATCCCAAAGCCTATCGCGACCTCGTCGTGCGTATAGCGGGCTACTCCGCTTACTTTGTCGAACTCGGCAGGGATCTGCAAAACGACATCATTTCCAGAAACGAAAACAAAATCTGACCGGTTAGGCGGAATAAGCGATAAGCAAGGAGATATCTAATGAGCAATATATGGCACGATATCCGTCCCGAAAGGATCAAGGCCGAAGACTATACGGCCGTTGTGGAGATATCCAAGGGCAGCAAGAAAAAATACGAACTCGACAAGGAAACCGGTCATATAAAGCTCGACAGAGTCCTGTACACATCTACTCACTATCCGGCCAATTACGGCTTTATACCGAGAACCTGGGCAGACGACAACGACCCGCTGGACGTGCTGATACTCTGCAGCGAAGCGCTCGATCCCCTTGCGCTGGTCAGGTGTTATCCCATCGGCGTTATTTCCATGCTTGACTCCGGAAACATGGACGACAAGATTATATCCATCCCCTTCGGGGACCCGACCTATAATTCTTATCGCGACATTTCAGAGCTGCCGACACATATTTTCAACGAGATGAAGCACTTTTTCAGCGTCTATAAAATGCTCGAGGATAAAGAAACGGCGGTCAACGAGGTGAGCGGCCGCGACACAGCCGTCGCTATCGTGCAAAGAGCGATCGCCGCCTACAAAGACAAATTCTGTTAATGACAGCGACTGTATGAAGCCCTGACATCCGGATTCGCCGCGAAGTACACGGTTTTGCCGTTCTTCGCGGCGCTTTGAGTATTGCCTGTTTAGGTCATCGTGACGGCGGGCCGATCCGGAAAACTACCATTTAACCGATGATTTACTGGACAAGCGTCGGATTTAGATATATTTTGTTTTTATCGGCATATTGCCCGAGGAGTATGAACGGAGGAAAAAGCGTGTATGGAAAAAGGCTGCGGGGCGTACGCGCGCCGCATCGAAAGAACACATCCGGCTGCGCGCCCGCGCGTATGCCCGCGCCGGCAGCTGTTGTCATCCCGATGATGATGCATATCGGGGCGCCGGCAAAGCCCGTCGTTGCGGCCGGCGACACCGTAAAGGTCGGTCAGCTGATTGCCGAAGCTTCGGGATTTGTCTCTTCTCCCGTATATTCGGGAGTCTCCGGCAAGGTTAAAGCCATAGACAGCATCCTCCTGCCCGGCGGTCAGACTTCCGCCGCGATAGTCATTGAAAGCGACGGGGAGCAGGCCCTGCGCGACGGGCTCGCGCCGCCGCCGGTAAGCGACCTTAAAAGCTTTCTTGCCGCCGTAAGGGAAAGCGGCGTGGTCGGCCTGGGCGGTGCGGGTTTTCCTACCGCGGCCAAGCTTACCGTGGAGCTTCCGAAAATAAAAGCGGTCATAATAAACGGAGCGGAATGTGAGCCGTACATTACCTCCGATACCCGTACCATGCTCGATCAAAGCGATCTGCTTTGGGAAGGTGTGCTGATGCTCAAAAAGTATCTTGAAGCGGACCGGGTTATAATAGCCATAGAAAACAACAAACCCGACTGCATCGCGCTTTATGAGGGTCTCGCCCGCGCGCAGGACGGCGTTGAGATAAAAACGCTGCCCTCGCTCTATCCTCAGGGCGGCGAAAAGGTGCTTATATACAACACAACGGGGTTGGTTGTCGGAGAAGGCAAGCTGCCTATAGACGCGGGAGCGCTTGTGCTCAACTGCACGACCCTCGCCGCGGTTGTAAGATACATAAAGACGGGTATGCCTCTGGTTGAAAAATGCGTTACGGTCGACGGCAGTGCCGTCGCAAACCCTCAGAATGTCATTGTCCCCGTCGGAACAAAGCTTTCCGACCTTTTCGATTTCTGCGGCGGCTTTAAATCGGAACCGAAAAAGATCATGTACGGGGGCCCCATGATGGGTCTTGCGCTTACCGACCTGAGCTTCCCGATTTTAAAAACCACCAACGCGGTAATCGCGCTGGGCGCTAAAGACGCGATACCGCCAAAAGAAACGGCCTGTATAAAATGCGGTCGATGCATAGCCTCCTGTCCTCTGCGCCTGATGCCGGCGAATATAGAGCAGGCCTTCCGTCGGAAAAATCCCGAAGAGCTCGAACAGCTCAAGGTAAACATCTGCATGGAGTGCGGCTGCTGTTCATACATATGCCCGGCCAAGCGCCCCCTCGTTCATGTAAACAAGCTTGCCAAGATAATGCTGCGCGATTATCAGGATAAAAATAAAACCGCGGCGAAAAAGGAGGGGACGTTAAAATGAGCAGCTTCGCCGTGTCCGTTTCTCCGCACATATGGAGCAAAACCACTACTTCTTCTATAATGCGCGACGTTCTCATCGCCCTGATTCCCGCTCTAATCGCCTCCGTTTTCATTTTCGGCACCCGGCCGCTTCTGGTCACGGCCGTTTGCGTCGCGACCGCCGTGATCTCTGAATGGGTATTTGAAAAGGCAACGAAACGACCCGTTACAATATCAGACCTTTCGGCTGCGGTTACCGGCACTCTGCTCGCCTTCTCACTGCCGGCGGACATTCCGATATGGCAGGCCGTTGTAGGCGCGGTTACGGCGATAATCGTGATCAAGCAGCTTTTCGGCGGAATAGGACAAAACTTCGCAAATCCGGCCGCGGCTTCGCGCGTGATTATGCTGCTGGCCTTTTCCGGCCCTATGACACAATGGCGGCAGATCGACGCGATAACTGGGGCGACGCCTCTGGCGCTTATCAAAGCCGGCGATACCGATCTGCTTCCCTCGCTGCTGGACATGTTTTTGGGTAACCGGGGCGGCTGTATCGGCGAGGTCTGCGTACCGGCGCTTATAGCCGGCGGCATATACCTTCTCGCCCGCAGGATTATACAGTGGCACACCCCCGTTGTTTTCATAGCCACCGCTGTTGTGCTCACGGCGCTTCTCGACGCGCAGCCTCTTTACCAGCTCATGAGCGGCGGGCTGCTGCCGGGCGCGATTTTTATGGCTACCGACTACTCCACAACTCCGTCCACAGTCCGGGGCCGCGTTATATTCGGGTTCGGATGCGGCCTTATTACCGTACTGATCCGCGTATGGGGCAGTTATCCCGAGGGCGTGTCCTTTTCCATACTGCTGATGAATATTATAACGCCTTATATTTCGCGCTGGACGCGAAGCAGGCCTTTCGGAGGTGCAAAGGCATGACTGAACGAAAGTCCGATCTCTGGCCGGAATATCTCAAACCAATTGTCGTGCTTGTGGCCATCTGCCTTGTAATATCCGCGGCGCTTGCTTTTACAAACGATTTTACGGCACCCGCAATAGCGAAGGCGGCCAAAGAGACCGCCGAGTCCGCCAGACTCGAGGTGCTGCCGGAGGCGGATTCCTTCGAGCTTCTGGAGCTATCGAACCTGCCCGAAACCATAACCGCCGTCTACGCCGCCGATAACGGCGCGGGTTATGTTTTCATGATCACCTGCGACGGCTACGGCGGCGCGGGCACGATGAATCTCATCTGCGGCATAAACGCGGACGGTCTTATAACCGCCTGCAAAACGCTCTCTCACAAGGAGACCGCCGGCCTGGGCTCGAAGACGGCCGAGGCTGACTTTAAAAACCAGTTTATCGGCAGCGATGCCTCTTTATCCGGCGTCGACGCCATAACCGGCGCCACGATATCCTCCGGTTACTATATAAGCGCCGTTGGTGACGCTTTCGCGGCGTTCAAGATCGCACAGGAGGCGCAAAGATGAGAAGATTAAGCACTCTTACCAGGGGAATAATACTTGAAAACCCCGTGCTGGTGCTGGTGCTCGGCACCTGTCCCAGCCTCGCCGTATCAACGCAGGCTTCAAACGCCATAGGTATGGGCGTTGCCGCGACGGCTGTGCTGCTGGGCTCCAACATCTGTATATCCGCTCTGCGAAAGGTGATTCCGGACAAGGTGCGGATTCCCTGCTACATAGTTTTAATAGCGGGCTTTGTAACGGTGGTACAGATGATAGTCAAGGCTTATGCCCCCGCGCTCGACAAAGCGCTCGGCCTTTATCTTCCGCTGATCGTGGTAAACTGCATAATACTCGGGCGAGCGGAGATGTACGCCAACAAAAACGGCGTCTTTGATTCCGCGCTCGACGCGATAGGCATGGGCGCGGGCTTTACGCTGACGCTGCTTGTAATGTCAAGCATACGCGAGATAATCGGAAACGGTACCTGGTACGGAATGAAGATACCCGTTTTGGCCGATAATCATATATCGATCCTTACCATGGCTCCCGGCGGGTTTTTCGTATTCGGCTGCCTTATAGCGCTTGTAAACAAAATAAGCAAAGGGAAGGCCCCGCGCAAAAGCGAGTTCGGCTGCGAGGGCTGCCCCTCCGCGGCCGCCTGCGGCAAACTCAAGCCCGAGGAGGTCATATCAGAATGAGCGTCAAGGCAATGCTCGCGATAATAATGACTGCCGTATTCGTAAACAACTACGTGCTTCAGCAGTTTCTGGGCATATGTCCGTTTCTCGGCGTTTCGAAAAAACTCGATCAGGCGTCGGGCATGAGCATAGCCGTCATATTCGTTATGTGTCTGGCTACGGCGGTAACCTGGCCCATACAGTACTACCTGCTCACGCCGCGCAGCGGCGCATACGACCTCGGATACATGCAGACAATTGTGTTTATCCTTGTTATCGCCGCTCTTGTGCAGCTCATTGAGATGGTTCTGAAAAAATACCTCCCCGCTCTCCACAAATCACTGGGCGTATACCTGCCGCTCATAACTACCAACTGCGCGGTTCTGGGCGTATGCATAGCCAATATCGACTCCCGGTACGGGTTTGGCCATTCCATGCTCAACTCCTTCGGAAGCGGCCTCGGCTTCTTTCTGGCTATGGTGTTGTTTTCCGGCGTGCGCTCCCGAACGGAGTACTGTGACCCGCCCGAGGCCTTCAGAGGCCTTCCGATCACGCTGGTAGCGGCATCCATCGTTTCTGTGTCCTTCTTCGGGTTCGCGGGCGTAATAGAAAAGCTTTTCGGCTGACAGGAGGCCATAAATGAACACTATACTCCTTGCGATAATCGCCGTAACCGCGCTTGGGTTTATATGCGCGCTGATGCTGGCCGTCGCTTCCCGTTTCATGTCGGTCAAAGAGGACCTTCGATTTCACGCGGTGCGTGAATCTTTGCCGGGCGCGAACTGCGGAGCCTGCGGTTACGCCGGCTGTGACGGCTATGCCAAGGCTCTGATAACCGATCCCGAAATAAAAACGAACCTGTGTGTGCCCGGCGGCGACGAAGTGTCCGGAAAACTCAGCCTGGCGCTGGACCGGCCCTATCTCGACGTCGAAGAACAGGTCGCCCTTGTCGCCTGCAGCGGTAACTGCGATGCCACCTCGCATAAAATGGACTATTTCGGAATAGAAAGCTGCGCCGCCGCAAAGCTCCTGCACGGGGGGACGGGTGTGTGCTCCTACGGCTGCATGGGTCTCGGAGACTGCGCGAGGGCATGCCCGAACGGCGCGATATGCGTAGAAAAGGGCATCGCGCATGTGAACACCAGATTATGCGTCGGCTGCGGCATTTGCGCCGGGACCTGCCCGAATCACATCATACGCCTTATCGCGGACAAGGAAATTATTTTAGTCAACTGCAGCAGCGAAGACCGAGGCGCCGTTACACGCAAAAATTGCAAAAACGGCTGTATAGCCTGCAAAAAATGCGAGCGCGTTTGCGCCGTGGGCGCCGTAAAGGTCGTCGATAACCTCGCGCGCATAGATTACGACAAGTGCCCCGACTGCCCCGATCCGGGCGTTTGCGCCCGCGAGTGCCCGACAGGCTGCATAAAGATCGCGGATTTCAGGGGCATATTCAACGCGGAAAAAGAGTGCTGCTGAACACATCGGCGAAAAACGCCGGCCGTCCCTTTCGGGAAGGCCGGCAAACGTTTTTACGGTGTTATTCAGTTTGATATTCGCAGCCGCTTTTCCATAATTTCCGGATGCACGCTGCAGGTTACGGCCGAGTCCTCCGATATCACGCCCTTTTTATAAAGCTCGTAAAGACCGGCGTCCATGCTCTGCATGCCTTCGGCCGCGGCTGTGCTTATTACAGCGTCAATCTGATGTATCTTGGCGTCGCGTATCATATTGCGTATCGCGCCGTTTACGTACATTACCTCAAAAACCGGAACGACTCCGCCGTCCAGCTTCGAGACCAGCTGCTGGGACACAACGCAGTGCAGGAGCATGGCCAGCTGCACGCGTATCTGCTGCTGCTGGTTCGGCGGAAAAATATCGATTATTCTGTCTACAGTATTTCCCGCGCCGAGGGTATGAAGTGTCGACAGTATAAGATGGCCGGTCTCCGCGGCGGTCATTGCCGTCTTTATCGTTTCATAATCCCGCATCTCGCCGAGCAGTATAACGTCCGGAGCCTGGCGAAGGCAGGCGCGCAGCGCGGATACATAATCCTTGGTGTCAATCTCTATCTCTCGCTGGGATATTATGGATTTATCGTTGCGGTATAAAAACTCTATGGGGTCCTCGAGCGTTATTATGTGCCCCTCCCGGGTTTTATTTATTCTGTCTATCATGCACGCAAGCGTAGTCGATTTTCCGCTGCCCGCCGCGCCGGTCACAAGCACAAGCCCTTTATTGGTATTCACCGCGTTCATCACGTTTTCCGGTATACCCAGGGTCTTGTAGTCCGGTATGCCGAAGGAAACGATCCGAACTACCGCCGCAAGACTGCCGCGCTGCTTAAACGCGCTCATGCGCATGCGGGCAAGCCCCGGGACCGATATAGCGAAGTCGTCGTCTCCCGTTGTCTGCAGGCGGGTTATGTCCCTTCCGCCGGACACATAGGCCTCCTCCACTATCAGCCGGGACGCGTCCGGCATTACCCTTTCCCCGCCGATCTTAACGAAGCTCTTGCCGACCTTGGCCGACACCTCCCGGCCGGAGATTATAAAAACGTCGGAGGCCCCTATCTCTACCGCGTGCTGCATTATTTCTATAAAACTCATCATGGCGGTAAGCCTTTCTTTGCCGTCGGAGCGAGTCTGCCGTGCCGGAAGACCCGCACCTTTATCGATTCTCTCAGTCCGGTACGCCGTCGCCTGTCCAGACGGGCAGACTGTCGTCCGGTGTCCACTCCGAGGTCGGTGTGGTTTTCCATTGTTTTATATCGAAGCTTTCTCCGATATGCAATTGTACATACAGGGCGCGTGTGCTGTCAATATCCCGGCTGTAGCTTATCACGGCGGGCGCGTTTCCCCCTTCGGCCTGCACACAATGCGCGCCGAGCGAAGAGGCGAGGTCGGAAAGCGCCATAAAATCGCCTCCGGATTCCCATAATTCGCGGAAGCTTTCCGCTATGTCCGCGCAGGCCGAATCGGCAATGTAATAAGCCGTTACCGATTCGGAATATTTTTTCGCGAGCCGATATTCGGAATCGGCGGTTGAAACCGAAAGAATCGCGAAAATCGTCAGGCACAGCACCGCGAACACGACTGCTATTGTCGTGATGCCCATCGTAAGCTTAGGAGGTGTGCGCTTTTTGCTATCCATTCGCCACCGCCTTTGCCCGGAGCGTGAAGATAGGCTCGGAGGGATCTGCTTTAAATACGACTATTTGCGCGCCGTTGTCTCCGTCTTCCCTGAGTATAAGCGTAAATTCGCCCGCTCCGGCGGTTTGCCGCCAGTCTTTATCGAAATACAAAGAAAAGCTCTCCGCGTCGGCGGATATCCCGAGTATCGCCGCTGCGAGCGACACGTCCGCGTCGGCCGACTTCCAGCAATCCGCGGCGGATTGAGCCCAGGAAACCGCGTGAGACAGCTCGCTGCTTTTTCTGCTTGTCTGACGCGCCGCGGCAAAAAGTCTCAGGCATATAGCCGCGAAAGCCGAAAACAAAAGCAGCATCACGACGGTTTCGATCAGAAAAAGAGGCGTCCTGCTTTTCCCCTTCATGCCCGCTCCGCCTTTCCCGACCGTATGTGGACATACTGCTGCGCCGTGTTGTTCTCCTGCGTACACACGATCTTTATAAGAGAGCTGTCTTCCCTGAATTCGAAAGATACGCTTACAAGTTCCATGATCTCCTGTCCGTCCGAGGGCAGAAATTCATCGTCTGCCCCGCAGAAAAGCTCCCACAGCGCGCCCTCGTACCAATAAATATACATGACATAAAGTTCGCTCTCTATCTGCTCATACATCATGAGAGCCGGACAGCCGCCGATCTCTCCTGCAGATACCCCGCCCTCAAAATCGCTTGAGCGCAGCTTGGCGGTTATATATGAGAGCGCCGTGCGGCTGCTGTACTGCTCGCGCAGCTCCTCCGATATGCCTTTATACACACGCGCGCCGCCCGCAAGGACAAGAAGTATGCAGGCGGTAAATATGAACATTATCAAAAGCCCGATCAGCGTATCAAAAAGTCCGGCGTTTTTCCTCATGGTGTGCCCCTCACTTTTTAATCACTGTTATGTCCGGCATTATATTGGATGCGAACGCATCGTAATAAACCGCGTATTTGTCGGTGTCTATGTACACGCCGTAGTTTTCCGTCAGATACTCAAGAGTTTGCGGATACCGCCCCTCTATCGCGTAACAGCTCATCATCGCCCTGTGAAGAGATTCCTCCGTCACGCGCAAGGCCTCTTTGTCGCGCGCCGCTCCGGCCCTGCCTATCCCGGAAACCACGAGCAGCAGGGCAGCGGCAAAAACCGCCGCGGCAATCAGCATGCCGAAAACACCCTTTTTGGTCTTCATAGCGCACATCCCCCCGCTATATGGCGGACATGATGCCGACCAGCGGCAGCATAACGGCAAGAAGAAGCAGTCCGACACAGACCGAGAGGAATATAATTATAGTCGGCTCCACGGCGCTGACCGCGTGCTCAACAGCCCGATCCATCTCGTCCGCGCTGCGGCGTGCTATATCCTTGAGCACGACGTCCGTCGTGCCCGTATGCACACCGACGGACAGCATCTGGCAGCTCATCGGCGAAAACAGCTTCTCCTTTGTGAATGCCGCCGCCAGATTCTCTCCGGACAGCAGACTCTGTCTGCATCTTCCGATGCTTTTTACGACCTGCGGATCCCTGCAGAAAAACTGCGACAATTCGAGCGCCTCGTCGAGATTAACGCCGCCCGAGAAACACAGTTCAAGCGCCGAAGCGAAATGAGCGATGCCTATTTTATGTCCCAGCTTCGTTTTTGAAAAGACGCGTGTTACCCACGAGGAAAAAGCCTCGCGCCACGCGGGTATCAGTCCGACGAGAAGCGAGATCGCTATTATCGCGCAGATAACGCCCAGTATCCACCGGTGTGCCGAGCGAAGCGCCAGTCCGAAATTCAAAAACGCCAGAGCTATCGGCGACATGGTTACGCCCAGCTGCGAGAATACTCCGCTGAATATCGGCAGGACCTGCGTTAAAAAAACAAAAAGGACAGCGAGCATTATAACCAGGAGCATAGCCGGATAAAAAACCGCGCTCCTTATAACGCCGGCAATCCTCAGCTTGCTTTCACAATAAAGAGCGAGCGAGGAAAATACGGAATCCAGATATCCCGTGCCCTCGCCTATCTTTATCATCTGCATCATATAAGGAGGAAAAACCCCCTCACCACTCATTGCCTCATAAACCGAGATGCCCTCGTCAGTCTGTTTATGAAGGGCTTCGAGCACGGCCCGCCGCCCTTCGTCCCGCTCGTTTGCGGCAAGCAATGAAAATCCCTCGCTGACCTGTATGCCCGCTTTGAGTATCATGGAAAACTCCGCGCAGAAATAGGACAGATACGAGTAATCCAAATATTTATGTCCGATACCGCAACACTCCCCGAGATGTGCGCGCGCCTCGTCAGGCGGGGCCGACGCGGCGCCCTGTGAATTTACATCCCTATTTATCCGTGCCCGGTTTTTGCCGGGCCGTTTCTTTATGATATTCGGGACGTTTGTATCAATAAAGATACTTGGCGGTGTAATTGGCTCCGTTGCCGATATATTTCATAACCTCGGCGCTCCGGTTTGAAGAAGAGGCAAATGTCGGATCCATGCGCTTCCAGACGCTGCCGTCAAAATAGATCACGGCTTCTATCCATCCTTTATCCTCGGTGTAGACCGAAATCCACGCGTGGTACGCGGTACCGGCGTATCCGACGACCAGCTTTGTCGGAATGCCCTGACTGCGAAGCATCGCGGCCATTACGGCACTGTAATCAA
>Ga0123335_1004320_pt1 | contig 18591 bp, 13 predicted proteins | sample BiotimSIPDNA_2_FD_89707 | JGI IMG/M metagenome (GOLD analysis project Ga0123335, IMG submission 89707) | Anaerobic biogas reactor microbial communites from Washington, USA - Biogas_R2 time_0 SIP DNA | ecosystem: Engineered > Bioreactor > Anaerobic > Unclassified | place: Washington, USA...
ACATCCAGACGCTTGGAAATGCGACGAGCAAGATGACGATGGCGGCAAGTGCCATCGCCGAAATTCTGGCGATGGTGGAATTTTTGCTGGCGATCGTGAACCAATCCCTGATCCTCCAGGGCAGTCCGATGGCGACAAGTCCGGCGACTCCGATCAGGAGGCAGATGCTTGAATAAAAGCCTCTGCACGGGATATTGTGGATGAAAGCCTGGGCAATAAGGAAGTTGGCGGCGAGGGTGACGAACCCGCCGAAGGCCCTGGCGTTCAGGTAGTCGAGGTACAAAATGCAGAGGATTGTCGAGACGGGAACCAGGATCCAGACGTAAAGATGGAGTTTCTCCAACGGTCCTTCAAGCATCAGGCAACCGTGATAGGCGGACCAGATTAGGGCGACTACGCCGATGACGCACCCAGGCAGGATGGGCTTCCTGGGCCAGGTCGGCATTTTTTCCCGGAGGGCGGAGTGGCGCGGCAGCAAGTGAAACGAACCGGCTAAAAAAGCCAAGCCGGCGGCGAGGACAAGGGAAACCAGGAAAAAGGAGTACATATGAAAAGTTTGTTTGGGGGATCAGTTGGTTGTGTTGATGGTCGTCCAATCGGAAGCGTACCATGAAATCTGATAGTCGACCCTGATGTCGATCTTTGCGATTTTTTTCATTGCTTCTTCGAGTTCCTTAAAGGCCCAAAGGTAGCTTAGGTATGCTTCTTCATCTGGCGACGGCGGGTTGTTTGCTGTACGTCTTTTATCTGCCCTGGTAATTTCCATCACTCTTGCGACTTCTCTGAACAGCGATAGGAAGAAGAGGTACTTGAGCGGGAGTTTATTGAGTTCGGTCAGATATGCAAGGAGCCTATATTTTTTGAAGTCTCCTCTTCCTTCCTGGGTTTTTACCAGGCTTCCAGCCTCTTCGCATTCATCCCTGAAGGCAAGTACTCCGATGGGATTTATTTTGAAGGTTGCTGTTTCCTCGTCGTATTGGCACGCCCATTCTGGATAGGTTCCGTTTTCAGAGAGGAGAAAAGCGGCATTTGCCTCTCCCATTCCTACCAGGGGCCTGATGAAATAGAGTGCGAAAGTCTGGAGAGAATCCTGAGTCTTCTTGAGGCAATTGTCCAGGGAAATCGCAGCCGATTCTCCTGGTGCTTTCATATAGGCGGTTGCCAGCTTGTCGATTTTGTTCCAACTCATGTTTTGCTGTTCTCAAAAGGCGGACTTTTTGACTCTTTTCCGTTCAGAAAGTGATTTGGTATTGTTTGTCCTAAATCATCCTTGACAAAGGAGTTGCGTGTCAAGATAAATGCTTGCGGAATGTATAAGTAAAAAACCTGGCGAATATCAATACTGTAACCCCAAAAGTTAAAATTCCCAATCCAAGGAGTGCTTGAAAAGAAAAAACTTCTGATTTCTCCTTAAAACAATTATGAAAGTCAAGTTTGCTTTGTCTGGTTTCGAGCTGCTTTGTTCACGGCAAGGTTTTCATGAGTTCGCCGTGCTTTTTAGTCAGGCATTGGAATACGTCAGGTGTGGTCTTGAAGATCCACTTCTGGTATTTTGCATTGAATTTTTCGGCATTGATTTGCAGAGCCCGCCTGCGTTTTGCGTTTTCCTCGTCGTCCTGGAGTTCCCCATCGAGCTTTTGCGAGATTGGCGGCGGTTCTGCTGCCAGTTGCACTGCGACATCGCCTTTTCTGTTTGTAGCGAGTGTGATGAAAACGATGAGTTCATCGACTCTATTGACGACGAAAAGTGCGGTGTCTTGGAATTCCAATTGATCTTTTGGGGTTTTCTCGTTGAATATTCCATTGAGTCTGATGTTGCGGATTGCGTTGACGGCGTCGTCGACGGCATTTTGGTCTTGCGTCATGCCTTCCGGGACGTCTTTGAGTGTGTTTCGTCCATGGGACGACGTGATGGTCCACTGCGGGGAATTGATTTTGACATAGGTGATTTTCTTGGTGTGCTGTAGCTCCGGGATGTCCTTCGCCATCCATTGGAGGGGCGTCCACTGTGCATGTGGGAAGAGGAATTGCGTTGTTGCGGTTTGGTTGTCGTTAAGCGTAAGGTATCTTTTGACGGGTTCCCCCGCGTGGTTGTCAATGGTTTTTCCAAGGATGAATCTTGCGATCGAGTTGCCGTCTCCGTCGCAGATATTGATTGAAGCGCCAGTTTGGTGTGGTGGGAAGCCTGCTTCTTCCTGAAGTTCCCTTGGGATGTGTTCCGTGACGGCTTGTTCGCTGCATAGGGCGAATACGAGTGCGTCGATTTCCTGGCGATTGGCCGTGACGTCATCCAGCTCCCTGATTTTCCACGCGTCGCCGTCCTGGTAGAGCGTTGTTGTCGAAATTGTGTTTTCGACGACGATGTGCTTGATGTCGTCCGCATTGAAGTTTGCCGGGAGGAGCGGGATTGATTCGCCTTGGATAGTTGCATCGTCCTTGTGCCTTGGGATGATTGCAACGATGATCGCTGCGGTCAAGAGGGCGGTTGCGATTGCCAGTTTGATGATTGCTTCTTTATGTGACATGTTCTTGCTCGGTCGAAATTGGGTCAGCGGCTTCGTTTCCAGGCGACGGCGATCCCCGTCAGCGCCAGGAGCGTGGGTATGATGGCCAAGTTTGCAAGGATAAGCTTGAATTGGTAGGACTCGATGGATTGCCTGATGTTGGCCCTGAGTTGGCGCAGCTGGCGATTGGCATCGGAGACTTGTTTCTTGAGTTCCAAGAATTGCTGTCTTTGTTCGACAGTCAGGAGTTTTTGCTCTTCGAGCCTTCGCTGCCTGTCGAGTTCCAGCAGTTTGTCTCTTGCGGTTCTATATTCATTTTCGAAGTCTTCGAGCCTGGCCTGGTAGTCTCGTTGCGCATCGTCTTCCATTTTTTGGATTTTGAGCAGTGGCCTTGTGATATTGGCTCGGTTTCTGATGTCCGCGAAGGTATCTCCTCCGGCGAGCGTGTCGACGATGTTGAGCAGGAACTGCAGGTTGTGGTTTCCACGTTTGACTGACATTGCGTCATGTAGGAGATCTGCGTCTCCTACCAGGATTGCGGTGCTGGATTTAGGCGGGTTTCGCTGCTGTCCGAATGGTGACGGGAAGACGCCTTCCAGCTTGATGGCGATGTCCAGCGGTTCCTTTTCGGGCTTGAAGTCCGTGAGGATGTCCTGTGGCGACCTGAAGGTCAAGGACGAAAGGATGGACTGGACCTGGTTCGACGAGGCGATGACTGTGGATTTCTTCAGCGTTGGCGGAGGCGTACCCGTGAAGTTTCCTGCCTTGAAGAGTTCCATTGCCGTGAGGGCGGCGGTGAGTTTTTGGTCTACGAAGTTCCGGGAATCCAGGGTCAGCCAGTCCAGGTGCCTGGTCGTTGCTCCTTTTCTGTTGATGAGGATTGTTGCCAGGTTGATGTCGACGATGGTCTTGTCCGTTGAGAACTGCACGTTCCATGCGTCGGTAAGTTTTCTCAGGTCGGATGAGTCGCATGGTGCGTATTTAAGATTAGCGTGTTTGGTTTGCATCATTGTCCAGCAAGCAGGGTCGAGGAACATGGCGACATTTCCGCCGTTTTGGATATGCTCGTCCACGGCCTTGGCGGTTTGATCCGGAGTATCTTGCGGGTGCGCGATCAGGAGGACGTCGATCGAGTCCGGGATCTTGTCGCAATCTTCAGGCAATGGAATAAGGTTGACGTTGTTTTCCTTGAGTTGCTCGACGAGCGCCCAGGGCTGTGTTGCCTTTTGGTTGACGATATCGACTCCGCCGAGGATCTTCAACGGGCTTATGATTCCGACGTTTGCTCTTTTCGCCGGTGTCATCTTGGCGATTGTCTTGGTGAGGTCGTATTCGAGGAACGTAGCTCTTTCCGGGCTCAGGAAAGGGATTGCGAGGCTTCGCCGTGCCGTTTGCGAGAAAGCCAGTCCCAGGTAGACCCTTAGTTCTGGTTTGTTCGGGAACGGGTTTTGCGGCATGACACCCGATTCGATCGCTTGCTCTTCCTCCGGGGAGTCGACGACCGGGAGATGTCTCCTGACTCTGATTTTCCCGTTTGCCTGGCGCTCGTACTCCGCAAGCAAGTCGTCGAGCCTTCTAGCATGTGTCTTGAACGCCGGCGGGAGTCCCGGCAGGTCGATGGTTCGGTAGAAGTCGATCGTCAGTGTCCTGTCGATGTCCTTGAGCACGTTTTTGGTAGATCTCGAGAGTGTGAAGATCTTGTCGTCCGTGCAATCGATTGCAAGATTAGTTTTAGCGATCAGGAAAGCCGCCGATGCGATTGCGACGACAGCCGCGATGGCTTGGACAATCGGGTTGGTGGCGATTTTCCAGGCTGTTTTTTGTTCGGATTTTTGGTTGTATCCCCGTTGGCATTCGATGATTGCCTGGTTGATTCTCAGTGTCGCGAGAATGAGCAGTGCGTAGTAAGCCAAGTCATTTGCCGCGATGATGCCGCGTTGGAAGTTTTCCTGGTGAAGGATTGCACTGAATTTAGCAGCCTTTGCGGTGATCTGCGGATCGAGTCCCCACTTTGTGAGGAGGAGTGCTGTCGGAGCGTGTCCTGCCAGTACGAGGATAAGGCAAAGGACTGCGGAGACGACGAAGCTGACGACCTGGTTTTTAGTGCATGCCGATGTAAGCGAGCAGATTGCGAGGAATGCGCCGGCGAGCAGGAATGCGCCGATGTAGCCTGTTGCCATTGCGCCGACATCCGGGTCGCCCAGGATGGCGACAGTTATGGGAAGCGGGAACGTAAGGAGCAAGCCGAACGTCAGGAAAAGCCAGCCGGCCAGGAATTTTCCTGTGACGGCTTGGGCGGGAGTGACTGGCAAGGTGAGAAGCAATTCGGAGGTGCCTTGGCGACGCTCCTCGGACCACAGGCGCATTCCAGCCGCCGGAACGAGAAGCAGGTACAACCAGGGAAGCCAGAAGAAAAACGTCCTCAATGAGGCTTCGTTGAAGGTAAAGAAATCTCCGACCAGGAAGGTCGCCGCCGCTGCCATCACCAGGAAGGCAATAAGGAAGACGTAGGCGATGGGGGTGCAGAAATACCCTTTCAGTTCTCGTTTTGCTATGGCATATGGAGTCATGTCAGTCTTGTGGAGGTCTGTGTGGCGTCAAACGCCGGTATTCGGTCAATGGGAGGTCAATTTCCTGAATTGTTCGAAGAGCTTTCCTTTCACGTCCTGGATAGGCGAGTCGAGTACGATTCGTCCATGGTCGATGATGATGACTCTTGTGCAGATGTCTTCGACCTCATCGAGGAGGTGGGTCGAGACGAGTATGCTCTTGTCCCTTGCCATTGACCTTATCAGGTTCCGCATTTCATGTTTTTGGTTTGGGTCGAGCCCGTCCGTCGGTTCATCCAGGAAGAGCGCCTGCGGGTCGTGGAGCAGTGCTTGTGCGAAGCAGGTCCTGCGTGAATATCCTTTTGAGAGCGTTCCGACGACCTGCTTGGCGACGGACTCCAGGCCGCATCGTTGCAGGACCTTTTCCACGGCGTCTTTTCGTCGGTCCTTGTTCATTTCCCTGGCATGTGCGCAGAAGTCGAGGAATCCGCTGACGGTCATTTCCTGGTAGAGCGGCGAGTTTTCGGGCAGGTAGCCGAAGAGTCTTTTTGCCTGGACGGGATTTTCGGCGACATTGAATCCACCGACGCTTGCCGAGCCGCTTGTGGGAGCGAGGTATCCGGTCATCATCCTGATGGTCGTTGATTTGCCTGCTCCGTTAGGTCCCAGGAAGCCGAGGACCTCGCCTCTTGCCACAGTGAAGGAGACGTTGTCGACGACGGTTCTAGCGCCGAAAGTCTTGACGAGTTCATTGGCTTTCAGCATTGATTTTCTCCAGTTTTCAGGAAAGCGGCGAAGCTGGTTTCCCTGATTCCGAAAGTTTTGTTTTTCAGGAGTTTCCAGTTTGACTTTGGGTTCCATGGCAAAGGCTTTCTTGCTTCGTGTTCCAGCACGAGGATTGCGTCGCTTGCCAGGATGGCATCCCAATTTGGCTTGAGCAGGAATTCTGCGGCGCCGAATTCTCCGTCATTTGTATTGTATGGTGGGTCTGCGAGCACGATTTCGACTTGTCCCTGGTATGGCTTGAGGATTTGGCCGATCGTTGCTGCGTCAGCCTTGACGAGTTCAAAAGCTCCTGGTTGGCTTCCCGCCGCCTCCATGGCTTTTGCCACTGCGGCGTGGTTGAGCCTTATTGCGTCGCAATGTTTTTGGACTCGTTCGATGGCTATGACCCTTGCGGCCCCCCGGCTCATCGCCTCGAGTCCCAGCGATCCTGAGCCTGCAAAAGCGTCCACCACGGTTTTCCCTGTCAAGTCTCCCAATACCGCGAACAGGGTTTCCTTGACCCTGTCTTCGGTTGGTCTGACATCTTGTCCAGGAGGGGCGTTAAGTCTAATGCCGCGTGCTGTTCCGCCGATGATTCTCATAGGTGTGTCGCGGTTTTCCGCCTAGTTTTTTGAGAGGTATGTCACTGAAACGGCGCGGCATCTCGGGCATCTTGGCGCCAGCGTGTGTCGCTTGACGAGGAAGACCCTTTGGCAGCTGGTGCAACGTCCCAATCTGGTACGCGAGAGTTCCCAGGCGATGTTGCCGTCCCTTATGATGAAGAGGATGTATCCCGCCAAGGGGATGAGCAACAGCACCAGCGAATAAATCAGGATCCAGTTTGAGAGTTGCATGTGATTTCCGTTTCGGTTATCCGTTTTGTTCGAGTTGGAACTCGAGTCTTTTTTCAACGCTGTTGCAGGTCGCCTTTGCGATGAAGGGACCTTCCGGCGATTGCGCGAGGATCAGTTCGGCAAGCGGATCCTCGATATGCCGCTCGACTGTACGCCTGATCTGCCTGGCTCCGTATTCCGGCTTGAAGCCTTGCTCGATGAGGAAGTCGATGGCGTCTTCGGGGATGAGGAGCGACCCTTGCTTTCCCTTGAGCCTCTGGTCGATCTTGTCGATTTCGCAGATGAAGATTTTTGCGATGTCTTCTCGTCCCAGTTCCCTGAAGACGACGAGTTCGTCCAATCGATTGATGAACTCAGGTCGGAAGTGCTTTTTGGCGGCTTCTTCGAGTCTTTCCCTGAGTTTTTCGTGTTCCGCCTCGGGCGACTTGTCAGCCTTGAACCCCATTGACAGTGGTTTTGCCAATTGCGTTGCTCCGACGTTCGAGGTCATGACGATGATCGTGTTTCTGAAGGAGACGGTATGTCCGAGCCCGTCCGTCAGCTGCCCTTCCTCGAGGATTTGCAGGAGAATGTTCGAGACGTCAGGATGTGCCTTTTCGAGTTCATCGAAGAGGACGACGGAGTAGGGTCTTCTCCTGACTCTTTCGGTGAGTTGTCCTCCTTCTTCGTATCCGACGTACCCCGGCGACGAACCGATCATCCTGGAGACATTGTACTTTTCCATGTATTCCGACATGTCAACCCTGATGAGTGCGTCCGGGTCTCCGAACATGAATTCCGCAAGGCATTTCGCGAGATAGGTCTTTCCCACTCCTGTCGGTCCCAGGAAGAAGAACGAACCGATGGGTCTTTTCGGATCCTTGAGTTCTGCCCTTGAGCGCCTTAGCGCCCTTGAGATGGTCTTGACCGCATCGTCTTGGCCGATGACCATCTTTTTGAGTTCCTCCTCCATTCTGAGGAGTTTTTCGGTTTCCTGTTCTTCGACCCTTGTGAGCGGAACGCCCGTCATGCTTGAGACGACTGACCTGATGTCATCTGTGGTGATGGTCTTGACCTGGTCGTCCTGTTTTTTGCGCCATTCTTTCTTGATGGCTTCGATCTGCGTTTCCAGTTCCTTTTGCTGAATCCTAAGCTTTGCGGCTTGCTCATACTTTTGCTGGTTGATTGCTGAGATTTTTTCCGCTCCGGCCTCGGCGGCTTTTTTCTCCAGCTCATCGAGATCCGGCGGCGGTATTAGGTTGACGATTCTAGTCCTTGAGCCCGCCTCGTCGATGACATCGATTGCCTTGTCAGGTAGATGTCTTGTGGGGATGTACCTGTCCGAGAGCGTCACGGCTTCCTTCAGCGCCTCTTCCGAGTACTTGATGTGGTGGTGTTCCTCGTATCTGCTTGCGAGTCCCTTGAGGATTTCGAGTGCCTCTTCCTTGCTTGGCGGCTGAACGAATATGGTTTGGAACCTGCGTTCCAAGGCGGCGTCTTTTTCGATGCTTTTCTTGTATTCGTTGAGCGTGGTTGCACCGACGCACTGGATTTCGCCTCTGGCCAAGGCTGGCTTGAGTATGTTTGAGGCGTCCATGGACCCTTCCGCCGCGCCTGCCCCGACGATAGTGTGCAGTTCGTCAAGGAAGAGGATGACCTTCCCGGATCTTCTGATCTCATCCATCACGGTTTTGAGTCGTTCCTCGAATTGCCCCCTGTACTTTGTTCCAGCGACGAGGAGCGTGAGGTCAAGTGCAATGACCTGATGGTCCCGGAGGTTCTCCGGAACCTTGTGGCTTGCGATGGCTTGCGCCAATCCTTCCACGATGGCGGTCTTTCCGACTCCGGCTTCTCCGATGAGTACGGGATTGTTCTTGGATCGCCGGCAGATGATCTGGATGACGCGTTCAATCTCCTTGGCACGTCCAATGACCGGATCCAGCATGTTCTTTTCGGCGAGTTCTGACAGGTTGCGTCCAAATGCCTTGAGGGCTGGATATCGTTCCTCGCCTTGCCGGGCATCTTCCTGGACGATGTTGCCTTCCAGGTCGCGTTGCGAGGAATCCTTGCCGTGGATCGGCGGCAGGTAGCTTGGGTCCAGCGACCTGATCAGCTCGTTGCGAATGGCTTCCGTGTCCACGTTGAGGTCGCGGAGGATTTTTGCCGCCTGGCAATCGGAAAACCTGAGCATGCCCAGCAAAAGGTGGTCTGTCCCGACATAGTCGAAGGACAGCGACTTGGCTTCCCTGACTGCGGCGTCAAAAAGCAACCTTGCCTCGGGCGCCCAGGGGAGTTCGCCTTCAAGTTTCGTATCTGAGGCAGGATGCCCGTCAAGGATAGAGATATGCTTGCGGACCAGGGTTAGGGTGACTCCAAGGTTCTTCAAGGTGTTTGCGGCGGCGCCGCAACCCAGGCGGAGAAGACCAAGAAGAAGATGGCGGGAATCGACGGCAAGGTGCCCCAGGTCCTTGGCTTCCTGCTTCGAAAGACCAAGGACCTGCTGGGCGCTAGGTGTAAATTTTTTGGTTGGATCTTCTCTATTTGACATCTCAAAACTGCTGTACAAAAAACATAATGAAAATACGGATTGCGACAAGCGGATAATATAGTGTGTCCTAGGCAATTGTTCAAAAATGAAATCGCCTGTGAAACGGCGAATTGCCGACTGTCATCTCCAGGTCGCAACGGATTTTGCGTCCAGCTTTGGGACATGGAGGATGTTCTGGTCGTCGAGGTAGTAGTCGACTTTGTCCGGCGAATCCACGTCTTCCGAGACGGGTTTTTCGTCTGGGACGCCGACTGCGAGCAGGAATAGGACCTGCTGTGCGTCATTGAGCCTGAAGATCTCCTTCAGCCTTTGTCTGTTGATTGCTCCGAGCCAGCAGCAACCAAGTCCTTTGTGGGTTGCGAGCGCCTGCATGGACTGGATGGCTGCGCCGGCGTCGGCGAAAGTGATGGGCTTTGCGTCCACTGGTGCGATGACGGCGATGAACGTCCTCGGTGCCGAGACGTCCCAAACCGGGGTTCTGTTCGGCTTGACCAAGGCTGCCCATGCCGTGTGCTTGAAGACTTCCTGGGCGAGTTGCGGGGTTTGCACGACGATGTACCTGAGCAGCTGGCTGTTCGAGGCGGTGGAGGTGGTTCGCGCCACGTCTATCAGGTCTTCCAAGTCTTTTCGGGCGACATCGACCTGCTTGTAGAGTCTGATGGTCCTTCTGCGAAGCAAAGTTTCTTTCATTGCCTTATCTCCTGATTTTTTGTTTTCCGGTCTTTGAACGGCACTCCTATAATGGACATCCAAAACGGCGGTTTTTCAACTTGCACGCATGATAATCCTTAAATAAAGACGACTATATGTCCGCGTCTCGCTGGGATCGCTCGGCGATATTTGCCGGGGCTGTCCAACGAGCCTTCAAAACAAAATTCCTTAAAGAAAAACCGGATTTTCCAATATGTTCGAGCCTATTGTCGTTATTTTACAAATGCTGTTTCTGGAAAACCTATCGCCTTGAGGCACATTGCATGAACTGCCCCCTAGGACTCTGCTAAGGTCTGCAACATCCTCTTCAAATGTATTTGCGAGCATTCGAGGTTGTGGCGCATGTCAAAACCATCTGTTTTTTTGCTTTTTTCTTGCGATGATTTTCTTTTACTGAGGTTTGGGGTATGTTAGACAATTGCCTTGATTAGGTTAATGCAAGCAAGAAATAGGAGCGTTTTCCATGTGGTTGTTTGGACACAAGAAGAAGAAAACGGAAGCGGAAGCTATTCTTCCCGAGGTTAAACCACCTCAGCATACCAAGAATGTTTTGTTGGTCGTCGATGGTTCGCAGCAGTCGCTTGATGCCTTGTCCTACGGGCTTGGCCTGGCTCGCGCGATGGACGCCCTTCTGCTTGCCGTGTATGTTGTTGACACGGCTATGATGGACTATCTGATCCAGATGCGTGTGATTTTGCCCGAGGAACGTGACGAGTTTCGTCAGGAAATGGAGAAGAAAGGGCATCGTTATTTGGAAAATGCCCGGCTGACTGCGGGCTTGGAGTCTGTCGGGATAGAGACGAAGTTGGTAACCGGTCGTTTTGACAGTGAGATCGTTGGCATGGTCAAGGAGCGCGACGTCAATCTCGTGATCATGGGTGGCTGGAAGCAATCGGTCCATTCCCAGGATGCAAGCACGAAGGCGCGTCAGTTGTTGCTGGATCAAGTCGAGTGTCCCGTGGCGATCATCAAGTAGTTTGTTTGTGTGAGTTGCAATTAATCAGGAGCAAACGAGATGGCAATGTCAATCGAATGGCGTCGGCGCGTTGATTTGTGGAAGGGTGCTTTGCCTAGGATTTTCTATGGCGAGCTGGGTGAGGTCGAGCTGTCTTGTTTTGTGGCTGATGGCAGCATGTTGCCTTCCGAGGCTCAAAAGCAGGTTTTTCGCCCGGTTGGCGTCGGCGAGGTGTGGGGGCGCGAATGGGATTTGGGTTGGTTCAAGGGGACGATAACTGTTCCGAAGTCTGCAAGGGGCAAGCGCATTGTCTTGAAGCTGGAGCCGGGCGGAATGGAATCGATCATCTGGGTCAACGGGGTGAGCAAAGGAGCCCGCGACCACAGCGGAAGGGAGCTTTTGCTGACAGCCGAGGCGAAGGGGAACGAGAAGTTCGAGTTGCTTGTCGAAACATTTGGCGGCAATCCACGCACGACCGGCGGCGGTCCGCGCCCCGAATGGTTCCAGCCTAAAGAGTATGTCCCAGCCCCCCAGCGCTTGGGGCGAAGCACGTTTGGCATTTGGAACGAGGAAGCATTCCAGCTTTGGCTGGACATGGAATGCCTCATGCAATTGCGCGACGTGATTTTAGACAAGGATTCTCTTCGGGTCGCAGAGATTGACGAGGCGCTGAAGGCGCTTACCTTGGTCGTTGACCTGGAACTTCCCGAAGTGGAGCGTGACAAGACCCTGGTCGAGGGACGCAAGGTCCTTGCGAAGGCGCTTGCTTGCAAGAACGGCAGCACGGCACCTGTGATGCATTGCTTCGGGCATTCCCATATTGACGTTGCCTGGCTGTGGACGCTGGAGGAAACCGAGCGCAAGTGCGTCAGGACATTCTCGAACCAGCTTGCCTTGATGGACGAATATCCCGAGTACAAGTTCCTGCAGAGCCAGGCGTACCTCTATGACAGGGTGAAGACCTTGTATCCCGATCTGTACAAGCGGATCAAGGAAGCCGTGAAGCGCGGCCAGTGGCTTGTCGAGGGCTCGATGTGGGTCGAGGCGGACACCAACGTCTCAGGCGGCGAGGCCTTGATCCGCCAATTCATCACTGGAAAGCGGTTTTTCAAGGACGAGTTCGGCATTGACACTGAGCTCATGTGGTTGCCTGACGTATTCGGGTACAGCGGCGCGGTTCCGCAGATCATGAAGGGATGCGGAATCAAGTGGTTCAGCACGCAAAAGATTTTCTGGACGTACAACGGGGGCGATCCATTCCCGTACAATATCTTCTGGTGGCAGGGGATTGACGGGACGAAGATCCTGTCCTACTTGCACAACGACTACAATTCGTTCACCCATCCCCAGGCGATCATGAGCCGCTGGCGCGAGCGCGTCCAAAAGGATGCCGTCCACAATGCGCGCCTTGTTCCGTTCGGGCATGGCGACGGCGGGGGCGGTCCCCAGCGCGAGCATCTTGAGTTCCTGCGCCGAGAGGCGGATCTGGAAGGGTTGCCGAAGACAAAGATCGCGGAACCTCGCGAGTTGCTTCAGGAGTTCTCGAAGGCGGAACGGCTGCCTACCTGGGTCGGCGAACTTTACTACCAGTGCCATCGAGGAACCTATACTTCACAGGCGAAGACCAAGCTGGGAAACAGATTGTGCGAAAAAGCCTTGCGCGACCTGGAGTTCTGGGCCGCCGGGCTTGCCGCGAACAATGGACCTGCCATGTATCCGGCCAAGCAGCTGGACAAGCTCTGGAAAGGGGTTTTGCTCAACCAGTTCCACGACATCATCCCGGGATCGTCGATCCACCAGGTCTATGTGGCGGCCGAAGCGCTGTACGATGAGATACTGAAGGAGGCGAACGCATTGGTCGATAAGGCCATGGGCGGCATGGTCCTGAAGCATTCCAAGAAGAAGTGCACGTATTTCAACTCCTTGTCGTTTGCCCGTTGGGTCGTCGTGAAGATTCCGTTCAAGGGATGCCGCTACGATGACGATGAGCTATTTGAATCGATTCCCGTCCAGGAGTACGAAGGCGAGACCTATGCGGAGCTTTGGCTTCCGCCGTGCGGCTGGGTGACCATCGTCGAAGACGAGCCGTGTTCGGGGGAACCCGGCGAAGGCGTCAAGGTCACCAAGACCACGATGCGGAACATGTTCAAGGAATTCAAGTTCAACAAATTGGGCGAATTGGTCTCCGCGCGCGATCTCGAGTTCGATGCTGAGATGATGGCGGGTTCCGGCAACAGTTTCCGCATGTACAAGGACGTGCCCGGCTGCTATGATGCGTGGGATATCGACAGCATGTACAAGCTGACGCCGATGGAACTGGAGCCGAAGGCCAAGGTCGAGGTGGTCGCCCAGGGACCCGTCTTCGGAATCCTGAGAGTGACTCGGCAGCTCAACGAGTCGAAGCTGGTCCAGGACATCTTCCTTTCCGCATCGGGCAACCGAATCGATTTCCGTACGACCGTCGACTGGAAGGAAAGCCACAAGATGCTCAAGGTGAACTTCCCCGTCAATGTCCATGCCGACGATGCGCTCCATGAAATCCAGTTCGGATACGTGAGCCGCCCGACGCACGCCACACGCCCGTATGACGCCAATCGCTTCGAGGTCTGCAACCAGAAGTGGACGGCATTGGTCGAAGGCGGACAGCGTGGAGCGGCGGTCCTGAACGACTGCAAGTACGGGGTCAACGTGGAAGGCAACAGCATCAACCTGACGCTCCTTAAATCGCCGTTGGCGCCCGACCATACCGCCGACAAGGGGATCCAGACCTTTACCTACGGCTTTACCTTCTGGATGCCCGAGGAAAGGGAACCCAATGTGCTTTACGCGATCCGCGAGGGATATGACTTGAACTATCCCGTCCGTTCCCATATGGGCGATAGCGCCTCGGGAAGCCTGTTCATGTGCGACCATGAAAACATCGTGCTGGAGACAATGAAATGCGCCGAAGACGGTTCTGGGGACCTTATCCTCCGGATGTACGAGGCGAACAATGTCCAGACTTCTTGCGAAATCCACCTCGACTTGCCGTTCAAGAAGATCCTTGAGACGGACATGCTGGAGACCGTCGAAACTGGAAAACCCTTGAAGTGCCATGTTTGCTCATGTTGCGGGGAGGCTTTGGCATTGACCTTCAAGCCGTTTGAGATCAAGACGATACGATTGGTGCAAAATGACTGAAGATAGTTCTAGTTCGTCTGGTGTTGATTTGGCGAGGAAAAGCGGCTTTCGTCTCCGCGTTGTTCTGGCGGCATTGCTGCTGTTGTTTTGCGCACTGTGCATAGTGTTGTTGCGCGGGTGCACGAACGACCCATGGCCGTCGGGCTTCTCGTCGTCGGATACCTACTTCACGAATTACAGTTCCGAGTTCAAGACATTCGATCCTGCCGTATCGTACTATGTCCACGAAGGCGAGGTATTGGACAGCATCGTCGAGATGCCTGTATGCTACGATTACCTGAAGCGTCCGTATGAATTGGTGCCGATGCTGGCGGAATCGGTTCCTGTTCCCGTGTACTATGGTAAATCAGGCGAGGTATTGACCGGCGATCCGCCAAGCGACGCCGTGTCCAGGGTCGAGTACTTGGTTCGCGTCAGGCGCGGGATCAAGTACCAGCCCCATCCTTGCTTTGGTGTTAGTCCTGACGGGAAGGGGGCGTACGCAGGCGTCGATTCCAAGTCCTTGAAAGCCTATTCCTCCTTGAGCGAGTTTCCGGTCCAGGGGACACGGGAGATGACTGCTGTGGATTTCAAGGTCGCGGTCACTCGGTTGTGCGACACGCGTCTTGCCTCGCCGATCTACAGCACTTTTGCGTCATTCATCCTTGGCATGGACGAATGTTCATCGTTGATCAAGGCCGAGGTTGCGCGTCTTGAGCAGGAGAGCCAGTCCTGCGGCATCCGCCTCGAATCGTATCCGGTCGTTCCCGACTATCGCACATTGCCTTTGGCGGGCTTTGAGTTGATTGACGATCATACGTTCAAGCTGGTCTTGTCCCGCAAGTATCCTCAGGCGATCTACTGGATGGCGTTGCATTTCTTTTCGCCCGTGCCGTTCGAGGCCTTGGAGTTCTATGCGGAGCCAGGCGTTGTTGACGCAGGGTATTCGTTCAAGAACTGGCCTGTTGGCACGGGGGCGTACATGATGACGGAATGCAAGTTGCGCGAGGGCTTGACCCTGGTCAAGAATCCCAATTTTCGCGATGAGTTCTATCCGTCGTCCGGGTCTGAATCGGATAAGGCCTTAGGCCTGTTGGCAGATTCAGGGAAACGTTTGCCGTTCATCGAGCGCATTCGTTTCCAGTACGAGCGCGAGTCGATTCCCATATGGATCAAGTTCCTTCAGGGGTATTACGATACCAGTGGGATTCCCTCGGACATGTACGATGCGGCGGTCACCTTGGAAACGAACGGGGACATGGGGCTTTCGCCCGAAATGGCGGCCAAGGGAATGGCGATGACCCGTTCCGTGACGGCAATCTCGTACTATCTCGGCTTCAATATGCTGGACCCGACCGTTGGGGGATTGACGCCCGAGAAGAAGAAGTTGCGGCAGGCGATTTCAATTGCCGTGGATTACCAGGAGTTCATCGACGTATTCATGAATGGTCGTGGCGTACCAGGGCAGAGCATCTTGCCGCCCGGGATATATGGCTGCGTCGAAGGCGAGGCCGGCGTCAATCCGTTTGTTGACCAATGGGATGCGGAGAGCGGCAAGACGGTTCGCCAGCCGCTGGCGCGTGCGAAGGAGCTGATGGTTGAGGCGGGGTATCCCAATGGGATAGGACCTGACGGCAAGCCGCTGGTTTTGTACTACGACGCATCGGGTTCTAGTTCGCAGTCGAAGGCAACGTTCTTGTGGCTTCGCGAGAAGATGTCGCAGCTGGGCATCGTCCTGGAGGAAAGGCTTACGGACTTGAACCGGTTCCGAGACAAGATCCGGACAGGGCAATGGCAGCTCCAATTCACCGGCTGGGTCGCGGACTATCCCGACCCGGAAAATTTCCTGTTCTTGTTTTGCGGGGAGAATGGAATCGTGGCGACCCAGGGGCGCGGGTCGAACAAGACAAACTATTCATCGAGCGAATACGACAAGGTTTTCAAGCGCCTGGAGACGATGGCCAATGGACCTGAGCGGATGGCTTTGATCGACGAGGCGGTGAAGATCCTGCAGGAGGACGCGCCGTGCTGCTGGGGCTACCATCCGATGAGCCTGGTGCTGACCCATGGTTGGCTTAAGAACTACAAGCCCCATCACGTGGGCAAGACGTTCATGAAGAATTTAAGGATCGAATCGGAAGCGAGGACGGAGTACCAGAAGCGTGAGAATGCCCCTGTCTTGTGGCCCGGGTATTTGGTTGTGCTGCTTGTCCTGCTGGTCGGTTCCTGGCGTTTGTATGTTTGGCGGAGTTGAGGTTTTGTGATATGCTGGCGTATATAGTCAGGCGAATCTTGTATGTGATACCGACGTTGCTTGGCGTCAACGTGCTGGTGTTTGTGTTGTTTTTCCTGGTGAATTCCCCGGATGACATGGCGCGCCAGGCTTTGGGCGAGAAGAATTCCGATCCTGTCCAGGTGGAGCGCTGGAAGGAAGCCCACGGCTATGACGTCCCCTTGTTCTGGAATGGAAATGCATCGGGTATCGGACGAGTGACGAAAACAGTGTTTTTCACGAAGAGCCTTTCAATGATGTGGGGAGATTTCGGGAAGTCCGACATGACCCATGAATCGATTGGAGACGAGATAGTCAGGCGCGCCCTGCCTTCCCTTTGCGTGACGGCGCCGATATTCCTTGCCACGCTGCTGATCAATGTGTTTTTGGCGATGCTTGTGGCGACGGCCCGGGGGAGCGTGACGGACAGGGTGACCCAGTTCGCCTGCGTGGTGTTCATGTCGATCTCCACCTTGATCTACATCATTGCGGGACAGTACTTTTTCGCCAAGTTGCTGCGTTGGACGCCAGTGTCGGGCTACTTGCCTGGACTTGACTGCTGGAAGTTTTTGGCATTGCCGATCCTGGTTGGCGTAATTAGCAGCCTGGGCAGCGGGATACGCTTGTACAGGACGCTGTTCCTGGAGGAGATCAACAAGGACTACGTTCGGACGGCACGCGCCAAGGGATTGCCCGAATGGCAAATCCTGTTCCTGCATGTGCTGAAGAATGCGATGATCCCCATCTTGACGAATGTCCCTTTGCAGTTGCTTATGTTGATGATGGGCAATATGATGCTGGAGAATTTCTTTAGCATTCCCGGCTTGGGCGGCTATACGATTACGGCCTTGAACGCACAGGATTTTGCAATAGTCCGTTCGATGGTGTTTTTGGGTTCGTTCCTGTATGTGGTCGGCTTGCTGCTGACTGACATTTGCTATTCTCTGGTCGATCCCCGGATTCGTTTGGGGTAGGGTGAAAGAGGTTTTGTTGCTATGGTTGAGATATGGAATAGCTGGTGGTTCCAGAACACGCTGGTAGGCTTGCTGGTGGTGTCAGGCATTGCGGTGGTGCTGCGGCTGCGTCGTCGTGAATATTGGCGCTTGGCCTATCGCGAGGTCTGTCGCCGGCGTGGCGCCGTCATATGTTTTTTCGTGTTGTGCCTCTATACATTGGTAGCGTTGATCGACAGCGTAGGCTGGCGCGATGCGTTGCGGGACGAGAACGGAGAGCTGATGCGGGATCCCCGAACTGGGAAAGTTGTCTACGATCGTGGTGGTTCCGCTTTGGATCATCTTCTGAAGGGGATTTCGTCGAAAAAGGAAAAGACGTATTCGAGTCCGATGTCCCGTGAGTCGTTCATGCTCGAGTCTGTCAACCGAGACGGCAAGGTTTTGCGCGAGCGTCCTCCCTTGAAGCATCCAGGTGCCCATTTGCTGGGCACGGACAGGATCGGGCAGGATGTTTTCTGCCAAGCCCTGAAAAGCATCAGGACCGGGATGGTCATCGGAATCCTGACGACGTTGCTGGCGGTTCCGTTCGCCTTGCTGTTGGGAGTTGCTTCGGGGTACTACGGCGGTCTTGTCGATGATATTCTCCAGTACATTTGCTCGGTCTTGAGTTCGATACCGACGGTTTTGTTCATAGCGTCGTTCATGCTGATATTCGGTCGCGGCCTTCCTCAGCTGTGCTTGGCGATGGGGATTGCGTCCTGGACCGGGTTGTATCGCTTGCTTCGCGGCGAGACGTTGCGCTTGCGCGAGGAGGAGTTCGTGCAGGCTGCGGTTGCGATGGGCGTGCCCAGTTGGCGGGTTCTGCTTAGGCATATTGTCCCGAATGTGATGCACTTGGTTTTGATCACGACGGTCTTGAGGTTTTCCAGCGAGGTTTTGGCCGAGGCGGCATTGACGTATCTGGGGATCGGGGTTGGCTCGGACACCATATCCTGGGGGACGATGATCAATGACGCCAGGACGGAATTGACCCGCGACCCCATCATCTGGTGGAAACTATGTACGGCCTTTGCGTTTATGCTGGGCTTGGTCTTGCCTGCGAACATCTTCGGCGATGCCGTGCGCGACGCCCTGGATCCCAGGCTTCGAACCCAGTAGTCTTTAGTGAGCTTTTGCGGATTTTGAACAATGTCTGAAGATAAAGATATCGTGTTGGATGTACGCGACCTGCGGATTGGCTACCGTCAGGGCAGCAAGATCGTCTGTGCCGTTGATGGTGCGAGTTTTTCGTTGTGCCGCGGCGAGTTGCTGGCTCTTGTTGGCGAATCCGGTTCCGGCAAAT
>Ga0123335_1004321_pt1 | contig 18589 bp, 15 predicted proteins | sample BiotimSIPDNA_2_FD_89707 | JGI IMG/M metagenome (GOLD analysis project Ga0123335, IMG submission 89707) | Anaerobic biogas reactor microbial communites from Washington, USA - Biogas_R2 time_0 SIP DNA | ecosystem: Engineered > Bioreactor > Anaerobic > Unclassified | place: Washington, USA...
CAAGGCCAAAGAGCCCGCCTTTACCGATCAATTCATGGGCAAGAACGTTCCTGTAACCCTGGGAGATAATGTGGACGCCATCAGCGGCGCCACCGTCACAAGCAGTGCGGTGCAAAACGCCGTCAACCTGGCCGCCAAAGCCATGGGTGCTGCCATCGAGTTTACCTTGGTCGACACCCAGTCCTCAGCCACCCACTAATCACAGAATTTCTCAAACACACGCAGGCCGTCTGTCGCAGCAACAGACGGCCTGCTTTTTATGGTTTCCCCATAAGCCGCGGTCTACCTGGTCTCCGCCGGATTGGGGGCAGATCCCTTTTCTTTCCCTGCCGCATACTCCACAATCGCCCTGGCCACCCGGGCATTCATCCCCCTGACCCCTGCCAGCTCATCCTCGCTGGCGGCCAGAATGGCTCTGATGCCCCCAAAATGCCGCAGAAGCTCCACCTGTCGCTTGGGTCCCACCCCCGGAATTGAGGAAAGCTCGCTGGTCAGCGCATGTTGGGTCCGCAAGGCCCTATGGTGGGTGATCCCAAAGCGATGAGCCTCGTCCCGCACCTGCTGGACAAGATGCAGCGCGTCGGAATGCTTGCTCAACCGGATGGGTTCCTCCCTGCCCGGCAGATAGATCTCCTCAAAACGCTTGGCCAGGCCAAACATGGGCACATTTCCCCCCGATTCCAGCATGGCTCGCTGGGCGAAAAGGAGCTGTTCGGGACCGCCGTCGATGAGCACCACATCGGGCAGCTTGCTGAAACGTCCCTCTCCAACAGGCAGACCAGCCGCTTCCCGTTCCTGCTTTTCCTGGAGACCGTGGGCAAAGCGCCTTTTAATCACTTCCGCCATGCTGGCAAAGTCATTGGCCCCTTCCACGGTTTTGATGCGAAAATGCCGGTATTCCTTCTTTGCAGGCTCACCGTTTTCAAAGACCACCATGGCTGCCACAGATTGGGCACCCTGGGTGTTGGAGATATCGTATCCCTCAATACGCATGGGAAGCGTGGGCAGGCTTAGTGCCTGCTGAAGCTCCTGCATGGCACCGGTGGTGCGGCGGAAGCGTACCCGTTTTTCCGTGCTGTGTTTCAGCAGGGCATCCTGTGCATTTTTCAGGCACAGATCCATCAGCTGGCGTTTGGAACCCCGCCTGGGACTGGCAAGAATGACGGACCCTTTTTTCTTTTCCCGGAGCCACTGATGAATCAGCTCCGCGTCCTTGGGCAAATGTTCCACCAAAACTTCATGGGGCAGCAGGTGCTCGTCGTCATAATACTGGGTGAGGAAGGCGGCTGTCAGCTCCGAAAGATCCTCCTGGCCTGAGTTTTCCATTAAAAAGCTGCGGCTGCCCTCCATCTTCCCACCCCGAATGTGAGTGATCTGCACCAGGGCGTCCGTCCCATCCGCCACAGCGGCGATCAGATCCTGCTGGGCGTCCTTGGTTTGGATGGCATGCTGTTTCTCCATCATCCGGTCAATTTCCGCCAGCTTGTCCCGCACCAGGGCTGCCTGCTCAAACTCCATCCGCCGGGAGTGTTCCATCATCTGGTTTCTCAGATCCTCCCGAAGCTGGCGGGTATCGCCCCCCAAAAAGGCAAGCACGTTCTCCAGGATTCGGTTGTATTCCTCTGGGGTAATCAGGTTGGCACAGGGGGCCAGGCATTGACCGATCTGGTGGTGGACACAGGGACGGCGCGGCTGCTTTAGTGGCAGGGACAGGCTGCAGGTACGCAAGGGAAAAAAACGACGCACCTCCTCCAGCACCTTGCGGATGCCGCTGGCTGCATAGTAGGGGCCGAAATACTTTGCACCGTCATGGGGATTGATCTGCCGGGCCACGGTGAGCCGGGGAAAGGACTCGCCCGGATCCAGGCGCAAATAGGGATAATGCTTGTCATCCCTCAACAGAATGTTGTAATAAGGCCTGTGCTTCTTGATGAGGTTGCACTCCAGGGTGAGCGCCTCAAAGTTTGTGCTGCAGAGGATGATGTCAAAATCATCGATCTCCTGAACCATCAAGCGCACCTTGGGGCTGTGCTGAGCACTTTCATGGAAATACTGGCGCACCCGGTTTTTCAGATTCACCGCTTTGCCCACATAGATAATCTTGCCCTGGTTCTTCATCAGATAGCAGCCGGGGCTATCGGGCAGCATTTTGATTTTATGGTTCAATGTGTCGTTCATGGGAGGGCTCCTTTACAGCGTCAGACTGCCTTTTCATCATACATCAAAAGCCGGCCTCTCACAAGGCGGCATAAAGGAAGCATTTTCCTGCTCACCAAGGCCAGCCGTCTGGGGATGCTACCTTGGGAGGTGATCGGATGATCCGGATGGAAAACGTGGAGAAAGGCTATCCCATCGGCAGGGAAAGGGCCAAAGGCCGTTTGGCACTGTGGCCGGAAAGAGGGCCCAGATCCGTCAGGACCTTCCCTTGGGCGTTCCCCGTCCAGCCAAACCTTCTGCCCGTGCTCTGCGGGGTGAATCTGCATATCCGCCGGGGGGACTATGCCGCCATTGTTGGCCCCAGCGGCAGCGGCAAAAGCACGCTAATGCATATTCTGGGCTGCCTGGACACACCCCAAAAGGGATTGTACCGCCTGGACGGGGTGGAGGTTGGCGGCATGAATGCCCAGGAACTTTGCATGGTGCGCCGGGAAAAGATCGGGTTTGTATTTCAAGGCTTTCAGCTATTGCCCCGATTCACCGCTCTGGAAAACGTTGCCTTTCCCCTGATGCTTCGGGGCCTGGGGGAAGAGCGGCGCGTAAAAATTGCCATGAAGTCCCTGGAAAATGTAGGCCTGGGAGACAGGGCCTATCACAAGCCGGGTCAGCTCAGCGGCGGGCAGCAACAGCGAGTGGCTCTGGCGAGGGCACTCAGCTATGAGCCAAAACTGCTGCTTTGCGACGAGCCCACCGGTTCCCTGGATGAAGAAAGCAGGGATGAAGTGCTGAACCTCTTTTCTTCTTTGCACAAAGATGGGCATACAGTGGTGCTGATCACTCACGATATGGGCGTGGCTGCCCGCACCATGCGCCGCTTCCGGGTCAAGGACGGACGGGTGGAAGAGATGAAGGAATAGAAAAATGAGCCGGAGGATAACCCCGGCCCATACGGCACGCCCAAAAACCAAATGATATGCTCTTTAAGGCCGGTATCTTCGCGCCCCAGCCCGTCTCCTTATCCCTCTGCGACCTGCCCCTGCGTGCCCTTAGCCAACACAGGCTTGGGGCAATGGTATCTCATGCCTTCGTTAAACTTGACCTCCTCCGGGGCCTGCTCCAAAAGCTGCGGTTCCTTGAGACATTTCTTCATGACGGCAAAAAGCTGGGCATAGACGGCGCCTCCACAGACCCGTTCATCGGCGGTGATACCCACGGGCAGGATGCATTTGCGCACAACCTTTCCCGCTGCATCCACGCCAAATTCCCGCTCAGGTGTGCCCAGGCTGATGAACATACCGGTGCTGCCGAAATTGTAGATGTGGTGATATACCTTGTGCATGCCGATGGAAGCCATGTTGGTGATGAACATGCTGGTATGAAACGGAGAAGCGTCCAAAATCACCCTGGGACACAGGCCGTATCGATCCAGCAAGCGCGCCAGGCCCACTACGGCGTTGGGCAGCAGCGGCACGCTCAGCAAAAAGCCGGCGAGTTTCAAGGCAAAATTGGCGTTCTCAGGCTTGCGGTTTTTCGCAATGGTGTCCTTGATGCGGGCAGACACATCCAAAAGGGTGTCGCTGGGATCAAAGTTGATTTTAACCACCGTTTCCTCGGGACTGCCGTCGGGGGTATCCAGCAGCATGGTAAAGGCTACGGTGAGCTCGTTGCGATTGAAAAGCTGCTTGTTCATGACAAAGCGGTTCACTTGCGGCACCTGGGACACACCCCGTATATAGGCAGCCACCAGAATCTCCATGAAAGTGATCTTGATGCCCTGGCGGTTTTTTTCCGCGATATAGCGCATCAAGGGCTCATACTCCAGATTGTGATCCAGAAACACCTGCGCGTCGCAGCGCATGGGCATCAGGTAGGGCGTCAGCTGCACAATCGGATCCATATTTTTCACGCGCCGCCCATCAGGTCGTCTTCCAAACAAACCGATCCTCCCCTTCTTAAGAAACGAATGAAACAGACCGGGTCCAGCCACATGCGGGACTGACCGGCTGCTTCGCCTTGATGGGCCGATAGAAAAGGGAACAATCATTGCTGTATGAACGGATGCGGCTCAACAAAAGCAAATCTATTGTATCCCCTGGTGATGTGTTCGTCAAGGGACGCTTATTGGTGATACTGGAAAACCTTTTGTCTGCCATGGGCAGGACAAAGCTATTGAAAAATCCACAGCATGGCCTGATGTTCCCTGAAGTAGGCCGCAAGCCCCGAGGGGTCGGGCGCATATCCCTCAAAGCTTTCTTTACTGATGAATACCCGGATGGGTTCCAGCTCCCTGGCTACATAGTATTGGCCGGACTTGGCAAAGCCATATGGGAATTGCCATTGCTGCCGTTTTCCGTCCAGGGTGAGACAACTTGCCAGGGCTTGATAACTTTGGTCGCTGACCGCCAGCAGAAAATCCCCCTCTTCCTTTTCCACATGGAAGGGCACCTGTTCCAGTTCCAGGGCCGGAGGATCCAGCCTTCGGCTGCCATCCAGCAACTCCTGGGTGGAAGAAAATGTGATACTTTGGGAGTGATTGAGCTGCTTGCCCTCAGGGCTTGTCATCACGCATTGAAGCGTAAAGGGCTCCTGGGTATCCAGCACGTGCCAGTCGTTCAGGCTCTGCCCATTGACAGCCAGCCGGAAGTTCTGGGTAGGATCCGCCAGGCGGGGCAACACATACACTGTACCATCCACGGGAAAGGTGTCAAAGCCAATCAGCTCCATTTTTCCGCCAATCTGCCAGTGGGGACTCTCAGGCTTAATGCCGGCCAAAGCATAGGCCCGCTGCTTTCCAAACAGCGCGTCATGGGATAGAAGATCATAATCCGCGTCGGTGTTGATGCCCTCCCGGCGAAGTTTCTCAATGTATAATAAGAAAGGATCGTCACTTACCCCAGTCAGGGACAGCACATGGGCCCCCAGCTGCCAGGCCTTCATGGGAGGCTGGTCCTCAAATTTGCCCCGGTTGCTCCAGATAAAGTAGGGGGTGAGGTGACCTGCATCTCCCTCCGTGGGCATGCCAATTTCCTCATAGACCTCTATCCCAAAAGGCGGGATATGATCCCCAAAGAAAACCACCACCGTGGGCTCTGCAAAGCGCTCCAGTTCTTCGATCAACTCCCTAAGCGCCTCGTCACTCCTGCCCAGCAGGTAGCAATAGTTGCGGAAAACCCGGTCGGCTTCCTGGCTCAGGTTGTTGGTGAAGGGTCTGTCCGCGCCGTAGGTCAAGGTAAAGTCATCATATTCATACGTGCCGTGGTTTTGCATGGTGATGCAAAAAACAAAGTCCTTGCCCTGGGTATCCGTGAGCTTGTCCAACACGGCCCGATAATGCTCGCTGTCGCTGACAAACATCCCGGTCTTGGCAAATTCACGGCGGGTGGTATCGGTTGTATAAAACTCATCAAAGCCCAGCAGATAAAGGTTCTTATACCGGTTGTAAAAAATTCCCTGGAACCAGTGGATGGCCGAGCTATGATACCCCTTTTCCCGGAAAACGGCAGCCAGGGAATGAAGGGGGGGGATCCCGATGGAATAGGGGTTGACGGAATAGCAGCTTTGCAGGCCCGTGAGCACCTCAAACTCCGTTTCGCTGGTGCCACCCCCCTGCTTGGGTACATAGATCTCCCCGGTGGCGCAGGTCTGAATCAGCTCGTTGTAAAAGGGCATCAGAGGCCGTGTGAAATCCAGGTACATCCCGAGATGCTGCTGGTCCATAAAGCTTTCCGCCAGGATCACAATCACATTGGGGCTTTCGGCCGCGGCTGCCTGCGCCTTTGCCTCAGTCTCCACCGATTGCTGAACCCGCTGCAAGGCCCGGTCCACCTCCGTTTCCTCATAGGAGAAGGTGGCAATGGACTGTCTCTGCCTCTCGGCAGCCACCATGGTAAACAGGGTACCGCCATGATAGGCGCAGTCCGCAAGGTCGGTGTTCCCCCCCTGAGTGATCCTGTCAAAGGAACAGGCAGGTACAAAAGCACAGATCAGCGCTAAGCCCAGGGTGGGCCAGAGGAAACTCCGCTTTTGACGGCGTCCCCGCACAAACACCAGGGATAGCAGGATGGAAGCGCTGCACAAGCCCACAGCCCTCGCCGCCTGCCGCCAGTCTATCTTCAAATCAAGTTGCCCCATAGCATGGGGAACCTCGTTCAGCAGCCAGATGTCCGACAGCAGAATGGGCTCAAAGCGGTAGCGGATCTTATAGAAGCTCACCAGGCCCAGGGTGCAAAGCAATAGCAGCATGGAAAGGGAGGTGACCAACCGGGCCCGGTCGTCCCGCATCAGTGCCAGGATCCAGAAAATTCCAAAAAAGAAACCCAGGTTTTGTAAAAAGAACAAGGGCTTCCTCCGGATCCAGTCCAGAAACGCGGGAAAGCCGCCTCTGGCCATGCTCTCAAAAAGCGCCAGGGCAACCAGGGGCAGAATCAAAAGAAAGAGCACATCGCCCCTGGGTTTGGTCAGCGTTACAGTGGGGAAGGTCCGCTCTTTTCGCGTTGATCCGCAACGGGAGGGGCCTTCCTTGGTTTTCCTGGCGTCAGCAGGTGTTTCGTTGTCCGCAAGGGGACCGGTTGTGTCCTGGGCCATAAGGTACCTCGCATTGATTGCGTCATTTCCCTTTGAGGGTGATCAGATGAATCTGGGGAACCGCGAAGAGCCTCACCGGGAAGTTGCTGGTGCCTATGCCGTTGCTCACCAGAATACTGGCCCGGTTTTCCTCCCGCCAGCCGCTCAGATACCTTAGTCCAATCTCCGGCCTGAGGTTGGGGACCAGGGGTCGGCCAAAGAGAGTTACCTGACCTCCATGGGTATGACCGAAAAGGGCCAGGTCATACCAGTGGGTGTCATTCTCCCTGCTCTTGGCAGCAAAGGCGGCAGGCAACAGATCGGGGCTGTGCCCCGTAAAAATAACAAAGTCCTCCCGGCTGACCTGGGAGGCAACTGCAGCCACATCCGGAAAGCCATTGTAGAAATCGTCTACTCCGGCGATGTAGGCATAAGTCTGCCCCACCTTCACCCTTGCCACATTGTTGGTGAGAGGCATGCAGCCGTACTTGGTCATCTCTCTGATAAGCAGGGAAAAGTTGCTTTCGGGCTCTGTCCGGTCATGGTTGCCCACCACCCCAAAGACTCCCAGCCGCGCCTGGATATACGGCGCGCTTCGGAAGAACTGAATCGCGCCGTCGCTGTCCTCACCATAGTCCCCGCCCAAAATCACCAGGTCGGGCCTCAGTCCGTTGATGGTGTTGATCAAATTCACCACCCGGCCTTGTGAAAAAAAGCGACCCGCATGGATGTCGCTGACGAATACGATCCGCATGCCCTTCAGGTTGGGATGAAGGTTTGCAACCTGCACCGTGCGCTCCTCTACGGTCAGCCTGCCGGCTTCCCAAAAGGGGTAGGCAATCATGGCCAGGAGCAGCAGGAACATGAGAATCCGGGAGAAGGAAATCCGCCTGCGCGGCGGCTTGCGGTATTTCAGCGGATAGTGCGCCATGCCTTTCCTCCCCCTCTCCTCGTTGACAGGTCATTTTGCAGTATTGTACACTAGGTTCATCCTGATTGACAAGGGCGTGACATCATGACAAGCCGGAAAAATCAGCCGTCCGCATCATCCCCATCAGGGTCCTGTACAGAAGCAGCGCCCGGTTTTCGGGCAATTGGGGCAACCCCATACCTCTCGCCGGTACCTGCCGTGCTGGTGGGCTGCGGTGACCCTCAGAGAGGCATGCGGTCCAATCTGATTACCGTCGCCTGGACGGGTATCTGCTGTTCCCACCCACCCATGCTCTCCATCAGCCTGAGGAAAGAGCGCCACAGTCATGGCCTGATTGAGCGCACCCGGGAGTTTACCGTAAACCTGGCAAATGAGGACCTGCTTCGTCCCCTGGATTACTGCGGCGTGAAAAGTGGTAGGGACCACAGCAAGTTTGAAATTCTGGGGCTCACTGCCATACCCGCACCGCCCCTGACACACGCCCCTGCCCTTGGGGAAAGCCCGGCCTTTCTTTGCTGTCGGGTGAAAGACATTCTTCCCTTGGGAAGCCATGACCTTTTTCTGGCGGATATTCTCCGGGTATGCGTTCAGGAACGGTACTTCACTCCCAGCGGTTCCATCGATGAACAAGCCATGAAGCTGGTAGGCTATGTTCATGGGAAATACAGGGCCCTGGGAGGGGAACTTGGCTTTTTCGGCTTTTCCATCGCCGGACGAGAGGCCTTGCTGCGCCGTATGCCCGGGGGCTCAAAGTGAACTTCCCTATCACCCTTTTTCCTTTGCAACTGTCTGGACCAGCTCCAGTTGATATTTCTCTCTCATCCGGCGGAGAAGCTCCTCCACGATGCGAAGCTTCTCCTGATTGGCTGAGGCGGTGGGGTCATACTCCACCCCCTGACAAATGAACAAAGTACGCAATTTCTTGCTTGCGTAGATGGGCACAAAGACGGCTCTCTTGCCGGTTCTGGCATAATACAGGGGTGCCAGCATGGCAAAGCCGGTATTCATCCGGCCCACCCCCTCGGAGACATAGCCTCTCTCCCCGTAGGCATGGTCCTCCCCGCTCTCAGGAAAGATGAGGATGTTGTCCTCCGCCTGCATGGCCTGGAGGGACATATGGAAGGTCTGAGCCAGCTTGCGGGGTTCTCCTGCATACACGGGAATACATTCAATGCTCTGATATACCCACTGAAAAAATGGATACAGCAACCTGCGGATGATGGGCCTCTTCCATCTCTCAGGCAGCCATTTCTGGCGCTTCATGGTGCCCTGGTACATATGCTCCACAATGGCGTCCTTGTCCATCATGCTGCTGGTGCTCCAGGGCCGAAAGGAGACGGGTACATACAGATTCGCCACAACCGGCCCGTACAGCTCTCCATGGTTACAGATCAGAATCATGGTGCCGTCCTCAAAACCCGCCAGATGTTCCTTGCCAAGAACCTTATGGTAATACAAAGGCCGGATGAGGGTCATGATGAACTTGAGGGCATAGCGGTTTTTGTGGCGTTTCACCACCACGTTGTCCAGCTGCTCCTTCATGGCGGGATTCTCCCGCCCTTCCTCATTGAGTGTCAGGAAGCGCCGCAGCTTCAGAAAATAACGGCTGTTCATGGGAAAATGGAGCACGCTGACGAAGGCAGCCAGTAACAGCAGCATAGGCGGCAAAATCATCAGGGGCCGGAAACTGCGAAACAGGGATTCCACATCCGTAAACGCCCAGCTTCTTCCCCATGGGGCAGAAAGCAGGGTCAGCAAAACCAGGGCCAGCATCTGACCGCCCAGAATGCTCAACTCCGTGCGCGCCCGGCGCACCTGGGCATAACCGTCCAGGCGGTTCTCCAGGCCATAACGGGCAACATTGGCCATCAGCCGCTCGATTTCCGCAAGGCAGGTGCTGGAAACTGTCGCTCCTGCCATGGATAACGCCAGGGCCATGCTGCTCATCAGGAGGCTGGGGACCTGGTCCAACTGCCGGTAGAACAAAACAAGGCCCGAAATCCACAGGAAAAGCCCTGCCAGGAGCAGTTGTGTGGCTGCCGGGCGGCGGTCCTCAATTTTCGCAAGCAGCCGGTCAGTGCCTTCCCGAAGCAGCAATGTCAAGGATAAGGCCATACCCAAACTGGCCAGCAGTTCCCGCAGGGTCAGGCCAATGAAGGTATACACCATCACCAGGGTGATCTGCAACGCCACCAAAATCAGCCGATGGAAGCGCTCAAAGGCCTTATAGGCCCCAATGCCGTGTAGCCCCTTGGAAGCGCTGCCCATCTGCCCCGGATCCTCAAAGGGGCTGGGACTGCCCACCTTAAAATCCTTTCTCTCCCGCCACAGGCCATAGCCCTCCAACGCAGCGCCCAAAACAAAGCCCGCAAGCATCTGCCAGGCCAAGTCTGTCCGGGGCATATTGAAAAAAAGCACCGCGGCCACAATCCCCACAGCGAGCAGTTCCATGAGCCCGGCCAGGAAAAGAAAGGCACAGGTCCCCACACTCCCCCGCATCAGCCGTTCCACCAGGCGGCGCAACAGGTTACCCCGCATGATCATCAGCAGGACCAGGGAAAAGACAATCCATACTTTTTCCACATTCAGCGCTGCCGGATAAACGGATAGCAGCAAAAGATTGCATATCAGCATAAAGCCCAGTAACAGCAGGCTCATAAGCCGCATGCCACCAGGCAGGGAACGTCTCCCGTGACCCATCAGCAGCCGTGTCAGTTCCACACCAATCAGGCCGCTCATCATGAGCGCTCCACCAATGACAGTGGGGATGAAAAGAGCGCTGCTCATCATCATGCAATAGATGTAATGATACTGGGTGCTAAGGGACATCAACGCCAGCATGCTCCGGCGGGAGGAACTCGCAGTTGAACCGAAATCAACCGCCTCCAGCAAAGTGCTGCTTTGTTCCGTATTCAATGGCCTCACCCCAATCCCCATTGTAGCACAGGACCCGCTGGGGGGGCAAGGCAGCCCTCTCCCTATTTCTCCCCGATGGAGTCCTCCTCATTCCACATCCCTGCGGAAAAATCCAGGGCATCCGCCTTCACAAAGCCTCTCACCCTTTGGCCCTGCACGGTCGTTTCCACATAAGCCCAGGCATACCGGTTCTGATATTCGGTGAGGTAGGTGACCTGGCTTCCCGTTCCCAGCCTGGCAAGGGTGGAAAAGGCCTTTACAGGATCATCGGTGAGGATGGCATTCTCCTTCACAGTCACCTGGACCGGATCCCACTCCAGCATGGGGAGGCCTGAGGGAACGCCTTTGATATGGCCGCCATCGGCGTATCCCACCCGTACGCTGCCGTTGTTGGTCAAGTACATGAGCAGCAGCCATCCATCCTCCCATCCGGCGGCATAGACGGCCCCGTTGGTGCTGACAGCCGCCTTTCCATTTGCGCCCCGATAGGACTGGGCATCCGGCGCGGAGTACACTGCCAGCTTCTGTCCAGCCTTAAGCTCCACCAAAAAGAAGCCGCTCAGCGGGTCAAAACTCTCCTCGATATAATCCAGGTAGTTCTTGCCGTTGGTGTTGCGGGTCTTCTTATCCCGCATTTCCTGGCGGACCTCCTTGACCAGATGCTCATTGTTCCATTCCAGGGTACTGAGCTGGGGATAGCAGGCCCTCCGGTTGTCGGTATCGGCATTTGGGGTATACCAGGGGCGAGATCGGAAATAGTTGTCATACTTCTCCCCGGGCTCAAAACAATACCCATGGCGGGCGAAAATTTCATTCAGGATAAAACCCAGGGACTCATAGCTCCACTCCCATAATTCACTGCGGGTAAGGTGCCGGGTGTTGCTGTCGGGGATGATGTACTGGCCGCCCGCCAGCGCTACCGAGGGAAGCAACACAAGCAATGCCAAAACCGCCGCCATTTTTTTCCACATGATCCTCATCCTTTCTTGCTTCTATCTTTCATTCGCCCTTTTCCATTCTTTTCCTTCCTGCTGTCCCGTTGTTTCCCGTGAAACAATCACCTTGACTTTTATCTGAATCCGGATAGACTGAGGGTGTATTCACAGAGGTGATGCTATGGTTCGAGATTTGACCATTGGAAAACCCCTTGGCAGAATCATGACCTTCTGCCTGCCGATCTTGATAGGCAGCCTTTTTCAACAGGCGTACTTGATTATGGAAAGCGTTATTGTGAGCAAATCCTTGGGGGTGGAGGCCTTTGCGGCAGTGGGCTGCACCGGCCCGCTAAACACCCTCATTCTTGGTTTTGCCCAGGGCTTTGCCTCCGGGTTGTGCATCCCCATCGCACACCATTTTGGGGCCGGGGATGTAAAAGCGCTTCGCAAGGCAGAGGCCAACGGCATCTACCTGTTGGCCTTGATCTCTCTGTTGATGGCTACGTTGATGGCCTTCCTTTCCCGGCCCATACTGATGCTGTTCAACACCCCTGGCAACCTGCTCGATGACGCAACCACCTTTATTTCCTTAACCTTTACAGGCGCCTTCGCGATGCTGTTTTACAGCCTGCTGATCGGGTATATGCGTGCTGTGGGGGATAGCCGCACCCCTCTTTTCTTTTTGATTCTGGCCTATGTTCTCAACATCCTGCTGGATTTGCTCTTTATCGGATACCTGCATTTCGGGGTGGAAGGCGCAGCCTTGGCCACCATCCTCTCCCAGCTTGTTTCGGCGGGCTTTTGCGTACATACCATTCGCAAGCATATGCCCATCTTCTATCTCACCAGGGATGACATCAGGCCGTCTGTGCGGGAGATGTTCCGGCTTTGCCGCACCAGCATCCCTTTGGGCATGCTTTTTTCCCTGGTTGCGGTAGGCATCGTGGTCATTCAATCCGCCGTCAACAGCCTGGGCTCCGACGCGGTAGCCGCCCTTTCCGCCAGCGGCAAGGTACAAAACGCGCTTCTTGCCCCTTTGGATGCGGCAGGAGTGGGATTGGCCACCTTTGTCAGCCAGAATAGGGGAGCCCGGCGCTTTGACCGTGTTCGCCAGGGGGTGCGGCAATCTGACCTGGTCTTTTTCAGCTATGCTGCTATTGCCTTTGTGGTGAACATGTGCTTTGGTTCCACCCTTGCGGAGGTTTTTCTCGACCCTTCGGAAACCGCCATTCATGGGCTTGTCCAGCAGATTCTGCGCATCAACTCCTATTTCTTTGTTTCTATTACGCTCATCTATGTCTACCGCTACGCACTTCAGGGCCTGGGTTACACCAACGCCGTAATGGCAACGGGGCTTTTGGAATCCGTAGGCAGGGCCACCGCCGGTTTCCTGCTGTTGGCTCCCCTGGGCTTTACCGCCATCTGTCTGGCCAGCCCCATCGCCTGGAGCCTGTCCGCATTGTTTCTTTTACCCGTATATTTTCTCTCCATCCGAAAGCTGCACAAAGCCGTATCCCTGGAATAAAGGTCTCTGCCATGGAACGACCCTTGGCCCGCGTATGACAAGAGCGGGCTTTTTCTTTTCTCCTCCCGGATTCGCAAGTCATAGGACGTGGACAGCCCGCATACGCTACCTACAAAGGCGTACGAGGAGGAAATCCACATGATGGATCACATTGAAACCAGAGCGTATGAGCATCAGCCCGCCGCCACCATGAAGGTGTTGCGAGAAGAACTTCCTATGGAGCGATATGTTGGCGCAGCGAGTTCCCAGGCTGTGGTGGAGGGCGAGGTCGCTTTGCCTGGCGGGCTCAGGGAGGAGACCCGCGTACTTTCTGCCGAAGCGATGTCCGTAGCGGAGAAGGCGGAAACCCTTTCAGACCGGGTGGAGGTAGAAGGCCGCGTGATATTCCACGTGCTGTATACCCAGGGAGACCCCACCCATATTTTGGCCCTGGAAGCCAGCGCTGAGTTCACCCACAGCGTAGATATGCCGGGAGTGCAGCCCAAGATGACCGCAACGCCCACCGCCGTGGTGGAGCATGTGGAAGCTGTCGCCCAGGGAGGACGGCTTCATCTGCGCTCCATTTTACGGGCAGGAGCCAGGGTGCTCTCCAATGAGCCTTTCAGCGTGGTCACCAGCATCCAGGACGCGGAGGGTCTGATGGCGAAAGCCGCTGTCATCCAGGGCTGCCTCACCGTAGCCACCGGAGAACAGGACGTGCTGGTGAGGGATGAGTGCGAACTGGCAGGGGTTCTTCAGATACAGGACACCCTCTATGCCACGGCCCTGGCAACTGTAAACGATGTAATGGGCGGCGAAGAGCGGGTCACCCTGTCCGGCAACATTCTGATGGAGGTGATCCACTGCAGCAACATGCCCTCCCGTTCTTTGGTTGTCACCCGGCACACCATTCCCTTTGAAGAGACGTTGCCTCTGATGGGAGAGGCAGGGGATGCACTTTGCGCCAATGCCATCGTCAAGGATGTAGCGGTCCTCTCCCAGGATGGCACCGGTGAGGGGGAACGTACCCTGCGGGCAGAAGTCCTGCTGGCCCTGCGCGCCCAGACCACCCGAAAAAAGGACATGGTGATTCTGCAGGATGCCTATACCACCCAGGGCGATCTGCTCACCCCGGTGGTTGAGGAAGTGCGCAGAGCGCTGGGGTATCAGCAGATCCATACCGCTGAAAGCGGAAAGATGACGTTGCTGCTGGAAGGCGAGCAACCCCCTGCCCGCACTCCCATTAAAGCCTTCCTGCGGCCCATCGTTACCGATGTAAACCGCCAGGGGGGACGGCTCCTGCTGGATGGGATGATGGAGACGACGCTGCTCTACATGACCGATGGCAGCGAGGTGCCTGTCAGCTATTCCACGGAGGAGCCCTTTCACATGGTCTTCGCCTGCGATGTATCCGATCCGGAAGGGATCAGCCTCATGCCCAGCAATGTGGATGTCAACGGCATCACCAGCGATCGGGTGGAGATCAAGTACATCCTGCACCTGTTCTGCAATGACGTACAACTGACCACGGACTCCCTGGTCAGCGATGTGACCCGTCAGCCCGCCCAGCCGGTCAGCGCAGGAATCGTACTCTACTTCACCCAGCCGGAAGAAACCCTATGGGACATCGCCAAACGCTACCAGGTCAGCAAGGAAAGCCTGCAGAGGATGAACCCGGAGTTGGTGGGGGACGGCCCCTTTGAAATCGGGAGGAGCGTCATCCTCTGGCAGCGAGGGGCTGCGGAAGAATAACCCTTCCAAGGCAAACCTCCCCCATGGCGCGGCTGAAAAGCCGCGCTTTTTTCACTCCTTCCAGGGAAGAATCATGGATTTTTCATAAAAGCTGTGTTACGATGCAATCAATCCGGATGACTGAAGGAGCTGGGTTCATGATGCCAAAAGAGACAGATGATCTTCATATTTCACTTCGTGCAAGGATTTATATCAATGGAACTCTTGCCTATGGCTCAGGGATTTCCGCCCTGCTTCAGGCCACAAGGCGGCTGCATTCCCTCCATGCCGCCTCCAAGGAACTGGACATGACCTATCGCAAAGCTCTTCAAATTGTGGACCGGGCGGAAGCGGTTTTTGGAAAAAAGATCCTTCAGAAACGGATTGGCGGCCCAAAGGGCGGCGGTTCAGAGCTCACAGAGTTTGGAGAGGCATTGGTTAAGCAATTCTCCCACTTTGAGGAGAAGCTGCAAACCTTTGCGGAGGAAAGCTTTGCCCGCTCCATTTCACCAATGCTCCTCCCGGAAGAAGGCTCCTTACCCAAGGAGGCTTCGCAGGGCTGACAGCGAGTACTCAATTTCATCCACAGTGGTATGGTACCCAAAGCTGAAGCGCAGCGTCCCCTGAGGATACGTTCCGATGCTTTGATGGGCAAGAGGAGCGCAATGAAGGCCACTGCGGGTGACGATACCGTACCTTTCGAAGAGTTGCTGCGAAAGCAGGGCACAGTCCCTGTCCCCGCAGGTGATGGATACGGTGGGAACAGTTTTGGAGAGGACTTTTGTCCCATGGTGCGTGACAGGCAGTTCCTCCAGCCCGTGCAAAAAGCGTTGGGTCAGTATTTCCTCCCTGGCCCGGATATTGTCCAGGCCAAGCTGCTCAATGACCTTGACAGATTCTCGCAGGCTGAGTATACCGATTCCATTGGGCGTTCCCGACTCAAATTTATCCGGCAGCCTTTCCGGTTGCCGGGTGGAATGGGAGGAACTGCCGGTTCCCCCGCATATCAACGTTTTCATTTGCCCGGCAATTTCGGGCCTGACAACAAACCCTCCGACACCCGCCAGGGCCCAAAGTCCTTTATGCCCCGTAAACGCCAGCACATCAATGGGCGAATCCTCCAGATGCACCTGACAGTATCCTGCAGTCTGCGCGGTGTCAAGCACGGTGATGATTCCATACTCCTTGGCGATGGCAAAGCATTCCCAATAGGGCAGAATGGCTCCCGTCACATTGGAAGCATGAGTCATGACCAGCACCTTTGTGTTGGCGCGAATCAAAGGACGCAGTTCTTCGGGGTCCAATGCGCCGTCAGCACCACAGGCAAGATAGGAAACCTCGATTCCTCTTTCCTCCTTCAGCCTGTCCAGCGGCCTGGCAACCGCATTGTGCTCCAGAGAGGTTGTTATCACATGATCTCCCTGGCCCAGCAACCCCCACAGGATCATGTTCAGGGAAAGGGTGACTCCCGACGTAAAGATGACCTGTTTGGGATTCTTTGCACCAAAGAAATCTGCCAGCGTCACCCTTGTGTCCCATATGAGGTGATTTTGGTCCATTTGCGCCAGGTTCCTTCCGGCGCTCCATTGCCTGTCACCGCACAAATACTCCATGATTGCCTTTTGAGTGGCCTCAGGCTTCTGATTGGATGTGGATGCATGGTTCAAATATACCCATTCGTTCATAGGACAGCCTCCGTTTCTGCATCCATGATAGCATAAATTTGAATGGACAAGTGAAGACACTTTTGCTATACTTCCGTTGTCACATTTTATCATAACGGGGAGGATTTTTCATGAGCAAAAAAAACTGGTGGATCATAGGCACCGGAGGCATCATGGGTCTATTGGCCGTATTGCTGGTTCACTTTGGAAATCCGGTAAACATGGGGATCTGCGTTGCCTGCTTTCTTCGTGACACAGCGGGTGCCTTGGGGCTGGATTCCGCGGATAAGCTCCAATATATTCGGCCCGAACTGATCGGTTTTGTACTTGGCGCCTTTGTGCTGTCCCTTTTCAGAAAGGAGTTTCAACCCACAGGCGGGTCCTCTCCTTTGCTTCGCTTTGTGATATCCTTTTTTGTAATGATTGGAGCCCTTGTTTTTTTGGGCTGCCCCCTTCGGATGGTTTTGCGCCTGGCAGGCGGAGACCTCAACGCCCTGGTTGGGCTTATGGGTTTTACAGCCGGCATACTCCTTGGAATCCTCTTCTTGAAAAAAGGGTTTAGTCTTGGCCGGTCCTATTCCCAGCCCGCAGTCAGCGGCTTCGTGATGCCTGCCATTGCAGCAGTGCTGCTGGTATTTTTACTGGTTCGTCCGGCTTTTATCCTGTTCAGCAGCGAGGGACCGGGCTCCATGCACGCCCCGGTTTTAATTTCGCTGGCGGCGGGTCTTGTTGTTGGCATCCTGGCCCAGCGCAGCCGCATGTGCATGGCGGGGGGCATACGGGACCTCTTTTTGGCAAAGAACGGAAACATGGCTTTGGGTTATGTGGCCATTTTCGCAGTAGCGCTCCTGGGAAATATCCTCCTGGGAAAGTTCAAGCTTGGGTTTGATGGCCAGCCCATTGCCCATACGGATGTTATTTGGAATTTTCTTGGCATGGCGTTGGTCGGCTATGGCTCGACCCTCCTGGGAGGTTGTCCGTTGCGTCAGCTGATTATGGCTGGTGAAGGCAATACGGATGCGGGAATCTCCGTATTGGGGCTGATATCGGGAGCAGCCTTTGCCCATAATTTCGGCCTGGCGGCTTCAGCGGCAGGCGTACCCTCTTCCGGTAAAATAGCGGTTCTGATCGGATTTGCCGTTCTTACGCTCATCGCCTTATCCACCTTGAGAAAGAAAGGAGCCGCAAACTGATGGGAATCGTAGTGGACGCCAGGGGCCTCTCCTGTCCCGAACCTTTGTTGTTGACTCAGGAAGCCCTGGATCGGTATCCAGGCCAGGCCCTCATGATTCAACTGAATTCCCCCGTAGCCAGGGATCGGGTAACGGAATTGCTTGATAAAAAAGGCCGCGTCTTTGATATCAGCCGGCTAGAGGATTCCTTTCTCATTCAGGCGCGGGAAAAGTGACCTATCTCAGCACATTCTACTCCATCAGCGATGCGTTGTATTTTGAATCAATGCTCAAGGAGCGGGGCGATGTCTGTAAAGTGATTCCCGTGCCAAGAGAGCTGAGCTCTTCCTGCGGCTATGCGGTAACGTTCTCTCTGGACCTGTCGGATGAATTTGATCAGCTGGTAAACAACCATGGCATCGAGATGGAAAGCCTGTATGAGATTCGTTCGTCCAACCATAAAACAGTCTATACCCGCCGCTCCTTTTCATAAGCCTTGCGTCCCAGCAGATAAGCGCCCATCAGCCCGCTGATGGGAAAGAGATCTGCAGGCACAATGTACTCCTCTATCCCCTCCAGGATAGAGGAGTGCTGTATATAACCGCTTAATAACCGCACTGTTTCCTTTCGCACCTTGGGAAACAGTGCCTTGCGTTCCATCACGCCACCTCCCAGGATGATCCGCTGGGGACTGGCGATCAGAATCAGGTTGACGCACATTTGAGCCAGATAGTAGGCTTCGATGTCAAAGACGGGGTCCTGATCCAAAACAAGACGGGCGTCCCCTTGCACCCGGGCTCCAATGGCCGGACCGGCAGCCAAACCCTCAAGGCATCCATCGTGATAGGGACAGACGCCTTTGGGGATGGGGTCATTGAGATGGGGGCGGAGGAGAATGTGCCCCACTTCCGGGTGAAGCAGGCCGTGGACCAACTGCCCGTCCACCAGCACACCACCGCCAATCCCGGTTCCCACAGTCACATAGACCGCGCTGGAAAGCCCCCTGGCCGCACCCA
>Ga0123335_1004322_pt1 | contig 18586 bp, 14 predicted proteins | sample BiotimSIPDNA_2_FD_89707 | JGI IMG/M metagenome (GOLD analysis project Ga0123335, IMG submission 89707) | Anaerobic biogas reactor microbial communites from Washington, USA - Biogas_R2 time_0 SIP DNA | ecosystem: Engineered > Bioreactor > Anaerobic > Unclassified | place: Washington, USA...
GAAGGTATTTCTGCCATGCTTTCAGCCCCTCATTCTGACCGTGTGAAAACTTTGCAAGGTCGTCCATCACGCCTATGTAGCCATTTAGAAGTGCATATCCGAAAATCAGCGCCAATCTTATAAGTGAATCGCTGTCGCTGTAAAAAGCAATCAGACCGAATACCAGCGATGTCAGCAGAGCGGCTGCTATGAATGAGATGCCGCCCATTGTGGGGGTGCCTTCTTTTGATTTGTGCCATCGGGGGCCTACATCAAGAATCTTCTGTCCCAGTTTCAGACTTTTAAGTTTTGGAATAAGAAATCGGCAGATAATAGCGGTAAATGCGGCGGTAATAAGCAGCGCCGACACACAGCATATAGTCAGTTTGATGTCCATTATTTATTAACTTTCGATATTATATTGTGCTTGTTATTTCACCAGCCTCAACCGCAGTGAAGATATAACTCTCTCCAGGGCAACCGCCCGGCTTGCTTTGAACAGAACGGTGTCGTCAGATCGTGAGCCATCATAAACGGCGTTTGCAAGCGCTTCGAAATCATCAAGCTCCGGGAAATACATAGTTGAGGAAACGGGAAGTCCGCCGCTGCGTGCACCGTCGAGTATCGGCAGCGCAGCTTTGCCGAAGACATAGAGCATACCCACACCGGCGTGTGCCGCCGCCAATCCCACCTCAAAATGAAGGCGTTCGGAATGTGTCCCAAGCTCCCGCATTTCGCCCAGCACTGCTATGGCACGTCCGCCGTGACGTTCCGCCGTGTCTCTCAGCACTTTAAGAGCTGCTTTCATCGACTCGGGTGATGCGTTGTAACAGTCCTCTATAATGTGCAGATCGTGGATACTGTAAATATTCTGCCGCATGTCCGGACTTTTGAAATTCATTAGCCCCGATGCGATTTCGTCATAAGTTAAACCTATAAGAACACCCGCCGCAGCCGCATAGGCGGCGTTAAAGGCATTGTGGCTGCCCAGAACAGGAATTATAAGCGAATCAAGACGCTGTCCGCAGACACTAAGGTTGAATGCGGTCCGTTCGCCATCGCTGTGTATATTTGAAATCAGGATATCACCGCTGCCGTGCGCCGACACGCGCAGCAGGTTTATCCGGCTGTCTTTAACATCATCAAGCAGCGGCTCGTCGCCGTTAAGAATCAGAAATCCGCCGTCTTTAATTCCGCCCGCAATTTCGAGCTTTGCATCTCTGATGCCCTCGCGGCTGCCGAAATACTCTATATGGCTTGAACCTATGTTAGTGACAAAAGCGTAGTCCGGCTGTGCGGCTGACGACATTTTCGCAATCTCGCCCTGTTCGCTCATGCCCATCTCCAGTACTAAAGCTGTGTGGTCGCTGCGCAGGCTTAGGAGCATCATCGGCATTCCGATCAGGCTGTTAAGATTACCTATTGTCCGGCAGACATTGTACCGTACACCGAGCACCGAAGCGGTAAGTTCCTTTGTTGTGGTTTTTCCTACCGAACCGGTAATGCCGACAGTCAGAAGTTTAAGCTGAGATTTTCTGTATGCTCCGAGTTTAAGAAGCGCTTCGAATGCATCGGGTACTATAATCAGATCACCTGAAAGATTTTCAGAAAGTATAACCTCACGCTCACAGAGGGCACATGAAGCCCCATTCTGCAAAGCTGAAACGATATAGCTGTGACCGTCTGCCTTCTCCCCGCGCAGAGCTACAAAGAGTGTATCTTTACAACAAAGGCGCGAATCGTTGGTAACAGAACCGATATACCCGCTGCCCTTTCCCGCGAACACCCGTCCGTTTACGGCAAGCGCCGCTTCGGATACCGGAATTGGCGTTTCGAAAGTTATCAGATTATCTGCACTCATATAACTGCCCTCCCGGACATATCAGTTCGCTGTACCGTCAAGATAACGCAGGGTCAGTTCGATGACGCTGCCGTATGCGACCTTCTCACCGCCGGCCGGAGATTGAGCCGTAACAACCGCGCCGGTACCTATGTCATAATTTGTGGCACCGACGATATTGACATTGAAGCCCGATGTAACCAGTATACGATTTGCGACTTTTGCTGTGTATCCCTTTAAATCGGGTACATCCATCATATTGTCGGCTGTAGCTTCACCTGTATACAGAATGATTTTACCGGTGTCTTTTTGTATCGAATTCCCGGCGGGCGGCATCTGGTAGTTAACCACAGCCGATCCGTCAGTGGCGACATCGCCCACAACCGAGCACTTTATACCCTTGATTTTAATAGAAGCTTTTGCGTCCTCGAGAGGCCAGCCAACATAGTTGGCAACATTGATCTTGAGCATCGACTGTTCCTCTTCGGAATATTGCCTGTCAACGCCGAGTGTGGGCAGTATATCATTCATCAGGTTAGCAACATAAGGCGCCGCCACTATCGAGCCGTAGATGCTTTCACACTGGGGCTGGTCCACTACTATGATAACCGCCACCTGGGGATCGTCCGCAGGCGCATAAGCGCCGCATGAACCAATTCTAAGATATGAGTTGCCGTTTTCATCGAGTATATCCCGGACCTCTGAGGTACCTGTCTTTGCCGCGATCTTGTAACCGGCGACATAGGCGTTTTTCGCGCCGCCGTTGCCCGATACCCCTTCTTCCAGAACCTTAGTTATAGACTCGCACACCTCGGTACTGACAACCTGACGCTTCATGCCGCCTTCAAATGACTGCACAATGTTTCCGTTATCATCGATGAGGGCGCTCACAACATGAGGGGTGACAAGATATCCGCCGTTAGCTATGGCGCATATGGCTGTCAGCTGCTGCAATGGTGTGACCTTGAAAGTCTGACCAAATGAGTAGACAGCCAGCTCGACCTGATTAAAGCCGCTAAAAGCATGGTAAATCGGAGCCGCTTCGCCGGGCAGATCAATGCCCGTTTTTTCGGTATAGCCAAAGGCACGGAAATATTCGTAAAACTTTGTACGCCCTATACGGGAAGCTATCGTCATAAGCGTCGGATTACAGGACTGCTGAAGCATAGTGGCAAAATTCGCTACGCCGTGCCCTGCCAGCCTGTGACAGTGTATAGCCTTGTTGTAACCTTCAATATGCAGCAGACCTTCACATTCAAACATCTCATCGAAAGTTACAAGCCCCTCTTCCAGCGCCATTGCCGTTGTTATGATCTTTGTGGTTGAACCCGGCTCATGGAGTTCTGATACCGACTTGTTCTTCCACATACCGTAAAGCAGGTCGTTGTAGCGGCTCTTTATCTCCTCCTCTGTGGGGTATATATGAACTATCGGTGTATAGGCTATCTCGCCGTTTTCATCGATATATTCTTCGCCGCCCTCGTCCCATCCTGATCTGTATTCATCCAGCTTGCCCTGGGCTTCCGGATTCAATGTGAATGGATCATTCAGGTCGAAATCCGGATAGGTACCCATTGCAAGTATCTCGCCGGAATCGACGCCCATTACAATTCCCGTTACCCGGTTCAGCGGCATGGATTCTTCGTAAGTCTTCTTTAGCTGTTCTTCGAGCATCGCCTGTATATTGATGTCGAGAGTTGTCACCAGACTATAGCCGTTGCGTGCTTCAACATAAACATCATATTTAAAAGGCATACGGCGCCGTATGCCGTCACGTGCCGTAACATAACGGCCGTCCACACCGGTCATCTCGGTGTCATATTGCAGTTCAAGACCTATAAGCCCGCTGCTGGAGCTGGCGTAGCCGATCACATGTGAAGCAAGCGAACCATAGGGGTAGTAGCGCTTGGGAGAAGAACCCACGAAAACATATGACTTTAAAGTCCGTTCAATGTGGTTGCCGTTTTCGTCGGTCTCACCGTAATCATAGTTTATATAATCCTGCACACGGGCGATAAGATCAGCATCGGCTATATTCTTCTGTACCGTGACATCCTGTCTGTCTACTCTGTCGTAAAGCGCGTAAACCTCATCGTAGGTAACATCAAGCATGTCAGAAAGCCCCTCGGCAATACGCCGCTTGAGCTGCTGTACATCACGCCCTGAGTAGGACAGTGTTCCGTATTTCCCTTCCTGTTCTGTCCTGTAGACGGCTTTCGGCGATATGAACACACGATAGGTAGTCATATTTGTCGCCAGCTGCGTCATGTTGCGGTCATAGATCAATCCGCGTCCCGAAGTCAGACTGGTGGTGGAACGTATGTTGTTCGCAGCCTGAACCCTGTATTTGGCATAGTCATTGACCTGGAGCGTGAAAAGTCTGCCGATTATAAGTCCCCAGGCGAATATGCATACTGCCAGCACAACTATACTGCGAATCGATATTATTTTCTTCATTGTACGCGGATTGCGTAATTTTTTCTGTTTTTTATCCTGGGTAACAGCTTTGCCCTTGTCCGAAGTACGCCGTGCAGAAGGCGTGCTTCTGTCTTGTCTTTCTGTCGGCACCGGTGTTCTCCCTCTTTAATATCACAAATATATCACAAGTTACGGTTTTATATCACAAGTTACGCGCCGGAGTTTATAAACTCAACAAAAGCGTCAAACAATTCCTGAAGCCGCTCAAGCATTGTCTTGCGCGGTTCAGCCACATCGCCGTATTCGTCTAAAACTTCTATTGTATCCTCTGCGGTGACCGTTATAAATTTCTTTGCGTTCTGATCGCTTTGAACCATCCCAAGAACCTCGGTGGCATATTCCTCGATTACACGCAGGTCGTTCTTCTCCTCAAGCTGAAGCGTAAGATCTTTTTTCTCGGCTTCAAGTGTATTTAGCTCGACTCTCATTTCTTCGATAGATTTCGAAAATTCGTTTATGCGGACATAACCGCTAATCATGGCGAGGAAAAGCGTCGTCGCTGCTATTACCATTATTGTGGTAAGCAAAGGAAACGGTTTGCGTTCGGCGGCTACAATTGTATGAACACGCTTTGCAGGCTTCCTTGAGGTCATGAGACCCGCAGTTGAAGAGCCTGATGACACGGTTGCCGGCTGAGCGCTCCTGCTCTTGCTCCCGGGAGCACGCCTGCCCCGTGAGGCAGTACCGCCTGCCGCCGTACGCCGCTTTATCGCTTCCCTGTTGGGAGTAACTCGTGGATTACCGGATGTATTTCGGGAGGAACCACTGTTAACAGCCGCATCGGTTCTATTTCTGCGCGGAACATTATCGGATATTGAATAAATCCGCATGCCGCCCTGTACGCCCCGCAGATGATAATTCACGGTACTCCCTCCCTTCCTTTTTCCACTGCACGTTTATGCGAGTTCGTTCTATTCGCAACTATGCCTTGTAAATAGAATCGCTTAAAGGGTTATAATACCGTAAAAATGTAATGCCGGTATAGTAAAATCGTGAATTTTCATCGAAAAACGCCCCTGTTCCGCTTATCCCGCTGACAGCTTTTCGGCAACCCTCAGTTTTGCGCTGTGAGACCTTGAATTGCGGCTTAGTTCTTCTTCTGACGGTATAAGCGGTTTTCTGCTCACAAACTCGATTATCGGTTTTTTACCGCAGACACACACCGGAAAATCAGGCGGACAAGTGCAGCCCTTAGCCATCGAAGCAAAGGTCTGCTTCACTATACGATCTTCGAGCGAATGGAAGGTAATCACGGCGATTCTTCCGCCGGGTTTGAGTCTTTCGACAATGGAGGTCAACGCCGGCTCGATTATATCCAGTTCACGGTTTACCTCTATGCGTATCGCTTGAAAGGTACGCTTTGCTGGATGACCGTCCTTGCTGTTCGACGGCACCGCGCTCTTGATGATATCAACCAGTTCAAGAGTTGTTTCAATCGGTCTTCTTTCTCTGGCGCGGCAGATAGCGGCGGCTATTCGTGGAGCGTAACGATCCTCTCCCCATTTGTATATCAGCGAGGTCAGTGCTTCTTTCGAGTAACCGTTTACCACATCCATCGCACTGATCGGAGACGTTGTATCCATTCGCATATCCAAAGGCGCATCTTGCATATAGGAGAAACCACGTTCCGGTGTATCAAGCTGATAAGATGATACACCCAGGTCGAACAGTACGCCGTCAAGATAAATATCGCTTTCCATCAGCATATCCGCCGCCTCGACAAAATTACGGTGAACTATAGTCACACGCTCCGCCACCGGCGCCAGCCTCGAGTTCAAGGCTTTTATAGCGTCTGAGTCCTGATCAAATGCAAAAAGCCGACCGCTGTCTAGGCGCCCGGCAATTTCAATCGAATGTCCGCCGCCACCGGCGGTACAGTCGGCGTATATACCATCCGGCTTTATGCACAGTGCATCAATACACTCACGCAGCATAACCGGTTCATGACTGAAACTTAAAGAATTCCTGTTTTTAACTTCATTTTTATCCATGTTGTTTTGTGATATGAGATATGAATCAAAAGCCGAGATTAATGAGCTGGCCGGCAATATCGTCACCTTCGCCGCTGTTTACTTCCTCATTCCAAAGTTCGTCATCCCAAATCTCTGCATGATCGCCTACGCCGACAACAGTAACATTTTTGTCAATTCCGGCAAATACGCGTAGATTTAACGGTAAAAGAATCCGACCCTGGGAATCGGGTTCGGCTTCTACGGCAGATGAATAAATATACCGTTTGATTTTACGCGACTGCATTTCGGGAAGAGCGTTGATCTTATCGGTAAAGACAGCCCAAGAATCACTCGGATATAGGGCTATACACCGATCGACACTCTTAGTCATTATTACATTGTCTCCGAGAGCCTCTCTCAGCTTAACCGGAAGAATCAGACGATTCTTCGTATCTATATTATGCTTATATTCGCCCGATATCATCGTTGTATCTGTACCTTTATAGCATCTGTACTTTTATAAGCGTCCAGTGCAGGTGTTAAAGCGCTACGCGCCGACAGGCAGCGACTTAGCAATCACATATAAGTCGATTCGTTCCGGTCGGAAAAATCCATTCCCTATAATAACCACATCGCACCACTTTCCACCACTGCGCTCCTATTATAGACCAACCCGGAGAATTTTACAATAGCGGTTTTTCCCGATTTTGATAAAAGCCGGAACAATTATGTCGCGCTAAGAACAATTGTTTGTTATTTGCATAAACAAAAGCGAACAAACATGCGAATTGCATGTTTGTTCGCTTTCACAATTATTACAGAATATCTTGCGTATGTTTTTGTTCACTATGTTCTGATATTGCGTATTTGCAACTGTTTTCGCGTGTTTCGGCATTTATTTCGTGTACATACGCCAAATCAGCTCAATCGCGTTTTCAGGCACCCAGCCATCGAGTGCCTTCCCATATTTTATCAAATCACGCACTACCGTGGAGCTGATATGGGAAAGCTCTCCACCGGAGGGCAAAAATACGGTTTCAAGCCCATCACCGAAGATACGGTTTACCGATGCCACGGTATATTCGTATTCCCAGTCCCCCGTGTTGCGTATTCCTTTCACGAGCGCTCTTATACCATGAGCGGCGGCGTAGTCGACAACCATATCGTTAGAGATATCGCAGCTAACATTCACGAGTCCTGCGGTGGAGGCTCTAAGCAGTTCAAGCCTCTGTTCGGGGGTGAAGAGCGGCTTCTTTTCTGTGTTCACAAAGGCACAGACGGTTACCTCATCGAATATGGAGGCGGCGCGGCGTATAATGTCAAGATGTCCGAGCGTCACCGGATCAAAGCTGCCGGGAATCAGTACTTTCATTCGGCATCATCACCCGACTCATCGTCGGATGCCTCCTTTGTCAGCAGAGAAATGTATATTCTTCCATATTTATAATGACGTTTCAGCCTCATTCCTTCTGCAGAAAGAGGCGTCGGGGAATCGGTTTCGCAAATAACATAGCCGTTGTCTGCCACCAGATCTGCCGCCGTGAGCATTTTCAGCGCATCTTCCAAGAGATCACTGCCGTATGGTGGGTCAAGAAAGATAATATCAAACTTCTCTCCCGCCGCCGAGCGTATATAACGGGCATAGTCTGTGCAGGATATAGAGCAACGCTTGAAGAGTCCGATTTTCTGCGCATTAGCTTTTATAATCTCAACCGCATGTGGGTTTGAATCGGTGAATACCGCTCGTTCGGCGCCTCTGCTCAGGGCTTCGAGTCCCATCTGGCCCGAACCGGCAAACAGATCGAGTACTCGCCTGCCCTCTATATCAAACTGTATCATGCTGAAAACCGCTTCTTTTACACGCTCTGCCGTGGGCCGGGTCTCTTCTCCCTCAAGCGCTTCAAGCTTTGCACCTTTCGCGCTGCCTGTAATTATTCTCATGATTATAAATTTTCCTCAATTTCGTTTGTTTTGTCCGCATCGTTAGGTTTGCCTGATTCTGATTCATCGGCGTGGAAGGTGCTGTATATCGCCTCTGCGTTCGCAGCGCTGATGCCCTTACAGCCGCGCAGCTCTTCGATTCCGGCATGTTTAATCGCTTCAAGGCTCTTAAAATGACGCAGCAGTTCTCTCGCCTTGACCTCGCCGATGCCCTTGATTTTCTCCAGTGCTGATGTGCGCAATGTCCTGCGCTTTGCTCCGGTCATGCGGCTGACAGTAAAACGATGAACCTCCTCCTGAAGTTTGTATATGAAAACAAATACCGCCTGATCCCGGGCGATGCTTATCTCCTCGCTGTCAGTAGTAAGCGCCCGGGTTTTGTGGTAGGAATCTTTCACCATACCGAAAACCGGTATGTCGATTCCACGTTCGTCCAGCAGCGCTCGTATGACCGAAACATGTCCCCGTCCGCCGTCAAGCAAAATAAGATCAGGCAGCACTGAAGTGTGGTCGAGCCGTCTGCTCACTGCTTCACGCATGGCGGCGTAATCATCCGGGACACCGTCTCCGGAAATATTGAACACACGATACTCACTGCGGCGCAGTTTGCCGTTTTCGGCGACAATCATACCGGCCGTAATGTGTTCAGAGCCGTAATTGGAGATGTCGAAACATTCTATCCGCTCGGGTATTACCTCGAGTGCAAGCATTGATGCCAGCTTCACCAGCAGTGCCGAATCACGCTCATTTTGAACTCGGTACTGTTCTGCCTGCTGACGGGCATTTTCACCCACCATATCACAGAGCTTGCGAAGTTGTCCACGCTCCGGAAATTTTAACTTTATCTTTGATCCCGATTCCGCCTTAAGAAAATCCTGCAACAATTCGATGTCATCGGGATCCAGACGAAATCCTAAGAGTATCTCTCTAGGGATAAACTCGCGCTTTGTGTATATATCAGCAATAAACGCGGACAAGCTTACGGAATCAACAAGCTGTTCGGCAGGAAAGATAAAGTTGTCAGAATCAATAACGCTGCCTGAGCGAATATAATACACACTGAGACAGGAGCATGTGTCGTCGGTGTATAGCGCAAAAACATCGTATTCGGTGTCAGGTGCGCCAACCGCCTGCTGCTTGTCCCAGAGCCTTTCAAGCGCCTCTATTCTGTCACGATAAATTGCGGCTGTCTCAAACATCAGATTCTCGGCCGCATATTCCATCTTATCAGTAAGGCTGCTCTTAACCTCGCCGAATGAGCCCCTCAAAAATGACAATACATCGCGGAATATTTCGGTGTATTCCTCAGACGTCACTTCTCCGCTGCAGGGTCCTATACAGTGTCCGAGCTGCTTGTATAGACAGGGGCGGGATTTACCGATATCCCGCGGAAATTCGCGGCTGCATGAGGCAACTCGGAATGTTTTCTGCACCGTCTTAAGTATTGTATAGGCAGTGCCGGTGCCGGAGTAGGGACCGAAGTAACGCGCCCCGTCATTTGAACGTTTACGGGTTACCTCCACTCTCGGATATGGCTGGTTCACCGTTACCTTTATATATGGATAGCTTTTGCCGTCTTTAAGCTTGATATTATACTTCGGCAGATGCAATTTTATGAGACGGTTTTCCAGTGCCAGCGCCTCGATCTCAGTGTCGGTCAGCATTGTCTCGAAATCGCATACATCAGAAACCATACGCGCCGTTTTATTGCTGTGGTCGCTGCCGGCTGCAAAATACTGGGCTACGCGCTGACGCAGCACCTTTGATTTGCCGATGTAGATTATTTTGCCGTTTTTGTCCTTCATAAGATATACGCCTGGATGCATCGGCAGATCCATTGCGCTCTCATAAAGCCTGCTTAATTGTTCATTCATGTAAAAACAAGTCAGCGGACACTCTCATAATGAGGCGTCCGCTTGAAATATCGGTCTGTTCACTGCTGCGCATACCGACTGACCGCCGATAACCTGTCAGAAACTTCAATCGGCGGCATAATAGGGTCATCCCGGCGAACTGTCCTGTTTTCAGGTCTGTCAACAGTGTTTTGTAACACCTCTAAGCCTGCTTCGCATTTGTTTCGCAGGGGACAACGTCAATCAGAGCTGCTTGATTTCGGGCTTGGAAACTAACTCGGCAAGGGCCTCGAGGGCCTCTACCTCGTCAGGACCGTCAGCAAAAAGGGTAACAGTAGTGTTCTGGTTAATTCCCAGTGAAAGAACACCGAGGAGGCTCTTAGCGTTCATGCGGTGCTCGCCCTTCTCAACGGAAATCGTGCTCTTAAAGGAGCTGGCCTTCTGTACAAAGTAAGTAGCCGCTCTTGCGTGTAAACCCTGCTTGTTCTGGATGGTTACCTCTCTTGATATCATCTTAACGCTCCTATCTGAGAATTCTCTGAAATTTCGCATCAATAAAGGGTATAGAGGTATTATAGCAATAAATGTGCAATAAATCAAGTACTTTAATGAAATATTGTGCCTTTAAGCGAAAATTCATCAAATTACCGAAAAAGTATATGTCTGCTTGACTTTTATTACCGCGCATATTATAATCTGAATGAATATACAGGTTATTTGCATTATTCCGGCGGTATGATTATAAAACCACACTGTATAAGATCAGGAGGTTAAACAATGATTTTTTTCGGTCTTGACGTAGGCAGCAGCGGCTGCAAATGCGTAGCCTTCAGCGAGGACGGCATACAGCTCGCCTCAAGATACAGCGAATATCCTTCAGCCGCAGGGCAGTCGGATATGGATCCGTGTACAATGTTTGAAGCGATATGCTCAGTCATAACAGGATGTGCTGCCGACAAAACGGTAACTCCGGGCGAGGTCGCTGCCATTACGGTTACCTCCTTCGGCGAATCTTTTGTCCCGGTTGACAAAAACGGAAAGGAGCTCGCCGACATTGTAATGTATACCGACGCACGGGGTGTCGCCGAAACAGCGGAGCTAATCAGCAAGGTTGGAGATGACAACATCCGCCGCATAACCTGCAACCTGCCGGATTCCATGTATTCTCTTCCTAAGATCATGTGGACGCTGCGCAACCGCCCGCAGGTCGCCGACAAGGTATGGAAGTTCCTACTTATCGCCGATTACGCCGCTTTCAAACTCAGCGGAGAGGCGAAGATCAACTACAGTCTTGCCTGCCGCGCAATGGCACTCGATTTGGCAAACCGGTGCTGGTCGCCCGAGATGCTGTCAGGTGCGGGCATAATTTCCGATATGCTCTCCGAACCCGTACCCGACGGCACAATAGTGGGCAATCTCCTGCCGGATATTGCCGAAAAACTTGGGCTTCATACCGGAGTTAAGGTGCTGGTAGGCTCCCATGACCAGATTTCCGCCGCCATCGGTTCGGGAGTAATTAATGCCGGTCAGGCTGTCGACGGCACCGGCACGGTCGAGTGCATCACTCCGGTGTTTGAAGGCATCCGCAACTCACGTGAGTTCACCGACTGCAACTTCAGCTGTCTGCCTCATCCTCATAAGAATCTCTATGTCACTTATGCCTTCAACTTTTCCGGAGGCGCTCTCCTTAAGTGGTACCGTGATTGTTTAGCCGCACATCTTAAACCCGAAGCAGAAAAGCTCGGAGTAAGTGTATACAGAATGCTTGACGATACCTGCCCTGTCGAGCCCACTCAGGTGTTTGTTATACCACACTTCATGGGAGCCGGGGGCACTCCCGACATGGTCAAAACAGCAACAGGTACCATCTCGGGTCTTACGATGAAAACTGCTCTTCCCGATATATATCGCGGCGCACTTGAAGGGCTGACCTTTGAGATGAAATACAACCTTGAAAAACTCGCCGAATGCGGTATCAAAGTCGACCGTCTCTGCGCCACCGGCGGCGGTGCGCGTTCTCCTATATGGCTAAGGATAAAGAGCGACATACTCGGACTGCCGATAGTCCGTGTCAAGTCCGATGAGGCCGGAGCCTGTGCCTGCGCTATGCACGGCGCCGTTGCGATGGGAGTTTATTCCGATCTCGCCGAAGCTGCCGCAAAGTTCGTCTCATACACCGATACATATGAACCTGAGACAACATATAAGGCTCTGTACAACGAAAAATACGCCCGTTTCCGTGAAGCCCGCAGAAACATGCTTGAGCTTTACAAATAAGTCCTTTCCCTGTAATCTCTGGTGCCGTCAGTTTAATATAACAACCGGTACGGCATCGAATTCAACTCTTTAATAGCCGCACCCCCGGTTTTTGTTCCGGGGGTGTATTTTTATAGCCTTATGACAGATACATCGCCTATTGTCTTCATAAGTTCCGCTTCGCGGTTATGGCAGGTCAGAATAATTACCTGCGTACCTCCGTTCGAAAATTCATTGAGAATACCAAGTATGCCGCTGAGACGTTTATCATCCAAACGGGCGAAAGCTTCGTCAAATATCACCGGAGGTCTGGCGCTGTGATAAAGCAGGTCTATAAGCGCGAAACGCAGACTGATATACGCTGCGTCGCGGGTGCCTGAGCTCATGGCACTGCCTTCACGGGTCATACCGCCGGATTCAAAGGTGAGCTGCATACTGCTGTCGACACCGAGAACAGCGCAGTGTCCGCCGGTAACACGCTCCATAAGCCGGCCTGCATACTGCGACAATCTCGGGGATATGCTCTCACGCAGGTTTTTCGCCGCCTCGCCGAGCTTGCTTTGAGCCAGCATAAGCGCCGCGTGCCGCTCTTTCAGTTCATCCAGTTCTGTTTGTATATAGTAAATACGGTCGGACACATCTGACGGGCGCACATATGACGCTTTTATAGCCGTTATCTCATTGTCTAGGATATGACACCGTTCTTCGAGCTTCTGTATGGCCGCCGTTGTGTATTCATAACTTCTTCTGAGTTTGTTCTGATCTTCGTCAGTATATACGCGCTTCCTGTCGCCGTCACTGCTGTTGTTATTTAATATCTTACTCAGTTTTTCAATCTGTACTGAATCGGGTTCGCTTGCAGGCGATATGGCAGCCAGTTCAGAATAGACGGTTTTATCGTGCTCAACACTAAGCAGCAGTTTTGCGCGCCGGAGCAGATACTCGTCAAGCTCTGATATTGCCGCCGCCAGCGAACTGCGTCCCCAGCGTTTGAGCAGTGAGTCCGCTTCTTCCAGCCGATCGGCGCGAGCTTTCTTAGTGAAGCTGATGCGCATGCGTGCCGCTACTCCGGCAGATCTGAGACGTTCGGTTTCATCGGTTTCGCGACTCAGGTCATCGAGCTTTTCACGCAGTTGTTCTTCATTTTCACAACCAAATGATTTGAACAGCCTGCCGATTTCACTTGAGGATTTTGCGGCATAAGTTGCGAGAACCGCGCAAACAACCGCAAGCGTCGTTCCGGTAAACAACACAACCCCGCCCGACAGAGGCGAACCGCTTATGGTGAGAGCACCGACAATCAGCATCAGTATTGCGGAGATTCCTATTATAACACTGCCGAAAGAGTACCTGCGCAGACGGCTGCGCATTTTGTCCAGGTCGTTCAGAATCCTCGCCGATCCGCCTACATCACGCAGCCTTTGGCAGTCAGCAGACAACTCTGGCAGGACTATGCTTTCTCCTGTTAACTCCTCGCGAATCTGTTTGAGGCTGTCATCCTGACGGTTCAGCTCACCGGACACTCTTATAAGGTCGTTTCGATAGCTCTCATCGGGGGTAAATCCGGCGTAAGTGTATTTTCGATCCAGCTCCGCAAGCTCAGCTGACGAGTGCTCAGCCGAGACGCGTATACTTTCCCGGTATTTGATACTCTGGAGTTTTAAATATGCCGAAGCCCGCTCATATTCGTCTTTAAGTTCTGCCGCTTCACTCCTGCGCTCTTCAATCTTGACCCGCAGCGCCTGCAGTGAGGTTTCGGCGGATATGAGGCGGACATTTTCGGCAGATGCGCGTTTAAGCTCTGTTTTAAGCGTATCCAGCTCGCTCATAAGCGTCGGTATTTTCCCTCCGCCGCCATCTTTATGCATCAGCTCAACGCTTTCTTTATCGAGTCGCTTGAGCGCCTTGTCTACATTCAGTGTTTCATCTGCAGAGTAGAGCAGATTTCCTATAGCTGTACTCAGAGCCGAACCGTCAATAGCCGCGCCGTCATCAACCATCCGCGCAGCCGCATTTCGCTGACCGATAAAGGCAGTGCGTGTGAATATATCCGCCGGTATGCCAAGCAGTTCTTCACCCGGAGCTTTGGCATTGGAGATAATGCTTCCGTCCGCAAGGTCGACAACATTGACCTTTTCACTGCCTGACGGTGAGCAGACCCGTTCGATGCGCAGCTGTCGTTTGCCGAGAACAAAGGTCAGGCTGCCCGAAGCTGAATCGACCGCCGGATTATCTGACGCAGTATATACATCTGAATTGCCGGTTATCAGCCACGGCATACAGAACTCGCGATCAGCCTTGTCGCGGAAACCGTAAAGCATGAATCGCAGGAAGGCAGCCAATGTGGATTTACCCGATTCATTGGCGCCCTCGATTATGTTGACTCCCTCGGACAGCGACAGGCTGCGGCTGCGCAGACAGCCGAAGCGTTCAATTGTCAGCGTCTTAATAGTCAGTGCTTCGAGCCGTTCATCAGGCACACTACTTCACCTCCGTTCATCGGTTTTGTCAAGTATAACACATATTTACGTTATCAGTCAATAATACTCTTTGTCTGAATTATAATCTGTAAATTTCAAAACAAACATATCAGCTCTTTGCCTGATAACCCGTCTCAAAATCTACCCTGCAGGCAAGCTCCTCACCTAACATATAACGCCTTACATTCTCAAGCATGAGTTCAATTATGTTTTCGTATGTCTCCCGTAAATGGAAAAAGCCCGAGATATGAGGCGTGATCAGCGCATTTTCACAGTGCCAAAGCGGATGATCCTGCGGCAGCGGCTCGGGGTCTGTAACATCAAGAGCCGCCCCGCCCAGTTTTCCAGAATTGAGCGCATATGCCAGTGCGATGCAATCAATAGCGTTGCCCCGCCCCACATTTGCCAGCAGAGCGGTGTTCTTCATATTTTCAATACGCGCCGCGTCAAAAAGTCCGGTCGTATCCGAGGTGCCCGGCAAAGCCATTGCGACTACATCGGCACGGGGCAGCAGAATATCGCAGAGTTCTCCGAGACTGCCGTAATCGCTTGATGCATACAGTTCATCTGCATAATCGGGGCGCTCACGGATTGTACGGCAGATACCGATAGTATAAGCTCCGAGGGCTTTGCAGAGCCGGGCAAAACTGCCGCCTATATCACCCATACCTATCACAAGCACGGTGCTGCCGTTGATTGAGGTAACCTGTCCCCGGTCGAGCCACTGTTTCTCCCGCATGTTATCCCGGTAGAGATGCAGCTTTTTCTGCATCATGAGTACCGCTGCAAGCATATGCTCGGATATCGCCTGACCGTAGGCGCCCGTGGAGTTGCAGAGAACCGCGCCATCGGGCATCACCGCGTTTTTGACAAATGAATCAACACCCGCCAGCTGCAAATGCGCCCATTTCAGCTTCTTCATATTTGCCAATTCCTTAGGAGGCAGATTGCCGAGAACTATGTCCGCATTGTGCAGTTCATCGAGCATCTCATCGTTGATAACCGTGCGCGGCGAGAGCATATCCGGCGGTGAAATATAGGTTATTCGCGAATTCGGTGCAAGTTCGGCAAGCCTCTGTCTGTAAGAATCTTCAAAGGGGATTGTTACAAAGATATCGGGAACTTCCGGACAGGTGAGCAGCGGTACCAGTTCGTCAAGCGAATATATGGTGTACGTTGGACCATCCTTACACAGAGAGCAGCCGGTAAATGCATTTGAACCGCCGGGATTGAACCATATTGAATCTAATCCTGCGTTCAAAGCGCCCTGTATATCACCTGAAGGCGAATCGCCGATTACAACCGCTTGTTTGCTGTCAAATCCGGGTATACGATCGGCAACGCGGTCGAAATACTCACGGGAGGGCTTCTGAGCGCCGATTGCCTCGGATACGAAAATATCGTCCACAAACTCCTTAAGACGGGTAAGGGACCAGCGGGAACTCTGCACCCGTTCGATGCCGTTTGTTATAATATAAATCCTACCGCCGGCAGATTTCAGAGACTTCAGAGCCTCATATGCACCTTCTATTTCGTAGGTGCAAAGCGACAGCTGCGAAATGAAGCTTGCCGCGAACTTCACGGGGGATATATTGATACCCAGTTTTTCAAATGCGATGCGGAAACGCTCGGTCTCAAGTTTTTCTTTGGTTATAAGTCCCCGTTCGAAGTCCTTCCAAAGATTATCATTCACCTCATGATAAAGTTTGAACCTCTCGTCCGTGCAGTTCTCTCCATATTCAGCGAGTGCTGCCGAAAAGGCATGACGCTCCGCGCGGTCAAAATCCATGAGAGTGTTGTCAGCGTCAATAAGCAGATATTTATACTTCAACACAATTATAGCCCTCCTCTGTATTCGGAATGCACATACTGCATTATACTCGTTCGGTCGCCTTTCGATCTTTTATCTCTTATGTATGACTGTTGAACTAATCAAGAACAGGGTGCCGCGCAAAACGCGACACCCCTGCCTGACTTTTATCTTATATCGACCGTGACACGTTTTCCGTTAATGCCGGCTGCAGCTTTCATAACAAGGCGTATTGAGCGGGCAATACGGCCGTGACGGCCTATTACCTTGCCCATATCATCCGGCGCAACATTGAGCACAAGAGTCAGATCATCGCCGTCCCCGGTCTGCTCAACACTGACAGCTTCGGGATCATCCACGAGTTCCCGGGCAATATTGGCAAGAATTTCCTGAAGTTCTGCCATTATTCAATAACGCCGCTCTTCTTCAGAATGGTCTTTACAGTTTCGGTGGGCTGAGCACCGTTTTTAATCCAGTTCTTAGCTTTCTCGTTGTCGAGTTTGATCTCTGCCGGATTCTTCAGCGGATCGTAATAACCGAGCTCCTCTATGAAGCGGCCGTTGCGGGGGGTACGGGAGTCGGCAACAACGATACGATAGAAGGGTGCCTTCTTCGCACCGATTCTCTTAAGTCTGATTTTAACTGCCATTTTAGGATTCCTCCGAATAAATTTATATGTATTTTAATGGATTGACTGTTTTATGCGTTAATTTTCATTTATTTACGCTTCTTTTTTGAATGAACTCTCTGACTGCGCTTCAGCTTCCCCATGGGGAAGTTCATACCGCCTGCCGAAAGCTTCTTCATCATCTGCTTTATCTGATCGTACTGCTTAAGCAGCCGATTGACCTCCTCTACCGAGTTGCCGCTGCCCGCGGCTATGCGCTTCTTGCGCGAGGCCGAGATGATGTCGGGCTTCCTGCGTTCCGTAGGCGTCATTGAGAGGATAATCGCTTTCATGCGGTCAAGCGCCCGTTCGTCTATCTTGGCGTCCTTGAGCGCTGCGGTATTCATGCCGGGAATCATACCCACAAGCTGTTCCATTGAGCCCATGTTGCGAATCTGGTCGAACTGATCGGCGAAATCATCAAGTGTGAATGTGGATTCAAGCAGTTTCTGCTCCAGCTCTGCCGCTTTTTTCTCATCGAATGCCTGTTCAGCTTTCTCGATAAGCGAAAGCATGTCGCCCATACCGAGGATGCGCGATGCCATCCGGTCCGGGTGGAATGGCTCAATAGCGTCAAGCTTTTCGCCCATGCCGACATATTTTATCGGCTTACCGGTGACATAGCGCACCGAGAGAGCAGCACCGCCTCTGGTATCGCCGTCAAGCTTGGTAAGCACTACGCCGGTTATGTCAAGCAGATTATTGAAGGTTTCGGCAACATTTACTGCATCCTGACCGGTCATTGAATCTACGACAAGCAGAATCTCGGTGGGATTGACCTCCGCTTTTATGTTCTGCAGCTCGGTCATCATAGTCTCATCCACATGGAGCCGGCCTGCGGTATCGATAAACACTATGTCGTTGCCATGCTTGATTGCATTGTCCACGCCCGCGCGGGCAATTGCCACCGGATCGGTTGAACCTTCAACGGTATAGACCGGAACACCCACCTGGCTGCCCACAACCTGCAGCTGCTTCACGGCGGCGGGACGGTAGACGTCGCATGCAACCAGCAGCGGGCGTTTGTTCTGCTTTTTTAGCAGAGCGGCAAGCTTGGCGCAGTGCGTGGTTTTACCGGCGCCCTGAAGACCGCACATCATAATGACGGTAGGCGGTTTTGAACTTATGCTGAGCTTTGACTGCTCGCCGCCCATAAGGGCTATAAGCTCCTCATTGACAATCTTTACTATCTGCTGAGCGGGCATCAGGCTCTCAAGTACCTGGGAGCCGATTGCGCGCTCGGTCACCGTCTTGACAAAATCCCGGACAACCTTGAAGTTGACATCCGCCTCCAGGAGCGCGAGTCTTATATCCCGCATACCCTCACGGA
>Ga0123335_1004325_pt1 | contig 18574 bp, 15 predicted proteins | sample BiotimSIPDNA_2_FD_89707 | JGI IMG/M metagenome (GOLD analysis project Ga0123335, IMG submission 89707) | Anaerobic biogas reactor microbial communites from Washington, USA - Biogas_R2 time_0 SIP DNA | ecosystem: Engineered > Bioreactor > Anaerobic > Unclassified | place: Washington, USA...
GAGCTTTGACATAAGGGACGTTAGCTCAGTCGGTTTAGTCCGCCAGCCGGCGGATCACACGAAAGGAGCTTTGACATAAGGGACGTTAGCTCAGTCGGTTTAGTCCGCCAGCCGGCGGATCACGCGCAAGGAGCTTTGACATAAGGGACGTTAGCTCAGTCGGCTTAGTCCGCCAGCCGGCGGATCACACGAAAGGAGCTTTGACATAAGGGACGTTAGCTCAGTCGGTTTAGAGCGCTTGCTTCACACGCAAGAGGTCACTGGTTCGAATCCAGTACGTCCCACATAAAGTCCGGGGTCGGACCAATCCATAGCCTTAACTATCTGAATGTTATGATCATGATTAAGGCTGATTCAGCGCTTAGGATTATGTTTTTGACTCATTTTATGAATTGTAAGGATAAAGATAGTCCCCTTCGGCAAGAGTAAAACTATTTTCGCTAGAGGTCACTGGTTCGAATCCAGTATCAATCAGGTACCTCACACTTATTATCAAAACCCAATGTGATTCTGATTAACCTAGCTGTGATTACTCGAAATTCTTTTCTATTTTTCACAGGTGTGACCAATTGAGTGACATCTGAGTGAAAGATTGAACAAGTGAAACGATGAAGAAAAACAGTTTAATCAGCGCTGGTGCCAGTAGCAAGCCGGGGAACTGCCTGCTTTCAATTCGAATAGGGCTGATGATGATCCTCCTGCTGCCGTTCCTGTCGGTATCAGCCGAATACAGAGGTGTTGTATTTAATGACCTGAACAGGAACAGACAACACGATGCCGGCGAAAAAGGAATGAGCGGAGTGGCTGTGTCAGACGGACTGAATGTGGTCCTGACTGACAAAAGCGGCACCTTCAGACTACCGGGAATTAACGAAACGAAGTTCATCCGCATAACCCCCCCGGCAGGCTACAGGTCCTCAGGCAACTTTTACCTAAAAGCCGAAAGCCGGGAGTCAGGGTATGATTTCGGGCTTGTCCCTTTCCGGACTTCGGAAAATAAAACGGTTCGCCATTTGCAGCTCACTGATACTGAAACCGGTACCGACTATGGATGGATAGGTCCGATAAGGGATTATTCTGCAAATGAGGATATCAGCTTTATAATCCATACCGGTGATATCTGTTATGAATACGGGCTGAATTTTCATGGAAGCAATGTCACCAGTGAGACGATGGGGGTACCTGTTTACTACTGCATCGGGAACCACGACCTTGTAAAAGGCAATTATGGTGAAGAACTCTATGAAAAAAATTTCGGACCGGTGTATTATTCTTTCGATGCCGGGAACACCCACTTCATAGTCACTCCGATGCTTACCGGGGATTATCAGCCCTCATACACCAAAGAAGACGTCTACAGGTGGATAAAAAACGATCTCCGGCTTGTTGATCCATCCAAAAACCTCGTGGTCTTCAATCATAACCTCCTTACTCTGGGCGATGAGTTCATCTACGGAATTAATGAAACGGAAAAGATCAACCTTGGTGACCATAACCTGAAGGCCTGGATTTACGGACACAGGCACTCCAATTACCTTATACATCACGGAAACAGCGGTATAGTTTCCTACTGCAGTGCCCCTCCGAACAAAGGGGGAATAGATCACTCCGTTTCAAATTTCCCTGTGTATGAAATTGATGGCGACGGCAATATTTCGGTCCGACCCAGATACAACTTTCTCGTCAATCACCTTACTATCCTGAGTCCCTCAGGCAGTCAGACCCTGGTGGATGAAACGGGACAGCTCCTGATTTCGGTGAATACCTATTCAACAGCCTCCCCCACGGAAACAGTAGCATTCAAAGTTGAAGGGGCGAAGAAATGGACAACACTCCAGAGTCAGACTGATTGGAACTGGACAGGGAAAATAGGGGTGCACAACATGCGCCGCGGTGTCCCTTACACAATCCATTTCAGAGTACAGTTAAAGAACGGCAACAGTTACTCCTCAGTCCGGAGCTTCGTCATACCCCCGGTCGATCCTGTCGGCGCTGACTCAGATAATCCATCCGGTGATCCGCTTCACCTGAAGTGGATTGTAAATGCCGGCTCGGGAGCCGGAATCAGCGCACCGGTATATTCAGAAGGCGTATTGTATATTGCTGTATACGAGGACTATGGAACCGGCAATAAGATATTGGCCTTCGACGCTGCAACCGGAAAAATGATCTGGCAGCATTTGACTGAAAATCCCGTTAAAAACACTATCTCGGTGTCAGACGGCAGTGTCTACTCCACCGACCAGAGAGGGATTGCCTATGCAATTAATGCCCGGAGCGGCGAACTCGCCTGGAAAAGGGATCTCGGAGTCGGCAACCTCCCATTGCCGGTTAACGGAGGAGTGGTACACAAGGGTGTTTACTATTGCGGATACGGAAATTACCTGTCTGCGCTTGATTGCAACGATGGGAGACTGATCTGGAAGAATGCGAGCTGGAACGGAGGTGTTGGAACAGTCTCAACTATGATTGTGTCCGGTAATACACTTATCGCCGGCTCCAACTGGCAGGCCCTTTACGGCCACGACCTCCAGTCCGGTGCAAAAAAGTGGGAGGTGGCAAGTGACGGCATTCGCTATTGTAACGGCACAGCCACATGCGTTGGTGATACCCTGTTTTTCGCAGCCGAGAGAGCCTTGATCAGAATGAACCCTGCCACCGGAGAACTGTATAAGGTTAATCCTGTTCCTTATGACATGCAGGTGGCTTCCGCTCCGCTTGTAAATGACAGGATGATAGTGACCGGCACCTCGGCTGAGGGACTTGTAGCCTGGGACCGTTTTACGTCAGAAGAGCTCTGGAAGGTGAAGCCCGGCACATCGCTGGTGTATACTGCTCCGTATTCAAAACCGCCGGCTTCCACCGTTGAATCCTCGCCGTTAGCGGTGGGACAGATGATCATCTTCGGCGCTTCTGACGGATACCTGTATTCCCTTGATCGCGACAACGGAAGAATCATGGACAAAATAAATCTTGGAGCTCCTGTTTTCAGCACTGCCTGCCTTGCAGGCAACCTCCTGTATGTGGCTGATTTCTCAGGGAATATTTCCTGCTTTAATTTAAATAATTAGCGCGAGTAAATTGCTCTGTTGACAGCCAGACATTCGTACTTCTTTATCTGCAAAAGATAGTGGTCACCACATTCACCCATCGGGTGATTTGTGGTGACCACTATATAATGTTAAAGCAAGATTTTCTCTTTACTCCTCGACCAGGGTGCCACCAGAATATCTCACCCTGAGACTAACCTCTGAATTACGTGTAAATTCCTTTGATGTAAGGACTTGTCCGTTCTGACCGGCATAAACGGTGATGGCAAATTCCTCGTTTTCAAATTTGCCCTTGTTTGTAAACCTGGCCATGCGCGACGAACCCGGTACAAGCTTGTTTGACGGATCAATGGACTCACCGGTGATCCATAAATGAACATCTGAAGAAGAACCGTTAATCATTGTTACTTCAATCTCGAACTCTTTCTGGCATCCCGGACAAACTGACATCAGCAATAACAATGCGAGCCCTGACAGCAGGACAGATAATTTTTTCATTTTCACAGAAACCTCCTTTTTTTGGTTACGGATACAATTATAACGAAAGTCATCCATACCAATTATGCCGCAGAATCATGCTTTAAAGCATCTTTCATCATGGGGTCGGACCAGGCTATTGTTTTGGTTCTATTGATATTAAAATTCGCTTATAGGTCGTTACGGCCCTTAAAATGATGTTTTTGACACAATATTGTCGTCGTAAGGATAGGGAAAGTCCCCTTCGGCAAGAGTAAAACTATCCTCCGATTGTGTAATCCTCCCTGGGGATGGTTTGATATTAAGCTCCAATCTGATCTTTTCAATGAAGTCTTCGTCCCCGACGGCAATGCTCTCTGTCCATTTCGGCTCCCGCTTCTGAATATCTTTTGTTAAAGCCTCCTGCACCCATTCAGCTTGTACGCTTTGTAATTGATCAATTGATTCGTAACCCAGGACATCAAGCAAAGTCTTATAGTCAATTATCGAATATCGCTGTTTTGGATTTGCAATCTCATAATACCCTGACTCCTCCCATTTTATAGGGTGATCAACCATGCCAGCCCTGACCATGTTCATATGGATATATACCATGCAGTGTTGAAGATGCTCGTCGGTTCCAATAGCAGTTGCGTGATACCTGTCTTCCCAGTAAGCTCCGTTTCGCCTTTTTCTGTTATTGTATTCCTGAGCCGTTCTGCCTTGTATCAATTGCATGAATATGGGTATGCTTCTGGCGGGAGTATTGTCACAGATCAACAAATGAACGTGATTACTGGTAACAATGTAGTTCAATACAGAGACTTTGTAACGCTTTTTGGCTTCGAATAACCATTTTATCCAGAGTTTCCTGTCCTTCTCAAATTTCAGTAGATAATCCTTTTTATGGCATCTGTGTGTAATATGCCATATGTGACCTGGAGTGTAATATCTGTTGGCCCTGGGCATTGTTGAATATTACTTAAACTTAGCTTTTTCTCTTCAATTTATGGTTGTAAGGTACAAAATTCATAAATAAGAAGTGCTAACCGCCTGTTTTTCTATATCATAGCTTGGTCTGACCCCGGAAAATGAAATAGACCGGTATGCCCGCGGCGATGAGGGCAAGGCCGATCAGCGCCTCGCGGGGTCTTGTGATTATTGTGTTGAAAAACAGCCCAATGCAAAACAATACAAAGATTGCAGTCACAACAGGATATCCCCATACTTTATAGGGGCGTTTCGCGTCGGGCATGCGGCGGCGCAGGATAAACACTCCGGTTGCCATCGCACCGTAAAAGATATATACCGCGAAGATCAGCATGTCAGTCAGCTGGTCGAAAGTGCCGGAAAGCACCAGCACCGATGCCCATATTCCCTGCCACAGCAGCGAGTTGCCGGGCACGTTGTGGCGGTTCAGCTTCCCGATGCCTGAGAAGAAAAGCCTCTCCTGCGACATTGCATAATATGGCCGTGATCCCGTGAGGATGCTTGCGTTCAGGCATCCCATAGTTGTGATCAGTATCAGAACGGAGATAAAGAGCACCCCGCCGTGTCCCCACAGGCTCCTGACAGCCTCTATCGCAGCAATCTGGTTCCCGGCCTCGTGAACCTGTACAAGCTCCGGGATTGACATTATCCTCATATAGGCCAGGTTGACAAGTACATACACTGCAATCACTACAAGCACGCCGATGGCGATGCCCTTCGGGATATTGTTGTGGGCATTCCTGATCTCTCCTCCAATGAACCCTACTGATACCCACCCCTGGTAAGCCCAGAATGCGGCCAACATCGCGGTGTAGAACGAGGAGAGGGTCACGGTGCCCTCCCCTATTTCCCTGAAATTCATGAAGTTTTCCGGTCTTGGATTGTTCGTGGTGAAGCCGGCAATCACAATAACCAGAAGTCCGGCACAGACAAAAAAGAATATTGCCTTCCCTGTCCAGGCACCGCTGCGAAGCCCTGACATGTTCAGCAGCGTCAGCAGCATTATGACAATGATTGCAACCAGTTTGATGCCAAAATCCTGGAACGGGAAGAACACCCCTCCTATTGAAAAATCATGCAGAGCAGGAAGCAGGTCGGGAATCGGGATGACGCTGTTCAGCGACTGCACCAGCACATACGCCAGGGAAGAAATCGTTGCGGTCTGGATAACGGCAAAAAGCGACCAGCCATAAAGGAAAGAGAAGAACCGTTTATAGATCTTCTTCAGATAAACATAGTCGCCCCCGGTATCGGCAAGCATTCCGGCAAGCTCGGCATTGCTGAGTGCGCCAAAGAGCGTTATGAGTCCGCCTGCTATCCATACGAGCAGGATCCAGACCGATGATTGCAGCTCCTCGGCCATGGGTGCTATCTTCTTATAAACGCCTGATCCTATAATATTGGCAATCACAAATATGACTACGTACCCAAGCCCGAGTGTCCTGGATAAACTTCTCTGATCAGTCATGAGCTGGCATAGTTCTGAGGGTGAAGTCGCTAATTTAAGAAATAAGTCCTGAGAATTGCGAGGTGCGATTTGCGATTTGTGAAGTCTATGAGCGGGTTGGAAGATGAAATCCATATTTTTTGATTTCACGCATGTGTTTTCGCGCAAATGGTATGCCAACGAGACGCGCGACCATCTTCCGGCAGAACATTCCCGGCACTTATGCGTATAAAGTACATAACAATCTCTGCTCCGCAACATGAAAAAACCGGTCATTTCACTTCTGGCAATGCTTCTCTGCACCGGCGTAACCGCCCAGTGGAAGGCCCAAACCGCCGATACATACGAAAAAACCTACAGGATGGCATTTGTTGTCTCCTCCAGCGGTACCGAAACTCTGAGGATCATGCGCGACGTAACACCCGGCACGTCAGCCAAAGGTGCAAATCCTTATGATCAGATTTCCGCACAGATTCTGCTCAATAAAAATGTCGGCACTGAATACTCTGTTAACACTATTGTTTTAAGGTTCGACGAAAGCACAAAGCTTTATATACATCAGCCTGCCGACCTTAAGCAGGGTTGGGACGCCAATGCCGGAAGGTATATTATTGAATCAGACTGGCAGGTCTGGCGAACTGGTGATACCCGAAACAAGGGGGCCGGCAGGGCTGCAGCAGGCTCAGGCACAAACCTTAAAAAAGAGATACTTGATATTATGAAGTCTGGAAAAATGGTTCACTGCCAGGTAATTCTGATTCATAAAATGCATGATACCCAGACCATTATCAACTCAGAATTCAAGCTTCAGAACTCGACGAAGTCAATCAACTACCTGTTCCAATAATCTGCCCGATATCATTTCCTTATCTTCAGAAATTTCTCTCTTTTGAAGGAGAGACCTGTTAAGTAATATCTGTTAGGAGTGGGTATTGCGAATATTTCTTAAACCTAGCTTTTTTACTTCAATTTATTGTTTTAAGGTACAAAGTTCACTAATACTAGATGCTAACTCCCTGTTATTCTAAACCATAGCCTGGTCCGACCCTAAAATAATGCCCGATATCATTTCCTTATCTTCAGAAATTTTGTTCTTTTGAAGGAGAGATCCTTAACTGAACGAAATCTATGAAAAAGATTACCCTCGTACTCTTTGTGATGGCAATGATTATTGGTTGTCATCCGGACCTTTTTGCACAGAAGAAAAACAGGAAAACTGAATCGGCGGCTCAGCCGGCGGCAGACATGAAGCCCGAGGCACAGACGCAGGTGCAGGCAACTACTGTGGTTCCGGTAATAGTAAACGGCGAAGCGCAAAAGATACCTGCATTTGAAAATGCCGGCGACTGGATCCGCGAAGATCTGTGGGTGGAGACAGAATTTGACTCTGACGGCGACGGTAAGCGTGACAGGATGCATGTTGATGTCACCCGCCCGAAGCAGACTGACACCGAAGGGATTAAACTTCCCGTGGTTTATGAGTCGAGCCCCTACTTCGCAGGAACAGCAGGCAACGATAAGGAATATTTCTGGAATGTCAGGCAGGAGCTCAATACCGTTCCCAAACCACATATTTATCCTCCGCAAATCCAAAGGAGAGGTGAGCGGCCTGTTATTTCCAACTCACAGGTAAAGGCATGGCTCCCCTACGGTTTTGCCGTGGTTCATTCATCGGCCCCCGGAACAGGGCTCTCGCAGGGATGCCCCACAATAGGTACGCGCATAGAAGCCCTGGCACCCAAGGCTGTGATAGACTGGCTCAACGGAAGGGCCAAAGGGTACACTACCCCCGATGGAAACGAGGAAGTAAAGGCATACTGGGCCACCGGCAAGGCGGGAATGATAGGCACATCGTACAACGGAACCATACCCTTCGCCGCAGCCACAACAGGAGTTGAAGGGCTGGAAGCTATTATACCTGTAGCACCCAATACATCATACTATCACTATTACCGTTCCAACGGACTGGTCAGGAGTCCGGGCGGATACCTGGGTGAAGATGCCGATGTCCTGTATGATTTTGTCTTCTCCAATCCTGACAACTGCCACTACTGTGACAGTGTGGTAAGGGACGGGGAGATGGCTGCCGGACTCGACCGTGTCACCGGTGACTACAATGAGTTCTGGGCCAAACGTGACCTCATGAACTATATGAAGCCCTATAAAGCAGCCACGCTGATGGCGCATGCATTCAACGACTGGAACGTTGTGCCCAGTCACAGTTTCCGATTCATCGAAAAGCTGAAGGAGATGGGAGTGCCGCTGCAGATCTACTATCACCAGGGAAGCCATGGCGGCGAACCTCCGTTCAAAATGATGAACAGGTGGTTCACCCGTTACCTTTTCGGCATTGAAAACGGGGTGGAAAATGATCCGAAAGCATGGATCGTCCGCGAAGGAGCCGAACGCCTCAGCCCGACAGCATATCCTGATTATCCCAATCCGGATGCCAGGCCCGTTACTCTGTATCTCACGAAGGGTGCCCCGGAGGCAGGCGGACTGGTGATGACGAAGCTCGCAAAACAGGATAAGGAAACCCTTGTCGATAATTATTCGTTCACCGGCTCTGCTCTTGCCCAGGCTGAATACAGCAACCACCGCCTCCTGTACCTGACTCCCGTTCTGACGGAGCCCGTGCATATCTCTGGAGTGGTTAAGATAAAGATCAGGGCAGCTTCCAGCAAACCGGCAGTGAACCTCTCCGTGTGGATGGTGGCATTGCCCTGGGAAGACGGGCGCATCATGAGGATGACCGAGAGCATCATCACCCGTGGCTGGGCTGACCTGCAGAACTATCGCTCCCTGACCGAGAGTGAGCCTCTGGTGCCTGGCAAATTTTATGAGATGAGCTTCGGGCTGGAGCCCGATGACCAGATCATACCTGCCGGAAAACAGATAGGCCTCATGATCTTTTCAAGTGACAAGGAGTTCACTCTTCATCCAATACCCGGAACGGAACTGACCGTTGATCTTGACGGAACGGAGGTGACAATCCCGGTAGCAGGCGGTAAGATTAAATAAGCAACCCGTCTCCTTTCGCTTATAGATTAAGGCCAGCCATTGACGGTGACCGGCTTCAGGCAATGCGGTTCGCCGAGAATGGCAGAGTTTTTTTATCTCTGCCATTGCAGCGTTCCGGCGTGTCATTTCGTATTAGGTTATAAAAGACCTGAATTTCGTAAAACCATTGCTTAAAAAAATCTGTATGAAAAATCCAGTATTGATAATTCTGTGCCTCCTGACCTTTGCCGCATTGTCATCATGTTCAAAGGATAATGGACAGGAACCCGATCTCAACCCGGAAAACCTCACACTGACAGCCAAGAGCTCCGACGTCATCGCATATAACAATGAATTCGGAGTTGAGCTCTTTACAAAAGTCGCTCTTGTCGAAAACAAAAACTTCATGCTATCACCGCTGAGCGCAAGTGCCGCACTAACAATGCTGCTAAACGGCTGTGGCGGAGAAACATATGATCAGCTGAAGGCCACGCTGAAATATCCCGAACAGATGACCATCAGCGAAATAAACGAAGTCTACAAAAGCCTTGTTTCCCAGTTGCTGGTTATTGATCCGAAGGTAAAACTGGCCCTGGCAAACGCAATTTTCTACAGGCAGGGATTCACTGTCAAGCCCCCGTTCCTCAGTACGATGGAAAATGATTTCAATGCGGAAATTGCCGGCCTTGATTTTTCACTGCCGGCTGCGCTTACAACCATCAACAAATGGGCCAGCGATAATACAAACGGTAAAATCCCGGAGGTGTTGAATGAGATTTCTGCTGAGGCTGTGATGTTCATCATGAATGCCCTTTACTTCAAAGGCGACTGGAGCTACCAGTTCGACAAGGACCTGACATCAGACAGGGCATTTTACACTGATGGATCAAACTCTGTTAATGTAAGCACCATGAAGGGGGATGTCGGGTCAAAAGTGACCGGCGAAGCAGGATACAGTGCAATCGAACTCCCCTATGGCCAGACTAACTTTACAATGATTGTTATCGTGCCGACAGGCACATTAACTGATTTCACAGCATCACTCGATGCAGCGAAATGGAACACAATCACCTCGGCATTTGATGGCAAGGAAGAGTACGGCAAAATAACTGTTTACATGCCGAAGTTCAAATTCTCGTACGAGAAGTATCTCAATAAACAGCTGCAGAGCATGGGAATGATTGATGCGTTCAATCCTTATCTGGCAGACCTCTCCGGAATTGTCGACGCCTCAATTTATGTCAGCTTCGTTAAACAGAACACTTTCGTGGAAGTGGACGAAAAGGGAACTGAAGCTGCTGCCGTCACCACTATAGGGATTGAACTGACAAGCATGCCACCCCAGCCGCGGGTGTTCACAATTGACAAACCATTTGTCTTTGCGATAAGGGAAAGAACTACCAATACCCTGCTCTTCATCGGGCAAGTGGTAAATCCGCTTGAAAATTAATCTGTAAACCTTCGCAGATGGAATTAACCGTCTCAAATCCGCCAACCAAAAAATCCGAATATGAAAAGCCTGATCAAATCCGCACTGTTTCTGACAGTTCTGATAGCCGGCCTGACCGCCTGTAAGGACAGAAGAACAGAACTGATTACCTATGATGCCAATGTACCGGTCTACATGCCTTTTGATGAATTCCGGGCTAGCTTTCTGAAGAGTGCCCCGACAGAGATCTCCCACCCCGGAAAAATGTATTTCAAGGACGGCTATCTGTTTGTCAATGAGTATGGCAAGGGCATCCATGTGATTGACAACACAGACCCTTCGAATCCTGAAAAGATTGCCTTCTATGAAATCCTGGGCAACGTTGACATGGCCATAAAAGGCAATGTCCTGTTCGCTGACAGCTATATTGACCTCCTGGCAATAGATATTTCAGATGTCGAAAATCCTGTCGAGATTGACCGAATCGAAAATGTTTTCCCGGAAATTGTTCCGGAAGGAGAGTTATGGTACCCTTACGCGATGGTTGACAAATCACAGGGGGTGATAATTGACTGGGAAGTGCAGAAGATTACCGAGGAGGTTGAAAAATACAATCACGGCGGGTGGATATATCGTGGCGGAATGGAATTCATGATGAACGCCGATGTGGCAGGTCCCACCTGGACAGGCGGAAGCGGAACCGGCGGTTCCATGGCCCGCTTCATGCTGAATGAAGACTACCTGTATGTGATAGCAGTGCCAACCAGGCTGAAAACGGTTGATATCACCACTGCATCAGCGATGGCAGTTGTCGATAGTGTCGATATGCCCCGTAACATGGAGACGCTGTTCCGCCTCGAGGATAACCTCTTCGTGGGAACCACAACCGGGATGCTGATCTTCGACCTGGTCAACCCGAAAAAACCTGTCCAGATATCAGCATATGACCATATCACAGCCTGTGATCCTGTAGTGGTCGACGGTCAGTACGCCTACGTAACCCTTCGCTCCGGGAACACCTGCAACAACGTACAGAACCTGCTGGAGGTAATAGATATATCCTCAATCAAGAATCCTTACCTGGTGAAATCGTACCCGATGTTCAATCCGCACGGACTTGGTACCGACGGAGACCTGCTCTTCGTCTGTGACGGTGCAGCGGGATTGAAAATCTACGACAAATCAAATCCGTTGGCAATCATTACAAGCCAGGTGGCGCACTACCCTGACTTTGATACCTACGATGTGATTCCGATGAATGGCATCCTGATGCTGGTAGGAACAGGAGGTATCTACCAGTATGACTACAGTGACCCGGAAAACATTGTCCAAATCAGCCACATTACGATCAAGGAAGATTAGATATATGCACAGACTCACTGCAATTGCGGTCTGTGTTCTGTTGACACTCTCCGCAACAGGCCAGCACAGGAAATCTACTGTTGTGCTTAACGATGGCTCCCGGATTTCGGGAACCATCGTTGGCGATTCTGCTGACTACCTGGATGTTAAGATTACTTCGCCCCAGATCATCCGAATTGGCAGGGGGCAGGTATCATCGGTTGAAGCCGCGGCCTATCCGCTAAAAAAGAACCTTAAAACCTCCGGATACTATGCAAGGATTAACACCAGCATTCTCTCCGGAAAGAATGAAAATGGCAACCAGGGAAGCATCAGTATCCATCTTTCGAACGGTTTCCAGTTTGGAAACGGGCTGGCGGTGGGTATCGGCTCGGGAATGGAAGAGCTTGACGTGCTCCTGGTTCCGCTGTACGCGGATCTTCGGTTCACACCCTTTAATACTGGTTTTTCACCCTTCACATGGATAAAGACCGGTTACGGTTTTGCCCTTTCCGAACAGCCTGGATCATATATGTATGATTATTCTGCAGACGTTGAACAAGAAGGTGGATTTCTCTTCAATGCCGGGGTGGGCATCTCCATGTTTACATGGAACAGAACGGCAGTAAACGTTGGCATCGGATACAGGTACCAGAAGGTCACCCTGAACCAGCCTTCATATTGGTGGGGAGGAAGCTCAATAATGCAGACTGTTACCCAGTATTACAGGCTTGAGTTCCATCTGGGCTTTGTATTTATGTAGGTAAATAAAAATGAAAACAGCAACCATAATATCGTCTGAATTGAGTTATTTCGGGAAAACTTGATTCCTGGCGGTATAATGGGGAAGAGAACCCGCGATGGAGATAAATATTCAGACTCGGATCTGGTCAGGAGATGTGCCGGTGGCGATATCCGCTCACAGGAACTTCTCTACAGACGATATTTCTCATTTGCGATGTCAGTCTGTATCAGGTATGCAAGAGATGAAAACGAAGCCATGGAAATAGTTAATGACAGCTATATGAAAGTCCTGGACAAAATCTCAGAGTGCGACCCAAACAGGGCGTTTAAAAACTGGTATGGAAAAATACTGGTAAATACTGCCATTGACAATTACCGGAAAAACCAGAAACACAATGATTACCTGTCAGTCAGCGCAATAACGGAGACAGAGGAGAATGAGCCAGAGATCGAAGCGGAGCTTTCCGCAAATGATATTCTCGCTCTCTACAGCCATCTCCCGGCAAGCTGCAGGGTAACGTTCAACCTCTTCGAGATAGAGGGGTATTCACACGATGAGATCGGACAGATGCTGGGAGTTACAGCTTCCACATCCAGAGCAAATCTTGCCAGGGCCAAAAAGATGCTCCGGGAACTTTATTACAGGCAAATTTCTTCGGCCAGGAAGAGTCATGAGTAAGTTTGACGACATATTCAGCCGGAAGGCGAAGGAGGCATTTGACAACTATAATGCAGACCACCTCGCGGGGGATGGATGGGACTCCTTTACCTCGAAGTACGGGAGGCAACGGAGGCGGGCGCTTGTGATCCCGCTCTGGGCCAGGGCTGCGTCAATAATTATTCTGGTTACTGCAGGCATGCTTTTCATAAACCGGTTTATCAACCGGAATCCCGGCGAACCAAATGACCGGATAGCCCAGCAGGTCCGGAGTGAAATGGCTGATTCCGTACAATCCGAAACCGACACATCTGCTGTCAAACCAGCAATCGCTGCATCAGTTCCGGTGAGCGCAGAGAGTGAAAAGGTTTCACGGGAAATGGTTGCCCGTGCGGGGAAGACCTCTGATCCGGGAAGCCGGGCCGGGCGAACCGGGGATACAGGCGGCCGGACACGGCAGGCCAGGGAAACTGGCAGCCTTGCCGGGCAGACCCGAGCCACGGGAAGCAGAACAGAACAGACCCGGGATACTGGCAGCCTTGCCGGACAGACGCGAGCCACGGGAAGCGGGACAAGGCAGACCCGGGAGTCCGTCATCACAGGCGACAAAGCCCCGCAAAATGAACTGACGGCTCCGGTTGCGCCGGAAATCGTTAAGCCTGACGGGATTTATGCCGGGGTGAATCTTGCTGCAAATCCGATTGAGATAAGGTTGACTGATGAAACTGATTCCAGGTTGAACCTGCCACCCAAAAAAGCCCTCATTAATTATCTTGTTCTGCCCCGTAAAAGGATGACCACTACCATCATGACAGGCTTTTCAGGGATGATGGCCAGTGTTGACAATGCAACCACAACTGCCCAGGGTGTTTCAATAGGCTTTTATGTGGAGCGACAGCTCACAAGAAGGATCTCTGTTCGCCCCGGCCTGGCTATGGCAAGACACAGTTACGGAATGGAAGGCACACCTGAAAGAATGCTCGCAGGAGGAAACATAGCCCTGGATTATGCTGCGCCGGAACTGAATGGCCTGTCAGGCACCACTTCCTCCTATGAGGCAGATATCGATGTGGTTTCGATGGAGGTGCCTGTGAACTTCGTTTTCTCGGTCTGGAAGCGGGCGGAGAAAAACCTCTTCGTATCCACAGGTGCATCAACTATGATCTATCTGAGCCAGCACATGACCGGAAGCTTCAATAACACCTATACAAAAACCACGACAGACTCCTATGGCGAAGTCTCTTTTGAAACAATGACCACCACCGTACAGGTTGAGCGTGAGCATGAGCTGCTGAACCGGGTCGACTTCCTGGGGCTTGCAAACTTCTCTGCCGGATACTCAATGCCATTCGGCAAGGGAACTCATCTGCTTTTTGAACCATTCGTGCAGTTACCGGTAAAGGATCTTACCAGCATGAATCTGCGAATCAGGTACGGCGGCCTGTCAATGAAGATTCAGTTCTGAAAGGTCTGACCCCGGGAATCATCCCTGTTCCTGCCTCTTCTCAGCAGAAGGAAATAAACAGGTATTCCAAGCAGAATGAGAGAGAGGCCTATTCCGGCTTCGCGGGGCCTGGTAATGATAGTATTGAAAAAGAGTCCCACGCAGAAAAGGACAAATATTACCGGCACAATCGGGTACCCCCATGTTTTATATGGCCTGTGGGCATCAGGCATACGGCGCCGGAGGATGAAGACACCCATGGCGGTGGCTCCGTAAAAGATGTAGACAGCGAAGATCAGCATGTCAGTCAGCTGGTCAAATGTACCCGACAGAACCAGTATCGATGCCCAGATCCCCTGCCACAGCAGTGATGCGGATGGTACATTACGGTTGTTCAGCCTTCCTGTCCCCCTGAAGAAAAGCCCCTGCCGGGCCATGGCATAGTACGGTCGCGCCCCGGTAAGTATGCTGGCATTGGTGCATCCCAGCGTTGAGATGATTATGAGAAGCGAAATGAACAACACCCCTCCTTTGCCCCAGAGGCCCCTGATGGCTTCGATGCCGGCTATCTGGTTTCCGGAATTGTTTATCTCTTCGAGCTGAGGGATCGAGAGCAGCCGTAGGTAGGTATAGTTAACCACCAGGTAGACGATAATGACTATGGCAACACCCGCAATGATTCCCTTTGGTATGTTCCTGTGGGGATGCTTTACCTCCCCTCCGATGAACCCTACCGATACCCATCCCTGGTAAGCCCAGAATGCTGCAAGCATTGCGGTGTAGAACGATGAAAGGGTCACCGTGTGGCGAACGGGTGACTGGCTTGTTGCCATGTTCCCTGCGGCAGAGTCCTGGTCACCGGTCAGTCCGGCCATGACAATCAACAGGAGACCTGCACCCACAATGAGCAGAATTGCCTTGTTGACCCATGCCCCGCTCTTCAGTCCTGACATATTCAGGAATGTCAGGAACAGAATTAGCAGTATGGTGGTCAGTTTTATTCCGAAATCCTGGAAAGGATAAAATATACCGCCAATGTTGAGGTGGTGCATTGACGGAAGCAGGTCAGGGATGGATATGATACTGTTGAGCGACTGGGTGAAGACGTATGCCACGCCTGAGATTGCAGCTGTCTGGATAACAGTAAAGAGTGACCATCCGTAGAGAAACGAAAAGAAGCGGCCGTAGATGGTACGGAGATATACGAACTCACCGCCGGTGTCAGCAAGCAGGCCGGCGACCTCGGCATTGCTCAGCGCCCCGAATAGGGTTATTAATCCTGCTGCCAGCCAGACGAGCAATATCCACTCGGACGAGTGCAGCTCCGCGGCCATCGGGGCTATCTTCTTAAAGACGCCAGATCCGAGCATGTTGGATATGACAATGATAATGACATATCCCAGTCCCAGCGCTCTTGTCAGGTTTCGTTTCTCCGTCATAACAGAACACGCCAATCAGCGTGCGCAGCAGACAAAAATAGAATTATTATTGAAAATGGGGTCAGGGGCGGATGATGGGCGTGATCATGTTTTTGGGGGTCTTTGCAACAAAATACCTGGGCGCCTGCGGCGCTCCACGGCCTTTCTTATTTCCATCCCTCTGCTTCGCAAGCGAGCGTCGGGCTGTAAACAAAAAATCCCTTTCCTTCGCGATGCTCAGGAAGAGGATTTTATTGAGGTCGGTGGCGGAAAGTAATTAATTACTTCTTTTATTTAAAATTGTTGCACATTTTACTTAATTATCTCATATATAAAGTAATAACATACTTTATATATACAAATACTAAGTAATTTACTTGTCCCTTTATGTAACATATTACTCTTTTTATCGTATAAGTAAGTAAATAGTTACTTAATACAATAAAAATATGGGACAAATTTTTATCAAACCTTTTGAGGTTAAACTACAAAAAGAAAACGAACAATTCAGGCTTCATGTAACGCATCCGAAGTTCAAAGGAAGAATCAGAAAACGACTGGGTGACCGGGACGTTCAGGACTTAGAATCCATTGCTTTTAATTTAAAGTATGACCTTGGAAAACAGTTTAATGGTTCGGAAGTAAATAAAACTGAGGTCGAAGCATTCATCGACAATTTCGTGGCGATGAATGTTAAGTGCACAGCATCAATCTTTGATTACAAGGAAGAGTTCCTGAAAAAGTTGAGTGATAAGTTAAACAAGAAAACCAAATTACACTTATCGAAAAGTACTTTGTCCGGCTACAGGACATCATTGAAATATTTCGAAGAATACATTATAAAAAAGAGGATTCCTGCACATCCTTCACAGATAACTGAATCAGTGCTGAATGGTTTTTATACCTATATTCCGGGTAGTCATAACTACAAGGTAAAACTTCATACAAAGCTGAAAGGATTCATTAAATATCTTGATGAAGCAAGGAGACTACCAGTAGACCCAAGTTATAAGCTATCCAGCTTTACTGAAGAATACGACAATCAATGCCCGGAAGATGATGACATTGCTCTGCCAGTAGATGCTGTATTAAAATTGTTTGAACTCCGGAAAAAGCTTCAAACTGGTGAAGTCCAGATTCAAAAATTTGCAAAATCTGATAAAATTTCGGTTGGATTACAAGACCATCTTTTCAATATGAAAAAAGAAAACCTTATAAAATGTCTGGACTGTTTTCTTTTTATGGTAAGTACCGGACAGTATTTTGCTGATATAAGAAAGTCGATACTTTACTTTTCTTATACTGATAATCTTGCGTATGTCAAATATAGAAGGGCAAAAAACGGAAGTCTCTGTAAATCTATACCAATAAACAATGGCGAGATTTTCATGGGTGAAGAAATTGTGAAACAATACAGGATTAAAAACGGCTCGAATTTCCCCTTAAAATTGTCTCTGACGCATTTTGACAAACATCTGGAAAGAATCAGTTCACTTGCAGGGATAGGCTTTAAAATCACCAATAAAATGGCAAGAAAAACCTTTGCTTCTTATCTGTACTTCAATATAAAACTTCCGATTCAATATCTTCAAATTCTCTTAGGGCATAAAGATGTGAAAGACACAGCGCATTATCTGAGAGTTTCTGATGATGATATCGCAAATGAAGTAATGAGATGGATATCCAATAATACCAGCCATTAATTACTGACCTTAACAGTCCATCTGGGTTCTATAGTAAGGCATTTGTTTGCAATTTTTTGAAAATTTTTTCCAAAAATTTTAAGCCAAGCCAAATGTTTGAGTATCGATTCCTGCCCGGATTTTCAATTGAACAGTATTTATTAAGTGAGAAATAATCGTCATGCTCCACCCCCAGCCAATAAGGTAGGGGTATGAGTGGGGGGGGGTATCATGGGGGGTTACGGTGGTGGTTGCTCTTTTGAACTAAATATTGAAATTCTTATGGAACGAAAATATCCAAACAGTATTGATGAGATGGTAAGCGAAATGGAAAAATACCCAGACGCATATCAACATCTGAAAGTATTCCTAAGACATGAAAATTCCAATGGTATTCCGGATTTTGGAGAGGAATATCTGGCTTTGTCTACAAGCGGGTTTGGATTGTATCGTATAAACTCCATTGATTACCAGAATGGAATAATCAATATATTATTGACAGAAACCTCAACAAACAAGGTAGTGCATTATTCGCTTGACGTTAATAACAAACGTCCAAGCTGCTTATTCATTCGCTGGAAGGACGTGAAGAACATGGTGTTTGATGAATGCATGAAAAGCAAAATAAATGATAACGATTTACTTGAATTGATAGGATAATCTATGGGAACTAACGCCAGAAATACGGTTGGATTGAAGTTAATTCAATTATCATCTGACACTTATGCGGTTAAGCACCAATGTCTGTTAGCTCCAATGAAAACTGTAAAAATTGGAGAACCAATGCTTATTATATATCCTGACACTGTAGACCCGTCAATTTACCCTGCAAAATTACTGGAACTGTGGCAAGAGGGCGATGTCCTTTATTTGAAATTATGGAACTACAAAAAGGATAAATGGGAGCTTCATGCA
>Ga0123335_1004326_pt1 | contig 18571 bp, 6 predicted proteins | sample BiotimSIPDNA_2_FD_89707 | JGI IMG/M metagenome (GOLD analysis project Ga0123335, IMG submission 89707) | Anaerobic biogas reactor microbial communites from Washington, USA - Biogas_R2 time_0 SIP DNA | ecosystem: Engineered > Bioreactor > Anaerobic > Unclassified | place: Washington, USA...
ATGTTTTCCTTTGAAATCCCCGTGTTCGTTTTGTCGCGCAACCTGGTCCCCCCGCCTGTCTTTCTCAACATGTGCAACCGCAACGGCATCCCTGTCCTGCGCACTGCCATGAGTACCGATGAGGTGATCAGCAGAATCATCCTCTTTCTCAGCGAGGAATTCGCGCCGGAGACTGTTCTGCACGGAACAGCCGTCGACGTGTACGGGGTGGGCTGCCTCATTGTGGGCAAGCCGGGCATCGGCAAGAGCGAGTCCGCGTTGGAACTGGTGGAACGCGGACACCGCCTGGTCGCCGACGATCTTGTCGAGCTCAAGCGCCGGCGGGAAGACTATCTTTACGCCCAGACGAACAAGGTCGTGCGCCACCATATGGAAATTCGCGGATTGGGCATCATCGATGTGCGTTCCGTTTTCGGCGTGGGCAGCGTGCGTAATTTCAAGCGCATGGGTTTGGTGGTCGAACTCGAGGAATGGGACGACAAGGCCAATTATGACCGTACCGGCCTTTCGGGAAACCATGTCGAAATCCTGGGAGTGCGCATTCCCTACCTGCGCATTCCTGTCCGGCCCGGCAGAAATATCGCCATTATCATCGAGGTGGCCGCGCTGGACCAGCGTCTCAAGGAAATGGGCATCAGCTCCGCCCGCCAGCTGGACCAGGAAATTTCCCTTCGTAACCAGTATATGGAGCAGTGACCGGAATGCGCTTACAGGTACAACGCGCGGCGCCGCGCGCGTCCGGACCCGATACGAATCATGGTTAAGCGTAAGCGTCCGGGAAAGAAAAAGCGAAGCACGGTGCGCGAGCGCGACTGGGAACAAAACTGGAAAGCCGCCTTTTCTCATGATTTGTCCAGGCACCGGCGCGCCCTTGCGAAACTTCCCGAACATTCAGCCTATGCCGGCGCGCTTCCGGGAGAGTTCGTACCCAATGCCACGGTTGTCAGCCACTCCAGAAAGTGGGCTTTTGTGGAAACGGACTCCGGGTGGTCCGAATCGGGCGGGGGAACCGCGGATACCACCATGTGCCTGATTGATGAAAGGCTGCGCGAAGGGGAGGAGTCCCTGCTCGCCCCCGGAGACCGTGTGCTTGTGGAAGTCGCGGAAGGCAAGCCCACGGTCCGCGCCGTGGCGCCCCGGCTTACCAGGCTTGCAAGATGCGCCGGAAAACATGACCGCTTGAAGCAGCAGGTGATTGCCGCCAATGTGGATATTTTGGTCATCGTCGCCGCCGCCGCCTGTCCGCCGTTCCGCCCGGGCCTCGTGGATCGTTTCCTCATTACGGCCCAGCAGGGGGGCGTGACCCCCTTGCTGTGTCTCAATAAGATAGACCTGGTGGAGCATGAGCCCCCTGAAATGGAATTCTATAGAGAACTTGACTTGGATATCTGCATTGCCAGCTGTGAAACCGGGGAGGGAATCGAAGTGCTGCGCCAAAAGCTGGCGGGGAAAACCAGCGTCCTGGCCGGGCACAGTGGTGTGGGCAAATCCTCACTGTTAAATCGATTGGACCCGAATCTCCGCGTGGTGACCCGGGAACTAAGTGAAACGACGAAACGAGGTCGCCACACCACTACCACATCCGTTCTTTACGAACTTCAGGAGGGCATCCGCATCATCGATACGCCCGGGATACGGGCGTTGGAAGTATGGAATGTGTCTCCGGAAGAAGTCGCCTTCTATTTCCCGGAGATTGCCGCGTGCGGGATGAGGTGCAAATTCAGAAACTGCACCCATATCCATGAAACCGAATGTGCCGTCAAGCAGGCGGTTGCGGATGGAGAGGTGTCCAAGCCGCGTTACGAATCCTATAAACGCCTGCGCACCGGCATGGAATTGGAAGGAGGCCGGACATGACGTGCGCTTCCCCAGTCCGGAAGCGGTCCCTATGCTGATAAATTGCATAATGGTTTTTAGCGCGGTGATTGTACTCTGGAAAACCGCAGCCTGGTTCATTGACGGCGCGGTGGGCGTGGCGGTGCTGCTTCAAGTGCCAAGAATGCTGATCGGACTTGTTCTTGTCAGTATTGCAACCACTGCCCCTGAACTGTTTACCTCGGTGTTCGCTGCCTTGCACGGTTATCCGGAACTCGCCCTGGGCAACGCGGTGGGATCGATTATTGTGGATGCCGGGTTCGCCCTCGGGCTGGCCGCACTGGTGTCCGCCGTCCCGCTTACTGTGGACCCCGCCATTTTCCGGATCAGCGGAACCGCCGTGTTACTGACCCTTGCTCTCGGCTTTCTTCTGGTCTTTGACGGGACATTGAGCAGGCTTGAGGGAATGACGCTGCTGGGTTGCTACCTCCTTTATATTACGGTGTTGTACCGGCACTTCCGGCAACAGCGCATGATGCCCCTTGATGGATATGATCCCGCCATTTCCAAAGTAAAATGGTCCCGTGTGGCAGGCCTGTTTGGAATCGGGCTTGCCGGTGTTCTGGCGGGAAGCGAACTGCTGGTGCGCGGGGCCACGGGCATCGCCTTGGAACTGGGATTATCCCCCGTGCTGATCGGCCTGACGGTTACGGCCTTGGGCACCTCCATGCCGGAAATCGCCACCGGTATCGCTTCAGCCTTGAAGCGTGAGCCCGCCATCGGTGTCGGCAATATCATAGGCGCCGACATCCTCAATATTTGCTGGGTGGCCGGCGTATCCGCCATGGCCAATCCATTGACCGCCGAGCGGCAGATGTTGCTGTTCATGTTCCCGTGCGCCCTCCTCATCGTGGGGTTCATGACAGGCATGCTTTGGCGGGGCTATCGGCTGGTGCGATGGAACGGGGCCGTCCTCCTGTTGCTGTATGTGTTATACGTTTTGGCCCTTATCTTCATCATTGCACCGGCCGATATGAAGGCGGCCTGATTTGTCAGGAGCGTGTTATTCCGGGCGCGTTTTCTGCGGGCCTACCATGGTTTCAGGACGGACGAATGCGTCGAAGCGTTCCGGCGACAGGAGATTCAGGGCGGCCGCCGCTTCACGCAGGGTCAGGTTTTCGATGTAGGCGTGGCGGGCGATGCGGGCGGCGTTGTCATACCCGATTTCTCGGTTCAGGGCGGTTACCAGCATCAGTGAATTTTCCAGGTGCGCCTGGATGCGCTTCCTGTCAGGCTGTATCCCCTCAACGCATCGAATCCTGAAAGATTCCGCCACATCCGCCAGCAGTGTGATGGACTGCAACACATTGTAAATGATAACGGGCTTGTACACATTTAACTCGAAATTGCCCGAGGCGCCGGCAATATTCACGGTCACGTCATTGCCGAGCACCTGGGCCGCGACCATGGTGACCGCCTCGCACTGGGTCGGGTTGACCTTTCCGGGCATGATGGAGGAGCCCGGCTCATTTTCCGGCAGCCGCAGCTCGCCGATGCCGCACCGGGGGCCGCTGGCAAGCCAGCGGATGTCATTGGCGATTTTCATGAACGAGACGGCCGTCGCTTTCAGAGCGCCGTGGACCATCACCAGCGCGTCATGGGCGGCCAGTGCCTCGAACTTGTTCGGTGCGGGAGTCAATGGAAGTCCCAGCAACTCGCTTAAAACACCCGCTATCCTGGCGTCGAAACCCAACGGGGTATTCAGACCTGTGCCCACGGCCGTGCCGCCCGCTGCCAGTTCGAATAGTGAAGGGAGGCACTGTTCCACCCGGCCACGGCTGTTGGTCACCTGTTGCGCGTAACCGGAGAACTCCTGGCCCAGCGTCAACGGGGTCGCGTCCATCAAATGTGTGCGGCCTATTTTTATAATCCCGTCAAAGGCCTGCGCCTTTTCACGCAACGCCCTGCCAAGTGCGTCCAGTTCGGGCAGCAGCCGATCCGAGATCATTTTTGCTGCCGCGATGTTCATGGCGGTCGGGAATACATCGTTGGAGGACTGGCTCATGTTCACATGGTCATTGGGATGGACAGGCTGTTTCGTGCCCCGGACACCGCCCAGCAGTTCTATGGCGCGGTTGGCGATCACCTCGTTTACATTCATGTTGGATTGGGTACCGCTCCCGGTTTGCCAGACGGACAAGGGGAACTCCCCGTCCAGTTTCCCGGATGAAACCTCCCGTGCCGCCTGGATAATGGTTTCGGCCAGGGAAGGGGACAACAGGCCAAGTTCACGATTCACCACGGCGGCCGCTTCCTTGATACAGGCCAGGGCATGAATGACTTCCAGCGGCATGTGTTCCTTGCCGATGGGAAAATTGGATAGCGAACGCATCGTCTGACTGCCGTAATAGCGATCGACAGGAACTTGCACTTCGCCCAATGTGTCTTTTTCCGTGCGGTATTTCATGGTAAACCCTCTCGTAATCCGGGGCCAGGGGTTTTATAACGAAGCGATTACCGAATGGTAATGCAACATTGACAGAAAAGGCAAACGTGACATGTGCATAAAGGGTGGCGTATTTCCCGGATATCAGACGGGTGCGGTTACGGGCGCTGGCGCAGGTACGGGTGCCGGTGTCGGCGTAGGCGCAGGCGCAGGCGCAGGCGTTGGCGCTGGTGCCGGTGCTGGTGCCGGTGTGGGCGTTGTCGGGGTCGTCGCTGTGCTTGAGGCGGGATCGGAAGTTCCGCCGGCTTCGCCCGCTGGAGATGGAGGAGGCGGAGGCGGGGGAGGAGGCACGTATACCGGTGGCGCTGTGCCCGCAATGAACGCTTCTTTGTAGTCGCCGCCCCGCGATCCGCTGCGGCGGTTTATTTTAAAAAACTCGATTCCCGGCGGCACTTCAAAATCTTCCACGGGAAGGCCCTCATGGGCTTCAAGCATGAAATCCACCCAGATAGGACAGGCCAGGCGTCCCCCGGTAAAATCCGCGCCGCCGCCAAGGGAACGGTTGTCCCGGTATCCGACCCATACCACGGTCGTGTAATCCGCGGTAAAACCGCAAAACCACGCGTCGCGGCTTTGATTCGTAGTGCCTGTTTTACCGCCCACGGGGCGCTCCAGTACGTGGGCGCGCCATCCGGTGGGATAATAGGAACCGGGGGTGCACACCCCCCTGAGCATGCTGTTGAGTACGTAGGCGACCTTCGGGTCCATGGCCTGTTCCGTAAGGGTATAGTCGCGGTAATTGTAGCGCTGGATGCCGTCGGCGTCCCGGATATCCGTGATTAAGATCGGGTCGTAACGCATGCCGCCGTTGGCAAAGACGGAATAGGCGACACAATGCGTCAGCGGGGTGACTTCGCCCGAACCCAGGGCGATGGTAAGCCCTTCCACGTCCGTGGGTATCCCGCAGCGCTGCAAATAAGAGCGGACCAGCGACGTGCCTACCTGGTCGGCGATTTTGACTGAAACAATATTGATCGATTTCTCAAGGGCATAGCGGATGGGAACGGCGCCGCTGAAGCCGCCGTCGAAGTTTTTGGGCGTCCACCAGACGCCTGCCGCCGTGCGGCGGGAAAAGGGACCGTCGACAACCACGGTTGACGGCGTCATCCCGGACGCGATGCCGGACGCCCAGATAAACGGTTTCACGCTGGATCCCGGCTGGCGGCGCGCCTGCGTCACGGTATTAAATTTCTCCTGCAGGAAGTCCCGGCCGCCTACCATCGCGCGGACCTGGCCCCGGTAGGGCGGACGATTATCAATACACACCAGTGCCCCGGCCACCGGCATGAAGTTGCCTTCCTTGTCCTTGCGGTACTTGCCGTGACGCTTGTCGAACTCCTCCAGTGCGTTGAGCAACACGCGCTCCGCGATTTCCTGGAGGCGCATGTCGACGCTCGTATAGACTTCAAGCCCGTCCTCAAAAACCTGTTCCGATTTATATTTGCCCAGGATAAATCGCCGGACTTCCTCCACGAAATAGGGGGCGCGGAAACGGCCCCGGACGGAATAGTCCACCAGTTCGGCATTCGGATCCCGTTGGCGCACCGAGGCAAGCATATCCTCCTTCATGGCCGCTTCATATTCTTCCTGCGTGATAAACTTGTTTTCCAGCATCTGTCCCAAAACGGTATCGCGCCGGATAAGCGCGTTTTTGGGATTGCTGATGGGGTTGTTAGTGTTTGGCCAACGGCTTACCCCGGCCAGGGTGGCCGCTTCGCTCAGGCTCAAATCCCGGCAACTCTTTCCAAAATATTGTTGTGCGCCCGCTTCCACCCCGTGGGCACTGATTCCCAGAAACGTCTGGTTCAAGTATAACTCCAGGATTTCATCCTTAGTGAAGTCACGCTCTACCTGCAGCGCCACCAGGGCCTCCCGCAACTTGCGCGCGTAGGTGCGCTCCAATCCGACCCGCAGGTCTTCCACGTTGCGCACCACCTGCTGTGTGATGGTGCTGCCGCCCCGCGTCCGGCCCGTCTGGATCATATACAATATCGAATTCAGTATGGCGTCAGGCCGGACACCCTTGTGCTCATAAAACAGATCATCCTCCGTGGCGATAAACGCTTTTTGAACAGGGAGTGGAATTTCGCTCAACCGCACCAGGTGACGCTCCTCAAGGGAGAATTCGCCGATCAACTGGCCGTCGCTGCTGTACACCCGCGTGCCCACTTTCGGCCGGAAATCGGCCAGCGCCTGGGAAACGTTATGGCGCGTGTCATTAATAAGCCAAACGAAATACCCCAGGCCAATGCCCCATAACGCCCCCGCAACGAGGATTATGGTCATAAAAATACCCAGACAGCCGCGCCGTTTCTGAGGCTCTTCGGATTCTATGGGAGTTTCCGGATTCATTGGGTTAGCTTATCATGCTACAGCCTGGTTTGACAAATCAGGATTGCGGGTACCTGAACAAATTTTACGACAATCACCAGGTATCTGGCGTGAATGTCAAGTAATATGCTCGGGCAATCTGAAAAGGCGCTTATTCAATTTTCCTCGGCAGCGGTAAGTCGTTATCCTATAAACAGCAGTTAACGCAGGGAAAACCTGTTAAAAAAAGGACCGAAAGGACTTAAGGGACTTAAAGGACACACCAATCAGGAAAGCATTTTACAGCCCTTTTGGTCCTTTAAGTCCCTTGATGGGCAGAAAATGACATAAAATAGGTATATCTTTTAACGTGTGTTTATGCTATCCTAGATGAACGCGTAATGTGTACGAGTACATCTGTGGATTCGGTTCCAGTCATCAAGGTGAATTCAACACGTGGTTGAGGGTATTGCCCGCATCAGAAGTAGTACGTGCGGAAGATTTTTTTCGATTTTTGGCAACCCGCATAAGGAGGATGGGCCATGAACGTTATGCTGAGTCTGCGAAACGTCTGTCTGTTGCTGCTGACTTTTTTGATGTCTGTTTTCACCTGGGCGGTGGAGGTACAAATTGACTCCGGGCAGGACGCCATCCATCTGCAGATTAATTCGGGACCGGTTACGCTCACGGAGGAGAGTGGGTTAATCCGCCCGGAGGTGGAGGGTTGTGAGCCGTATTCGACACCGGGCGCGCCGATGGTTCCCCAATACATAATCAATCTTGCATTGCCGCCGAACGCGGACCCCGCATCCGTTTCCGTGACGGTGGATGAACTGAATACAGAGGCGCAAGTGTTGCCGGAAGGCGCGCGGGTGGTGCCCGGTCCGCCGATCGGCCATTGGGACGGCACGAAAACGGTTCTCACGTGGGATCATCCCGACCAGGTGGTGGATGGTTTTGATATGACCGTGTACGGCGCGGATGCTTTTTATCCCGCCGAATCGTTTTCAGGGGGCGCCGCAGGCTACCTGCGCAAATGGAATGTGGGCGCGCTGGTCTTTTCTCCCGTTCGCTATAACCCGGTTTTGGGAACCTTGGATGTGGTCCGGAACGCTTCGGTGACCGTGTCGTTCAGCCTGATGAAGGAGGATGTGCCGGCAGAGGTCATGAACGACACTGCCATGGACGACGAAGCCTCCCGGTTCTTCGCTAATTTTGATCACGCCATGTCTTGGTATCCTGTGGACGATTCCAAATCTATTTCGGGTACATACGACTACGTCATTATTACCACCAACAGTATTCTGTCCAAGACCCAATGCCTGGCGAGCCTGGAAACCCATCACGAGGTTGACCATACGGTATTGACGGTTACCGAGGACAAGCATTACGACGATCTTCGAAGCACCGCCGTCGCGGGAGGATGGGGCGGTGGTATTGGTAATACAGCCGCTGATTCCCTGCGCAACTGGCTTAGGACCAATTGGGCAGCCCTGGGTATAGAATATGTCCTCCTGGTGGGCAACCCCCATCCGGATACCGGGGACATGGCCATGAAGAAGACCCGGTACCGGGAAGATGAAGCGGACCCGACAAAAGTATTGAATGTTCCCACGGACATGTATTTTGCGGAGTTGACCGGCAACTGGAACCTGGACGGCGACAGTTATTTCGGGGAACTGATAGACGACAAAGGACCTGGGGGTATAGAGACCATGCTGGAAGTCTCTATTGGCCGAATTCCCGTGTATAGCCAGGATAGTGCAGGCATTGCAGTCCTGGAATCCATCATTGGAAAGACAATTACATACGCAAATGACGATGGCGACATAACCTGGAGGCAGAAGATATTGCTGCCGGTAAAACCCTTTGATGAGGAAACCACGGGCACGCCGTTGATGGAAAAAATCCGTACCGACTATGCCCTTCCCCATAGTATGACTGCCTATCGTATCTATGACGAGGACTATGGACTGTCTCCCGAAAAGACGCCCTGCACTTCCGATAATGTCAAAAATGAATGGAAAAATGGGTACGGAATGGTGGTGTGGGGAACACATGGCAGTGAAACGATTGCGGCGAGTGTCTTTGGCAACTGGATGTGCGGGGAATTAGACGACACAAAGCCGTCTTTTGTGTTTCAATTATCCTGTCTAAACGGCAAACCCAGTGTCACGGACAATCTTGGGTATAGTCTGCTGAAACATGGCGCCGTGGCGACCATAGCGGGCACGGAGATTACCTATTATTGGGTGAGCGACTTCGCTTTACTGACGCGTCTAAGTAACGCGAGTGTGGCGCGTTTTTACGCCAAGAGCATCATTGACGGGCTTACGGCCGGAGACGCCCTGCGGCAGGCCAAGATTGACTCCGAACTTTCCAATCTTTTCACAATATGCCCCAACTTTGATAAATTCCAGAGGGCCGGTTGGACCAACTTTCTCGCCTTTACCTTGTATGGCGATCCCGGGGTGGGCTTGTATGACACGGGGCTGGGTACGCCGCCGGTGGCCCTAGGCCCCAGCAAGGTGAACTTGTATTGTTCTTTTGCGCATACAATGGCGCCAAAGACGATCAATGTGTACGCGACCGCACCGGGAATATTCAGTTATACCCTGTCTGATGACGCGGACTGGCTGTCCATCTCGCCCGATTCCGGCGCTAATTACAATGGGATGACGCCCCACGCCCTGACGGCGGAAACGGCATCGCTGCCCGTGGGAAAACATTATGCCTCCATTACCTTGACCGTGCCGGACGCACCCAATTCCCCCCTGTCCGTTCCGGTGACCCTGACCGTGTACGATTGGGACGATAATCCGCCTGCCATAGGAACCACGCTGGAGCCCCTCGAATATCTTATTCAGGCCGGTGAAACGGTTCCGACCAAAGAATTTGAGGTATATGCCGATGGTGAAGGCGCCGTCTATTGCAGCATAGGCCAGGGTGCCGCGCCGGTATCCTGGCTGTCCATACTCCCCGATTCGGGGGTGGCCTACGGCGAGGAACGCATGAGTTCGAGCCTGGTATTCAGTACCGCGTCCCTGCCCGTGGGTAGTTATTCGACTACGGTGAATATCACAGGCGCGCAAACACCGGCGCCGCCCAATGCGCCTCTGAGTATTCCGGTGACGGTGCAGGTCGCCCCCCCGTTGGCCGAGGCGCTGGACGGACCGGGCCTCGTGTGGACCACAAACCCCGAGGATGCCTGGATCCCCGTGCTCGAACCCAGTCATGACGGGGTGGATGCCGTAATCCCGGCAGGTACTTCAGGGAGCGAGTATTCCACTCTGTCCACGGTGGTCGAAGGCCCGAAAATGCTGAGTTTTTTCTGGCGGAAAGACTACACGAGGGTTTTCACATTCAGTATCGATGGCGTGCCCTCCAATACACTTTCATCATCCAGGGTATGGGAAAAGGTGGAAAGGGGGATACCTGTCGGCACCCATGAATTGAAATGGAGTTATAGTGGTCTTTTCGATGATGAAGGTTTTAATTGTCTGGACGAAGTATTCGTCACGGCTCTTGAGGAGCCCTACTTGGCGGTCAACCCGAAGAAAGTGGTGCTGCGGGTGGCACAGAACACCCCGGAAACAACCGTGCCCTTGACGGTATGGAATGCGGGGGGCGGCACCACTTTCAATCTGACCGCCGAGGAAACGGCGTCCGAACTGGCCCTTGCCAATGCCGATGGGCCTGTAGGACCGGAAGGCCGCCAGGTGGACTTTATTTTTGATACCACAGGGCTCTCGATAGGCAGCCGTTCGGGAACCGTTACCTTGCGCGGGGAAGGGGCCGTAAATTCACCTGTGACAGTGCCGTTCAAACTCGAGGTGGTCGATGTGACCGTTACGCTGCCCGAAGCGCTTGACACCCCCGGTTGGGTCTGGACGCCCGGCATGGCTTCTGAAACCATGTGGACCGGCGGGACCATCAATCCCAGTGACGGTGTGGATGCGGCAAGGTTGTCTTTTGACACCGGCGAATATTATGCCGCACTGCGGACTACTGTGGAGGGCCAGGGCAGGCTGACCTTTGACTGGCAGCAGGCGGCAGCCACTTCGGATTGCAAATATACCTTATCAGTCGATGGGAATGTTGTTGCCGGGCCTCTGTCTGTTTACAATGCGTATGAATCCGAGGAGACCGGGTTGCTTCCGGGCAGTCATGAGTTGCTGTGGTCGGTGTCGAGGACTTCGGGATCCTCGCCGTCCTTCTACCTGGACAAGGTGGCCTTTGAACCCTATCTTCCCGCTATCGGCCTGTCCGTCTCGGAAATCAATGCCGCGTGCCAGCCCGGTCAGAACCCGTCGTTCCGAACCTTCGAGATCTGGAATGCAGGCACAGGCGTGTTGGAATATCAGCTGAGTGATGATACCTCCTGGTTCACCCTGTTGCCCGCTTCGGGCAGTTCCCAAGGGGAACATGACAGCATCAGGCTCGTCTTTTCGGCTCAGAGACTTGGTGTCGGCGTCTATCACGCGGAAATCCAAGCGTCCATGCTTGGCTTGGCCGGCGGCGACAAGGCACTGTCCATGACCATCCCCGTAACGCTTGAGGTAGGCACCAAGAACGTGTTGAGTATTGAAGCCGGAGTGGACAATACCCTCTACCAGAGTGTTGACGGGGACATCAGCAATGGATCGGGTTCCACCCTGGTGACGGGAACCTATGGCGGCGCGAAACGACGTGCCCTGTTGGCCTTTGACGTGGCGGGAAACCTTCCGGGAAAGGCAGCCATCACTGAGGCGAAACTGGACATGGACGTGTTGGACGCGTACAGTACCGATACCACGCCGGTAATGGTACAGGCTGTTCAAAAGGCTTGGGGAGAAGGCGCATCGAACGCGGTGGTTCCCAATGACTTGTCAGGCGTCAAGGCGCAAAGCGGCGATGCGACGTGGCTGTATAGGTATTATGACTTCTTTTCCTGGACCACTGCAGGGGGAGATTTCGAACCGGATACTCTCGCTTCGACACGGGTCGGCGGCGCGGGAACCTACAGCTGGGGGCCTACAGAAGAAATGACCTCCCTGGTGCGGTCCTGGTACGAATCGCCGTCCACCAACTTCGGATGGCTGCTTCACACCGGTGAAGCGCTCAAGAACGACTGGAAGCGTTTCGCTTCGAGTGAATACGGAACGCCTGCGCAACGACCACGGCTTACGGTTACGTTCTATACCTCGGCGCTGGCAACAGCGGTCGTGCCCGATGTGGTCGGTAAAGAACAGGCAAACGCGGAACTGGCCATAACGGACGCCGGCCTGATTGTAGGGACGATTACGGAGGAATATAGTGAGACAGTCGCTTCGGGCATGGTGCTCGCCCAGGATCCCGTCGCGGATACGCCTGTGGTGCTGGATTCCCTGGTGGACCTGACGATATCCGCAGGCCCGGCCCCTGTCACGGTGCCGGATATGCGCGGGCTGCGAATCGATGAAGTTGCGGCCGCCCTTGCCTCGACAGGCCTGGTCGAGGGCGCCGTGAAGGATACGGCGTCTACCTATGACGAAGGACTGTTGGCGCGGCACGAGCCGACGGCAGGGACCGTGGTGCCCCGCGACAGTGCCGTGGACCTCTATTATTCGACCGGATCCACGGGTTTCGTGCAGGTCCCCAATCTTATTGGCACCATGGAATACGACCTGAAGCAGAAGTTGGCCGAGGCCTGGTTGTCCGGCGGTAAAATTGCGCGTGAAAACAGCGACACCCTGCCTCCGGGCATGGTCATAGACCAGCAGCCGCCTGCAGGGGAATGGGTGAAAATCAACGAAGAAGTGAATTTCCTGATATCCCTTGGCCCCGTATTCGTCGAAGTGCCGGACATGATTCAACGGCAGGAAGGAGACGCGCGCGCCGCCCTTGAAGGGGTCGGCCTGGTCGTGGGAACAATTACGGAGGTTCCCAGCATCGCGGTGCCCGCCGGGTTGATCTCAGGTCAGAATCCCGAACCGGGAATTCTGGTGCAGCAAGGAACGGTGGTTGATCTCACACGAAGCATTGTTCCGGAAAAAGTGGAAGTTCCCGATGTTATTGGTAAGAAAGAGGCAGAAGCGGTGTTTTTCTTGGAAAATGTGCTGCTGACTGTCGGGAAATTGGAATACGAATATAACGATACGGTGGAAGAGAACATGGTGATGAAGCAGGGACTGGAACCCGGTTCCATCGTTGATCCCGGAAGCGCCGTTGATCTTCTGGTTTCTCTGGGCGTTGCTCCCGAAGGGGAGGGTGAAATCCCTGCCGAAGGCGAGATACCCACCGAAGGCGAGATACCCACCGAAGGCGAAGGTGAGATACCCGCCGAGGGTGAAGGCGAAACGCCATCCGAAGGTGAAGGTGAAATGCCCACCGAGGGCGAAGGTGAAGTCCTGCCTGAAGGTGAAGGTGAAATGCCCGCAGAAGGTGAGGGCGAGATTGTGCCCGAGGGCGAAGGTGAGATCCAACCCGAAGGTGAGGGCGAAATAGTCGTCGAAGGCGAGGGCGAATTCCCGCCTGAAGGCGAAGTTCTGCCTGAAGGTGAAATGCCTGCCGAAGGCGAAGGTGAAATCCTACCTGAAGGTGAGGGCGAAACGCCTGCCGAAGGCGAAGGAGAAACACCTCCCGAGGGCGAAGGTGAAACGCCTTCCGAAGGTGAGGGCGAAATTGTCGCCGAAGGCGAAGGTGAAGTGCCTGCCGAAGGCGAGGGTGAAATCCCTGCCGAAGGCGAAGGTGAAGTCCTGCCCGAAGGTGAAGGCGAAATTCCTGCCGAAGGCGAAGGCGAATTCCTACCCGAAGGTGAGGGCGAAATCCCTGCCGAGGGTGAAGGTGAACTGCCCGTTGAAGGTGAAGGCGAAGTCCTGCCCGAAGGTGAAGGCGAAGTGCTGCCTGAAGGTGAAGGTGAAGCGCCTGCCGAAGGCGAAGGCGAAGTACTGCCTGAAGGTGAAGGTGAAGCTCCCGCCGAAGGCGAAGGGGAAGAGGAAGAAGACGGCTGTGGATGTGCATGCAACAAAAATGCGCCTTTCCCGAAAGACATTAACCGTAAATTGGGTGATTTTTTGCTACTGGGCGTAACCTTAGTCGTCCTGTTCGGTGTGTGGTCGGCCACAAGCCGAGGCTGAATCGTATAGCAGGCTGCGGCTTTAACCTATAAGTCGCAGCCATCCTTGAAAAAAGTGCCGGGTCGCGATGATTTGCATGAGTCGAATCATCGCGGCCCGGCAAATTTACGGCCGGCACGGAGCGGGAAACGCGTTTCCGGAATTCAAAACGTTCAATCCCTGTTTTTGTGTTTTATGTGACTTTTGTGGCTATTTTTGTAATCAAGACTTGCCACAAAAAGCACAGAAGTCACAAAAAATAATCTGGTTGCGGCTATGCTGTGCTACGGTATCTGTCGCGAAAATATGGTTGTAAATGCAAAATATGTATGTCATACTATACACGATAAGGGGTGTTTGTAGACTCCGTTGGGAAATGCGAGGAGTTCCACGAATATGATGATAAATCTGAAATGCGGTTTTCTTATCGTGACAATGCTTCTTTCCCTAACGGCATGGAGTGAACGGCTGCTGACCCTGTTGGAACCCGTGGGCGGCGAGGCGTGGGTGTCTGGCGAACAGACGATACGCTGGGAACTCGGAGGGGACGGCTGGGACGGCACCGAGACGCTCACCATCGAATGTACGCGCGATTACGGGGAAACCTGGTCCATCTGGGCGATTGACGCTTCGGCTGCGGCGGGCAGCTTTGTCTGGGACGTATCCAGCCTTCCGGCCGGCGCCAGTTACCGCCTGCGCATCGAGTGCAACGAGGACACCACCGCCTGGGACATCAGCGATGTATTCCGGATCGGCGCTTCTGTAAGTTATTATGTGAATGATACCACCACGGACAACGATGTCTATTGCACGGCGCCCGGCGCGTCGGAGGGAGACGGCGCTTCGCCCGGCACGCCCAACAGCAGTCTGCAGTATGTTCTGAACGCCTATGCCCTGCAGCCGGGGGATACCATCTGGCTGGATACCGGCCAGTACACCCTTACAGCCAACATTACGATTGGCCCTGAAGACGCGGGGACCGCAGAGAGTTCCCTGCGTATTCTGGGTTCGCCGAACGGTTCGGTATTGGACCGTAATGCACCGGACACGGAGACTAGCCGTTGCCTGACCGTCACGGGAGATTATGTGAATCTGGGAGAGGTATCCCATCCCCTGCAGGCTATCGGCGCCTACTACGGCATCAGCCTGGAAGGAACCGGGGTCGAAGCGAATGCCTGCGTTGTTTCTGATTGCGGCAGCCACGGTATTTCCGTCACGGGTTTGCAGTGTGTGGTTCAAAATTGCCTGGCCCAGGATAATGCCGGGAATGGCATTCATTTCTTAGGAAATCATAATGAGGCGCGGAATTCACAGGTTTATAGATGCACTATCGGCGCCTATATCAGTGGAGATAGTAACCTCATAGCAGACTGCATTGTTAGTCACAATAGTACCGACGGCATCCGGGTTCATAATGCCATTGACACCACCGTCATCGGCAACAGCGTCCACAATAATGGTATTGTTGGAATCACTATATGGGACGTTCTTTCAAAACCAGGGCTGAAAGAAGTAATCGGGAATCTGGTTGTGAAAAACGGCACTACCGGCATAAACGCGAATGCCCCGCGCGCATCGTTGCACATCATAAACAACACCATTGCTGAGAACGGTTCTTTTGGATTCCGTGTCAACAGCCTGTTCAGCCAGTATGTATTTCGTAACAATATTGTGTGTGCCGACGGTCCGGGAAGTTTTTGCGTTCGTGATGAAGCCGCATCAAGTACGACATACGACTACAATACTTACTACACATCGGGGGGTGCGTTAACCGGTTTTTATGGCGAGTCGCCGCGGCAAACTATGGGAGAATGGCGAGGGGTTACCCAGCAGGATTCGAATTCTATCACTGCGGATCCGCTCTTCGCCGACCCTGAAAACAATGACTATCGGTTGCGCAGCACAGGAGGCCGGTATGACGGGGGCGCATGGGTGTCTGACACGTTATCGAGCCCGGCGATTGATGCAGGCGACCCGAGCGATCCAGTGAACGCCGAAACCCTGCCCCATGGCGACGTTATCAACCAAGGCGCGTATGGCGGCACTGCCGAGGCCTCCCGCAGCCCCATGGACCGGGTGCTCACCCTGATAGAACCGCTTCACAACGAGAGGTATCCCGATGACGGGGAAGTGATCGTGCGCTGGCGCTGCACCGGTCAGGGTTGGCTTGAAACGGACTCCCTCACCATTGAAGTTACATCCGACTACGGAGATTCGTGGCTATTGCTGGACAGTAATGCCCCGGCTGCGGCGCATGCATGGGCCTGGGATTTAACCGGGCTGTCTGCCGCAGCCAACTACCAACTGCGCATCACCTCCAATGAAGCCCCTGCCGTCGTTGCCGCAAGTTCTATTTTTCGCGTGGGCTCCGGACTGGAATTTTATGTAAATGACACGGAGACAGAGGACGTCTTTTGCACTGCGCCCGGTTCGCCGGACGGCGATGGCCTTTCGCCATCAACACCAAATACCAGTTTGCAATTCATAATTGACACCTACCCGCTGCAGGGGGGCGACATTGTCTGGATAGATGCCGGGCACTACCTGCTTGAGGATACCATTACGATTGCAGCGGAAGATGCGGGCGCGGACCAAAACCCGATACGATTTTTGGGCGCTACCGACGGAAACACCCTGCTGGATAGAAACGATACGGAAAGCCATGCCATAACCATTAACAGCCGCTACATCCAGATTGGAGATACCCTCCACCCAGTGAAAATTACAGGCGGCAAGTCGGGTGTCTATCTTAATTTTGATGGGCAAAACATCACGATTCAAAATTGTGAGATATTCGGATGCACCAGAGGGATTGAAACGTTTTATGGCGGTCCCTTCATTATTGAAGATACTCTGATGCACCACAATCAGACCGGTATACTCTTAAGCAAGTCTTCGGCAATCGTACGGCGCAATCAAACGCTGAATAATGTGGACGTTGGTATCGTTTGCGACGGTAGTGCTGCCTCTATCGAAGAAAACCTTGTGGCTGAAAATGGAGCGTATGGCATCTCGGCGGTCAATGTTCTAAGGAACCCCGGCGCGGAATTGATAGGCAACCAAATTTTAGATAACGGGTCTGGCGGCGTACGTGGGGAAGCGTATGACATCAGTATACCTCCAGGCGACCCGTGTGTAACCTTGAATGCGTATGACAATACGATTCGAACGCTGGAGGGTACCTTGTGCTTCAGTTTTTCACCCAAGTTTTGCGGCACGCTTTCCGGTAATACGTGTATTGCCTACCCGGGTGAAGGCGAGGGTGAAGGAGAAATCTTGCCCGAAGGTGAAGTGCCTGTCGAGGGTGAGGGCGAAATTCCTGCTGAAGGCGAGGGCGAAGGTGAAGGCGAGGGTGAAACGCCTGTCGAGGGTGAGGGCGAGATTCCAACTGAAGGTGAAGGCGAGATGCCTGCCGAGGGTGAAGGCGAAATGCCTGCCGAGGGTGAAGGAGAAGTCCTGCCCGAGGGTGAAGGTGAATCACCGGCTGAAGGTGAGGGAGAAACTCCTGCCGAAGGCGAGGGCGAGATTGCACCTGAAGGTGAGGGTGAAATCCCTGCCGAGGGTGAAGGTGAAATCCCGGCCGAAGGCGAAGTGCCAACCGAAGGCGAAGGTGAACTCCTGCCCGAAGGTGAGGGCGAGATTCCTGCTGAAGGCGAAGGTGAGGGCGAGATTCCTGCTGAAGGCGAGGGTGAAGGCGAATTCCTGCATGAAGGTGAAGTCCTGCCCGAAGGTGAGGGCGAAATCCTGCTCGAAGGCGAAGGTGAAATCCTACCCGAGGGCGAAGGTGAAACCTCTGCCGAAGGCGAAGGTGAAATCCTACCCGAGGGCGAAGGTGAGATACCCGCCGAAGGCGAGGGTGAAACACCTGTAGAAGGCGAAGCGCCTGTCGAAGGTGAAGGTGAAATCCCCGCCGAAGGCGAGGGCGAGGTTCCCGCTGAAGGTGAGGGCGAAACTCCCGCCGAAGGTGAGGGCGAGATACCAGCCGAAGGTGAAGGGGAAGCGCCTGTCGAGGGCGAAGGTGAAACGCCTGCTGAAGGCGAGGGCGAGATCCCCGCTGAGGGCGAAGGTGAAGTGCCTGCCGAGGGCGAGGGCGAAATGCTGCCCGAAGGTGAAGGCGAAGTCCTGCCCGAAGGCGAGGGCGAAACGCCCGCCGAAGGCGAAGGCGAGATCTCCGCTGAGGGCGAAGGTGAAGTCCTGCCCGAGGGTGAGGGTGAAATCCCTGCCGAAGGCGAAGGCGAAACACCTCCCGAGGGCGAAGGTGAAGTGCCTGCCGAGGGCGAGGGTGAAACTCCTGTCGAAGGTGAAGGCGAAATCTCCACCGAAGGCGAGGGTGAAATCCCTGCCGAAGGTGAAGGTGAAGCGGAAGAAGACGGCTGTGGATGCGGCTGCAACAAGAGTGACCACGTGCCGGGAGCCATAAAGCGGCAACTGGGTGACTTGTTACTTCTAGGTTTGGTGGTGATTTCTCTCTTTGGAATTGGTTATTTACGGTGGCCAGCGTGAGGGTAACACCCGCATAAATAAAGGTACTTAAATTTGTAACGCTTGCTAAACAGGTGTTGCATCGCATGAAGGGCCGCAGTGAGAAAATAGAACTCACTGTGGCCCATCTTTTCTCTATAGTACAGGAGGCGTAGATACGCGGTATAGCAAAAATTTGCACATATATGTTCTGTCGTAATACACAAGAATGTGGGATAGAAGGTAGACAACGTTTGTTAATAGAAGATATAGAATAAATACAGAGTCATCCCATAGCGATGCGAATCGCTCGTGTCTGAGCGCGTAAGTCATTATCTGGCAAGGCCATCTGTCCTTTCAACTCCGAACCGTCATTCGTGAATTTGAGCGCGTCGCCGCGATG
>Ga0123335_1004332_pt1 | contig 18547 bp, 13 predicted proteins | sample BiotimSIPDNA_2_FD_89707 | JGI IMG/M metagenome (GOLD analysis project Ga0123335, IMG submission 89707) | Anaerobic biogas reactor microbial communites from Washington, USA - Biogas_R2 time_0 SIP DNA | ecosystem: Engineered > Bioreactor > Anaerobic > Unclassified | place: Washington, USA...
GAATGATGAATGATGAATGATGAATGACAAATGCGCCTCAGCATTCAGCATTCAGACCCTCGCCCTCCGTCCACTAAAGTCCATTGTCCACTGTCCACTAATCTCCCGCCATGCAGATGCCGTTTGCGCAACGCCTGTACATCCTTCTTGCCATCCTTGCCGTCATTCCCATTGCCTACGGCCTCTGGTGCTTGCGTCCGCGCTCCATGAAAGTCGCGCCGAAAAAGCCCTCTACACCAGCTCCGCGCAAAGCCTGCTCTCTGAAGGAGGCGCGCAGCTACGCCAAAAGTCTCCGCACCATCGCCTCCTTTGAGGAACGGCGCGCCTGGCAAGACGACAGCCTCTCCTCCCGTCAAGCCGCCTGGCTCATGGCCAAAGCGAACTACGCCGTGACTCAAAGCAAAGTCCTGGCCGACCCCAAGGCCATGACCGACGCCGATAAAAACCTGCTTGAGGACACCTACCTGATGCTGCTGCGTGCCTGCCACCAGAGCCGACAGGGCGTGGTTGACATCCAAGAAGAAGGCAACGCCCGCCTGCGCGCATTCATTTCGCCCATTGATCAGACTTTTCAGACCTATTCGCTCAGCATTCCGGCCGCCTACGACCCTGCCGTGCCCTGGCCGCTCATCGTGTCCATGCATGGTCACGGCTGGTTCAGGCCGTTTCAAGGCCACCCTGCCCCAGTCTACTCCGGCGCCTTCTGCCTGTCGCCACAAGGCCGCGGCGCCACCGACTACAAAGACCTGGGCGAAGTCGATGTGCTCGCTGCCATCGACGAAGTGATGCGCGACTATCGCATCGACCCAAACCGCATCTTCCTGACCGGAAGCTCCATGGGCGGAACCGGCGCCTTCCATCTCGCCACCCGCTACGCCGACCGCTTCGCAGCCATCTTCCCAATCGTCGGCAACGCCGATAACCAGGCATGGACCCGGAGATGGGGCTGGAACCGACGTTTCCCCGGCCGTTTTGACGACCTGCGCCTGGCCATCCAAGAGTCCCATACGGCCCGCGCCTACGTCGCCAATCTCATCAACCTTCCGACCTACATCCTCGCCGGCGCTGGTGACGTCGTCGTCCCGCCGGAACATTCCCGGAACATGGCCAACCTCCTGCGCTCGCATGGCGCCACCGTGGAATACCGTGAATACCCAGGCGTCGGACATGGCGGTTTTCCCAAGCCAGCGCTGGACGATGGCCTGGCCTGGACGTGCAGCTGGATCCGCCGCCAATTCCCCCAGCGTGTCTTCTGGCAAGCATCACAGCTCCGACACGGAAAAGCCTATTGGGTGCGCTTTGAACAGCTGGATCAGCCCCTGCGACCAGGAACGGTTGACGCCAGAGCCGAGGCAAACAACCGAATGACGGTCGCGACCGACAACCTCCTCGCCCTCTCCCTGCTCCGCCCCTATACGCTGTTCACCCCGGGCCAGCCCGTCCATCTGACCATTGACGGGGTCAACCTTGTCCTGGCCGCCGACCGCCCCTGGAACAGCTGGATCACCCTGCGCAAAGACCCGATCCACGGCTGGAACCTGGAATCCACCCTGCCTCGGCCGCCACGCATGAAGCAACGCGGCTGCGAAGGGCCAATCCAAGACGCCCTGCTCGACCCCTTCCTTCTCGTCGTCGGCACCCAGGCGACAGACTTCGTCATGCGCGAGGCCTGGCTCCGCGAAGCCAAGACCTTCGCCGCCGAATGGAAAAGACGCAACGGCGGCTCATGCAGGATGATCCTCGATACCCAGTGCACCCAGGACATGATGAAACACTATAACCTCATCCTCTGGGGAGGTTCTGACGACAACCTCGTCTCCCGCCAGCTCCTCCCGGAAATCCCGCTGACCGACATCATGGCGCCGCTGCGCGCCGACAATGTCGATCTGGGCGCGGAAGACCTGGGTTCAATGATCGCCTATCCCAATGTCACCTGCGCCCCTGAACGCCTGGCCGTCATCATCAGCGCTAACTCGCCCCGAGCCGCCTTCCAAGCCTGGGGAAGATTCGGCAACTGGTTCAACTGGGGCGTCTATGACTCCAAAAAATATTTTGACTACGCTGTGTTTGATGCTCGTTCGGCCATTCCGGAGACCATGCTCCTGTTCGGCTGGTTCGGCGCTGACTGGCAAGTCGAAACCGGGAAATGGTTCCGCGGCGACGCGGAGTTGCGCCGCGACGCCATCCCCCAGGGTTTCCCGCCGCTGACTGCTGCCCCGAGCGGCGTCAACAGCCTGTTGCTCACCGAGCTGATGCCGAGCCGCATCGACCAGATGCGCGGCGCACTCGGATTCGACCGCGGCTTCTTCGGCGAACCACTGCCGCTGTCCGACAGCCAGCCCGGCGGCATCGGCATGCGCGCCCCCTGCACCATCGAATACAACCTCAACCAGCAGTTCGCCCAAATAACCGCCATCGCCGCCATCACCAATCCGCCCGAAAGCGATATGTGCCTGCTGCGGCAACGCGGCGAAGCCATCCGCTTCACGGTCTTCGGGGACAACCGCAAACTGGCCGAAGCAACTGTCAACTGGAAAACCGCAGCCATGCCGCTCGCAGCAGACCTGACCGGCGTCACCAAGCTGCGGCTGGAGGCAACGCCGGCCGGCGGTCCGGCCTGGCTCCATATTGGTTCAGCCTGGATCGCCCCAACACTCTGGCGCAACCCGCCCTGCCCTCCCGCCGAATGGGTCAAACAACAAACCTCACAGAATGCCTCCCCAACGACGCCTGTTGACTGAGCCACATCTCGCTATAGCGCTCCAGCTGACGATGCTCATGGAAACAGCTTCGCCTGCCGCCCGCTGTCAGGGCAATTGCCGATGGGTCAGCACAGTAGCGCCCTAACCTCAAGCCGGGGCACCACCCAAGCCCCTTGAAGGCGCCTGCCCGTCAGACTTCCACCGCGCCGACGGGCCTCCCAGCCGACGCCAACTGCCGAGCCACCATGCCCAGCCCGACCATCCTCTTCTGCCTGGACTACTACTATCCGCACGTCGGCGGCGCTGAGGTGCTGTTTCAAAACCTGGCCGAAGGCCTTGTCGCTCGCGGCTGGCGCGCCATCGTCGTCACCCAGCGTGTCCCAGGCGCCAAGGCCACTGAAACCGTCAACGGTGTCGAAGTCCACCGGGTCTGGACCGGCAACAGCCGGTACTTGTTCACTTTCCTCTGCCTGCCAACCATGCTCGGCCTGGCCCGCGCCGCCGATCTTATCCACACCTCCACTTTCGCCGCCGCCTGGCCCGCCTGGCTGACCGCCAAATGGCGACGCCGACCGCTCGTTCTCACCGTCCATGAAGTCTGGATCGGGCAATGGAACCGCGTCTCCGACGCCAGCTGGCTGAGCAACCTCGCGTATGACCTGCTGGAACGCGCACTCTACTGGTGGGACTACCAGAACTATGTTGCCGTCTCTAAAGCCACTGCCGATGCCCTCCGCCGATGCCGCCGCCGGATTCCCGCCGAATGCGTCACCACCATCCATAATGGCCTTGACTACGACTTCTGGAACCCGACCCGCTATTCCGTCAACGCCATCCGCGACCGGCTCGGCCTTGCTAAACGGCAGGTGTTCTTCTTTTCCGGACGCCCCGGCAACTCCAAGGGCCTGCCGATTCTGCTCCAGGCCCTGGCCAAAATCATCCCCGAGTACCCCCAGGCCATCTTAGTCGCCCTGATCAGCCATGCCCCGGCCTGCCAGGCTGGCCTGAAACGCGCCCTGGCTTTAATTAAAAAACTCGCCCTGGAGGATCACGTAGTCATCATCCCCTCAGTCAAACATGCCGAGCTACCGGGATGGGTCATGGCCGCTGACACCGTGGTCGTCCCCTCGCTGTCCGAAGGCTTTGGCTTTGCTGCCGCCGAAGCCTGCGCCCTGGGCAAGCCGGTCATCGCCACCAATAACGCCTCCCTGCCTGAAGTCGTCTCCGGCCACCACCTGCTCATCCCGCCCAACGACGCCGACGCGCTGGCCGCAGCCATGCGACGAGCCATCAACCACGATTTCGACTATGTCCCACCCCGCCAGTTCCTACTTGCCGACAACCTCCAAAAGCATATCGACCTGTATGCGCAAATCCTGCCATCGCTGACATGACTGCCGCCTGCCGAGAAAAAATCGCCCAGAGAGTCGGGTTCTGCTACCTCGCGCTCATGGCTCTGCACATCCCGGTCTGGCGAACCTTGCACTGCGAAGACCTGCTGGCGCCAGCGCTTCTGGCCATCGTGGTCGCCCGGGGCGACGTCCGCACCCTCCGACGCGACCCCGTCGCTCTTGCCCTGGCGCTGTTTCTGCTGCTGGCCGGCCTCGCCACGCTGACGCACTTTAAGCCGTTCCCTGGCAATTCCTATCACTGGTGCGTGTACGCCTACCTCGCCGTCACCTTCATCTTCTTCCGCGGCACGGCCTTTCGGACTGACGTCCTGTTCCTTCTCGGTGCCGTCTTTCTCGCACTGGCTGCGGCTGCCTGCTGCTTCGACCTGGTCATGGCCTGGACAGGCGTCGGGCCAGTGCGATTCAGCCTGATCAGCACCCAAATGGACGCCACCGCCATGCCTTTCCTGAGGCAGCGCTTCACCTTCACCTTCGGCAATCCCAACCTGCTCGGTTCCTTCTACGCCCTGCCCTTCGCCTTGCTCCTGCCCCGCCTGCTGAGCAAGGCTGCAACCTGGCGTTGGCGACAGGCTCTGACCGCCGGTGCCGCGCTGGCTCTTGCCGTCATCCCGCTCCTGCTTACAATCAGCAAACATGCCCTGCTCAGCCTCGCACTCCTCGCCGCCTTCGTCACAATAGCCGTCCGCCAACGATTCCGATGGGCTGCTGCGCTCGCCGGCGCTGCCATCGTCGCCGGCGGACTGATCGGCGGCCTGTCCATCGCCTATCCCGTCTTCCCGCTGCAAAAAACCTGGCCGTTCATCAACACGGAATGCCCGGGCATGTACATGATCCACCAAGGCGCCTACGCCAGAATGGCTGTCCACACACCGGCTAAGTTGCTGTTTGGACACGGCGGCGCCGCAGCCAAAAACCTGTATCCCGCCTTCACTAACCGCGACTCGGCCCGCCGCACCCTCGCCCACTACAACGCTCTGCCGGACTTCGACAGCTTCGTCACCTTCATGGACCCGCATAACGAATACCTCCGACTCGTCATCCTGTTCGGCCTCCCAGCCGCCCTGGCCATGTTCGCCTTCTGGTGCCTGACCGCAGCCTCGCCGCCCGACCGCCAAGCCGCCGGCCTTATCGTCGCATTCACCGCCGCGCTTATGTTCTGCTGCCTGTGGGACGACCTGCTCAGCAAACGCTGGATATGGATCACCGCCGCAATCCTGACCAATCGCCACCTCACCACTACGAAAAATAACACGGCCGCATGGCGCAATCACGAATGTGGTGATAATGTAAATAGGCCAACGCCGCCTTGCGAAACGCCTGCGCCTACGCACTCAAACTGATTACGATTTATGCCCATCCGAGACTTCCTGGAAAAAACCGAACAATACGCAATTGAAATCATCAACGGACGGCAGCGCTCAACCAGCGACCGCCTGTTCCGCGTCCTGCTGTTCCTGCTTTCCCGCGCCTACCGCAACGTGGTCCAACTGCGCCTGACCCTGTATGACAACTTCATCATCCGACGCCAGGCCCTCGGCTGCTTCGTCATCAGCGTCGGCAACCTCACCGTCGGCGGCACCGGCAAAACCCCAGTCGTCGAACTGCTCGCCAAAACCCTCGCCGCCCGCGGTCGCCATGTCGCCATCCTCAGCCGAGGCTATCGCAGCAAGCCGCGGCCATGGTTCGACCGCCTGCGCGCCGCCTTTGCCAAGGACTACAACGCCATACCGCCAAAAATCGTCTCCGACGGCAAGCAAGTCTTCCTGGATTCCGGCGAGGCCGGCGACGAGCCGTTCATGCTGGCGCGCAACCTCCTCGCCCAAAATGACCGCACCGGCGTCGCCGTCGTGGTGGACAAGAACCGCGTCAAAGGAGGCAAATACGCCATCAGCCACCTGCAAGCCGACACCCTCCTGCTCGACGACGGCTTCCAATACATCAAGCTGCAACCATGGCTCAACATCCTCCTAGTCGATTCCACCAACCCGTTCCACAACCACGAGCCCCTGCCCCTAGGACTGCTGCGCGAGCCGATCAAGAACCTCCGCCGCGCCGATTTCATCTTTTTGACCAAATCAAACGGCGGCAACCACCTGCGACACCTTCGCTCCTTCCTGAAACGCCACAACCCACGCGCCGAAATCATTGAATGCAACCACGAGCCGCGCCACTTCCAGGACGTGCGGAGTTCTGAGCAAGTCAACCTGGACTATATCCGCGGCAAACGGGTCGCCGCACTCTGCGCCATCGCCGTTCCAGAAAGCTTTGAAAATTATCTGACCGACCTCGGCGCCACCATCGTCTACCGCAAGCGCTTTGTCGACCACCATCGTTACCGCGCCCATGAGCTGCGCGATTTCATCAACGCGGCCAACAAACACCACGCCGAAATCCTCGTCACCACCGAAAAAGACGCTGTCCGCCTGCCAGAACTCCCGGCAGAGCTGCCGCCCTTCTATTTCCTCCGCGTTGAAATCAATATTTTGGACGGCATCGAGCATTTTCACCGCTGCATTACCCGAATCTGCCTCAGCTGAACAACCGCCCATCCCAAGCTGATAGCAGAAAAACAGCTCGTTTAAGAAAAAAAATGATTGTTAGACAAGAAAAACGGCAATAATGGCGTACACTATATGCATGGGCAATGCCTTGCATGGCCTCCGGCACACCTGCCGGGGTCGACACCAGCCAACGACTGCCCACAAAGGAGAATGTGAATGAGACGTTGGTCAACAACCACCTTAGCCATCCTGGTGTGTTCCACGATTCTGTTCAGCTGGCGCGGACATGGCGGCGAAGAGGACGCCGCCTCTACTTCTGCGCGACGCCTGGCCCTCGCCGACAAGCTGGCCATGCAATTCTTCACGGAACAGCCGCTGGAGACCACCACCGAAAAGGCGCTGTCAGCCCTGCTGCCCATGTTCCTGGAGAAAAGCCCGGATTTGCCCAGCCGCCCAACCGCCGACCCCATCGCTGACGCTGATCTGGAAGCAGCCGTCGAACGCGAAGTGAACCGGCTCGCCCAAGCCCATGCGCCGACGCCTGACCAAAACGCCCTCTATGCCCAGGCCGCTGCCCAGTACCCTATCTACCAGCCGGGTGACAAAGTCGTGGTCGTCTACCGGGCCAACCCCCGCTATTCCACCGCCCACGAAGGCGCCTACCAGGGTCGCAGCGGCGCTTATCTCAAAGTCGGCACCAGGATGATCCGCATCGCCGACATGGTAGGGCTTGACAACAACGACGTCGAACTGCTTAAATTCAATCCCGAGGAAAGCGAACGGCTCCGCCAGGCGTTCGTGGCCGCGGAAATGGAAAAACACCGGCTTGCCCAGGCAGAGTACAAGAATGCCCAACGACCGGAAGTCATCACCCGACTGAGCACCCAAGCCAGGCAGGCCAATGAAAAAGCCGGCTATACCCTGGTGCAGAATGCCTGGCTGGCGCCCGAACCGGTAATGTCAGCAGCCATCGATGCAGCTCGGCGCAAGACGCAGCAGCAACAACTGGAACGCGCCAACCAGGAAAGGCTAGGCAAAATCGCCGTGATCGAATCCCAGGCGCAATCGCTGATCAGCAAAAACACCCTGGCGCCTGCCATCGAACGCCTGGACCCGGAAGAAGTCATCCGCGCACGACAGGCCGAAGCCAAACGCGAAGCAGAGGCCGAAGCCAAACGCATAGCAGACGCCGAAGCCCAACGCCTCGCCGCCGAAAACGAGGCCAAGCGCCTCCGCGAGCAAGCCGAACTGAAGCGACTGGCCGAGGAAGAAGCCCGCCGCCAAGCGGAAAGAAGGGCGACTGAAACCGTCGTCGAACCAGAACCGCCCAAGACGCCGCTGCACAGGATCATTCTCTTCGCCATGATCGGCACGGTCGTGCTCGTCGTCGTCGGCGTTGTCGTCGCCATCATCATCCAAAAACAACGCGCCAAAACCACCTTCAAAAGATTCTTCGAGGGCAGAGGCAAGCTGCAGAAGGACTTCTGGGCCATGGCTGAGGCCGATCCCGATCATTTCAAATACGTGGCCTACATGTTCCCGGACCTGAAAGAAGCCAACGGCGCCTTGCAGAAGCTGTCGTACATCCGCACCGCCCCTAATGGCGATCTGCGCTCCACCCGTGACATTCTCTTCGGCGCCTATCCGCACCAAGAGGGCGCCGTGTGCTTTGTCGGCGGCGTCAACCTCCATTATGCGCTCTGGCGGGAGGCCACGGCCGTGCTCCCGGAACTGCCCAACGCCGTCTATTTCAAAGTCAGCACGGAACCTAACGTGCAACTTGAAATTCCCGACATTGACAAGCTCGCCGCTGACAAGGACATCCACGTCGAGAATCTCGGCGTCCAAGAGCTGGCCGGCGCCCACGGCGAGTTCACCCGCTGCTACAGGTACCGGACTGACACCAAGAAAGCCGCCCTTGATTTCCTGGAAAGCTTCGTGGTCAACGAAGAAGGCATCGTCATCCATGTGGAAACCCAGGAAGGCACTTGGGGCAAAGACGAAAATGGCATCTTCGAGGTTTGATTATCATGAAAAGCTATCGCCAGGAACTATGGTTCGAAAGCCCAAAGCGGCGTGAAATCATCCATATCCAGCCACAGATCGAAGCCTGCTTGCAGGCCTCCGGCATCCAAGAAGGCCTGCTGCTCTGCAACGCCATGCATATCACGGCCTCGGTCTTCATCAATGACAACGAAGGCGGACTGCACCAGGATTTCGAAGCCTGGCTGGAAAAGCTGGCGCCGGAAAAGCCCTACAGCCAATACCGCCACAACGGCTTTGAAGACAACGGCGACGCTCACCTGAAACGAACGATCATGGGCAGAGAAGTCGTCGTGGCCGTCACCAAAGGACGCCTCGACCTAGGCCCCTGGGAGCAAATCTTCTACTACGAACTCGATGGCAAGCGGCGCAAGCGCGTCCTCGTCAAAATCATCGGCGAATAAACATCGACGACGCGAGCAAGAACTCCCCGCCTGAACGCCAAGCCTGCCAGGCACGGCGTTGCGCCTGGCCTGGCTGGCTGCGCCCCAGATCGTTGGCGAAAAAACCTCCTGCCGCCGCAGCGGTCAATGGATATGCGGCAAATCAGCATTATATTGCTTCTTTGTTTTAATTCCGTCAAAAAACACTTCAAGCTACCTAAGCGAAGGGAATTTCATGCACGAATCCGTTGTCCTCCAGCACTTGTCTGACACTGGCGCTCTTCTGGAAGGCCACTTTCTTCTGCGGAGCGGTCTTCACAGCGACCGTTATTTTCAGGCCGCGCTGGTTTTGCAGCACACGGTCATTGCCGCCAAGCTGTGCGCCGCCATGGCCAAGGCATGGGAAGACCAGGACATCGAAACCGTCATTTCGCCCGCCATCGGCGGCATCGTGGTCGGCCAGGAAATCGGCCGCAGCCTCGGTGTCAGAGCCATCTTTGCGGAAAAAGACGAAGAGTCCAACCTCCACCTCCGCCGCGGTTTCACCCTGAAGCCAGGGGAACGTGTCCTGATCGCCGAAGATGTCATCACCAAGGGCGGCCGCGTCCAGCAAACCATCGACCTGGTCCGCGCCTATAGCGCCATCCCGGTCGGCATCGCCGTCATGGTCGACCGCAGCGCAGGAGGGGTCGACTTAGGAGTCCCCCTCAAAAGCCTGATCGAACTCAACCTCCCGACCTTCGAGCCAGCCCAATGCCCCCTCTGTCAAAAAGGCGTCCCCATCGACAAGCCCGGCTCCAAATAAATCATGCCGCCGAACCGCCCCCGCAACCGGAACGTCGCCGCCGCAGAACCGCGCAGCGCCGCTCTGGTTAGACGCCGTCCCCCCGCGACGGCTGGCCGCCAGACCGGCGCCGAAAAGAGTTCCCAACCACCAAAAGTCATCTCATGATTCAATGGATAATGAAAAAAATCTTCGGCAGCCGAAATACTCGGATGCTGAAGAAACTGCAGCCGATGGTCGCGCGCATCAATGAGCACTTCGCCAGCTATGCGTCCCTGACTGATGAGCAGCTGAAAGCCAAGACCCCGGAGTTCAAGGAACGGCTGCGCCAAGGCGAAACCACCGATGACATCCTCTGCGAAGCGTATGCAGTCGTCAAAGAAGCGTGCCGACGCTTGTGCGGCACCACGGTCAAAGTGACCGGGCATGACCTGCTCTGGGAGATGGTGCCGTTCGACGTGCAGCTCGCCGGCGCCATCGCCCTGCACCAGAACCACATCGCGGAAATGGCAACCGGCGAAGGCAAGACCCTCGTCGCCATCATGCCCCTGTACCTGAACGCCCTCACCGGCCGCAATGTCCAGCTGGTCACGGTCAACGACTACCTCGCCCGCCGCGACTCGGAATGGATGGGGCACGTCTACACCTGGCTCGGACTGACTGTCGGCTGCCTCCAGAACGACCAGCCCTCCGCCGTGCGCCGCGAACAATACGCCTGCGACATCACCTACGGGACTAACAGCGAATTCGGGTTCGACTATCTCCGAGACATGGGCATGGCCATGTCCCGCGAAGAAATGGTTCAACGAGACCACTTCTTCGCCATCGTCGACGAAATCGACAGCATCCTTATCGACGAGGCCCGCACCCCCCTCATCATCGCCGGCCCGGCCAAAGTCTCCACCCACATGTTTGACAAGCTCAAGCCCGCAGTCTCGGAACTATACCGCCGCCAGGCCAAGCTGATGTCAGACTTCATGCAGCGCGCCAAAGCCATCATGGAAAATCCGAACGCTAGCCCGGAAGAACTCGACGAGGCGCACTTCCTGCTCGCCAAGGTTCAGCTCGGCATGCCTAAACACAAGCAGCTGATGCATTTGATGGAGGATCCGGCCATCCGCAAAATCCTTGACAAAAAAGACCTGGAAATCCACAGCGAAAACAACCGCGGACTCCTCCAGGAAGTCAAGGCATCGCTCTATTTCGCCATTGACGAAAGAGGCCACGAGGCCGAATTGAGCGAAATGGGCCGGCAATTCCTGCGCCCCGGCGAAGCTGACGCCTTCATCATCCCTGACCTGCCGACCATCTTCAGCGAAATCGACAGCGACCAGTCCCTCGACGACAACGCCAAGCTGGAGAAACGCCGCCAGGCTCAAGCCGAATACGACCGCAAATCAGAGGTGATCCACAACATCTCGCAGCTGCTGCGGGCCTACTGCCTTTTCGAAAAAGACGTCCAGTACGTCGTGCAAGACAACAAAGTCATCATCGTCGATGAATTCACGGGGCGTCCTCAGCCAGGCCGCCGCTTCAGCGAGGGGTTGCACCAGGCCCTTGAAGCAAAGGAAGACGTGCAAATCGAACGCGAAACCCAGACCCTCGCGTCCATCACTATCCAGAATTATTTCCGCATGTACGAAAAACTGGCTGGCATGACCGGCACTGCGGAAACTGAAGCCAACGAATTCAAATCCATCTATAACCTCGACGTGCTCGTCGTGCCGACCAACAAGCCGTGCCTGCGCGTTGACTCCGATGACCGCATCTACAAAACCCAACGCGAAAAATACAAGGCGATCATCGAGGAAATCATCGAATGCAACCAGCGCGGCCAGCCGGTTCTGGTTGGAACAATCTCGGTCGACGTTTCCGAGCTGCTCTCCCGCATGCTCCAACGCCGCAACATCATCCATAACGTCCTCAATGCCAAGCACCATGAGAGCGAAGCCGAAATCGTGGCCCGTGCCGGCCAGCTCGGCGCCGTGACCATTGCCACCAACATGGCTGGCCGAGGCACGGACATCAAGCTCGGCCCCGGTGTCACCGAGGTCGGCGGACTGCATGTCATCGGCAGTGAACGCCATGACGCCCGCCGCATTGACCGGCAGCTGCGAGGACGCTGCGCCCGCCAAGGCGACCCTGGCTCGTCACGATTCTACATCTCGCTGGAAGACAACCTGATGCGCCTCTTTGGCTCAGACCGCGTCGCCTCCATCATGGAAAAGCTCGGCATGGAAGAGGGCATGGAGCTGTCCCACAAACTCCTCAACCGCTCAGTCGAAACCTCGCAGCGCCGAGTCGAGCAACAGCATTTTTCCATTCGCAAGCGCACCCTCGAATATGACGATGTCATGAACAAGCAGCGGGCGACCATCTATGCCCTGCGCCGGAACATCCTGCTCAGCGACAATCCCCGCGAACAACTCATGGACTTCGTGTTCACAGCCGTGTCCGAACAGGTGGAGTCAGCTTTCCAAAGCCGCGCCAAAAATGAGCCGGTCAGCCTGAAAGAATTCAAGCAATGGCTGACCCGCATCTTCCCAATCAACTTCCCGAACACCCTGTTCAGCCAGACAGACAATCCAAAAACCCTGGCTAAGGCGGTGCAAGAGCTGGTGGAACAGTCGTATGAACTGAAAGTGCAGCAGGAACATCCGGACGCCTTGCAGTGGCTGGAGCGCTACATCATGCTCAACCCGATCGACAACCTCTATCAAGACCACCTCTACGCCATGGACGCGCTCCGGCAAGGCGTGCAGCTACGCTCCTACGGCCAACGCGACCCGCTGGTGGAATATAAGCAGGAAGCCTACGAGCTGTTCTCCGTGCTCATGGATTCCGTCAAGGCCGAAATCTGCAGCAACATCTTCCGCTTCAGCACCGTCGTCAATTTCCCGGAGCCGGAGGCGCCGCCGAAAAAAGACATCCAGACCATCCACGAGGAAGCTGGCCAGTTCGACCACATCCCCGGCTTGGACGACAAGCCAGCCCGGCTCCAGGCCGGAGTGACCATCCGCCGGCAAATGCCCAAAGTCGGGCGCAACGACCCCTGCCCCTGCGGCAGCGGCAAGAAATACAAAAGCTGCTGCGGGCGCTGATTCGCCCGCCCCACATCACTTCATCATGATCACCACTTCCCTGCATAATCACAGCACCTGGAGCGACGGCGGCGCTGACGTCGCCACTATGGCCCTCGCCGCCAAAACAGCTGGCCTCAAGACCTTCGGCATCAGCGACCATTGGGTCATGCTCCCGGAAAACCGCCCCTTTGACATTGAATGGAGCATCCACCCAGAACGCCTGGGCTGCTATTTCCAGGAATGCCTCGAAGTCAAAAAACAGGTCGAAACCGAGCGTTTCACCATGCGCATCGGCGTGGAAGTCGACTTCTTCCCGGAAAATTGGCAGGAAAACATGGCCCATCTGGCGAATTACCCGCTTGACTACACCATTGGCGCCATCCACAACCTGGATGGGTTTCCGGTTGACAGCTCCCCAGAGCCATGGCAGGCACTGGGACAAGACGGCATCAACGATGTCTGGCGCAAATACTGGCTGCGGCTCAAAGCCCTGGCCGAAACCAAGGCGTTCACTATCATCGCTCACTTTGACCTGCCCAAGAAATTCGGCTTCCGTCCCACTGTTGATCTAGATAGCGAGATTACGGCGGCGCTGCAAGCCGTCCGCTCCTCCGGCGCCCAGCTGGAGTTGAACACTGCCGGCTGGTCCAAGCCGTGCGCCGAACCCTACCCGTCGCCAAGCCTGCTCAAACGCGCCTTGGCCCTTGGCATTCCAATCCTGGTCACGGCTGACGCCCACGCCCCCAAGCACGTCAACCGAGATTTCGACAAAGCCGCCCAGCTGCTGGACAGCCTGGCTTGAACACAGGCAACGCCATCTTACACCCTGCCGCCCGCCTTCGCAAACACGGCCCAAACATGCGCAACGTCTAGACAGGAGAGAGATTTCCGTTTCCATGACCTATGCAGCGCCCCGAAAATGCTCTGTCATCATCGTGCTGCCGGCCAAAATCGTCCGTTCCGCCTGGCAACGCGCACCTGGCCCGCGCCTGCGCCTCGGCGTAGCCATGCTGCTGCTCAATTTCCCCTTTGGCTATGGCTGCCTGCTGCTGGGCAGCATGGCTGCCGCCGCCACCCAGAACAGCCGCTGGCTCTTCTTAGGCACGGCCGGCTACGCGCTCTCCTGGCTGATGCTGGCAGGAGGAACCGCCTTAGTCGGCTATGAAGCCAAAGACACCTTGTTCAAAAATTTTCGCCGCAAATGGGCGGCCTGGCAAAAACTCAACCAACGCCGCTGACTTGCCCTTAAACCATAAAGTGCCCACCCTTTGCATGCCATGATGCCTGACGACCTGCTCGAACGCGCCAGCCAGGAAGACCTGGAAGCGCTGGCGCAGCTTGATGCCAATGGCTTCATCTGCGGTCGAGACGAAGACGCCGTCGCGTTCACGGAACGCCTGCGACGGCTGCGCCACAACATCGCCAACATGGAGCAGGCGTTGACCGAGCAAGGCACGTTCACCATCGAAGACCTCACCGTCTCTGCACAGGAACGCATTCCCCAGGAACTCTTTCTCGAAGTCGCCAGCCACTGCCAGGAACTCTACAGCTTCCAGATCAACTGGGTGCCAGGATTCTTCATCAACCCGAAAGCCAGCCTCCTGTTCGGTGGCTGCGCGTATTACTTCTACCCCGACTTCTTCGCCCTCTTCATCATCCGCAAAACCTTCCGCGACCGCGACCGCTGGCTCATCTACCGCCGCCAAGAACTGCTGGCCCATGAACTCTGCCACGTCGCCAGAATCGGCCTGGAAAGCATGGACTACGAGGAAACCTTCGCCTACCAAACCGCGACGAGCTCGTTCCGACGATTCGCTGGCGGACTGTTCAGGAGGCAACACGACTCCTTGATGTTCCTGGGCGCAGCCATGCTTATCCTCGCCGGCCAGCTCATCCGCACCTTCTGGCTCCCAAACCTGCCAGTCTGGCTGCTATGGACTGCCATGGCCGCCGTCGTCGCAAGGCTTGTAACCCAACACCGAACCGCCTGCCAACGCCTCGGCGACGCCATGGCCTCTGCACAGACCGTCTTCGGCGACCAGGCCCAGTCCGTCCTCTTCCGCTGCACTGACCAGGAAATCCGCGACCTGGCTCGCCTGCCCCACGACTCTGTCCAGACTTGGATCAATCGCCAATGCGAGCAGCGCTTGCGCTGGAAAATCATCTGTCACCGTTTTCTACAACCAGCGAACACACCACTATGAGATTCCGTTTTCGCTCCACTCCGCTCGGCTCATGGCTCGCCGGCATCATCGGCCGACTGGTCGGCGACTGGTTATATTTTCCCAACCGGCACTACGACCGTCCCCAGCCAATCTATGGGCCGGCGCAAGCCATGCGCGCGCAAAACAAACCCCTCGAAGCTATGGAATACCTGAACAACCTATCCAAACAATACCCCGACCTCGCCCGACCATATATTGAAATGATGGACATCGCTGACCGCGATCTACACGACCGTCCAACCCTCGAAGCCATCTATCGCCAAGGCTGCAAAACCGTCCGCGGCGAGGAAAGAAAAGCCCTTGACCAAGCCTACGATGAAATGACCCGGTGAACCGCAGCCGGTCAAACCAGCTCCCGACTTGAGACGATATGAACATCCCTACTGACGATATCCTGAAAAACTTGACCGAAGACCAACTGAGCGCCGTCACCCATCTTGACGGGCCGATGCTGGTCGTGGCCGGCGCCGGCTCAGGCAAGACGCGCGTTGTCACCCGCCGCATCGCCTACCTGATCTCGCAGCGCATCTGGCCCAGCCAAATCCTGGCCATGACCTTCACTAACCGCGCTGCGCGGGAAATGCAGGAACGCATCGGGCGCTTAGTCGGAGAAGCCCCCCGGAACGTCGGCACCTTCCATAGCTGCTGCGCACGCTTCCTGAGACAATACATCGAAGCACTGGACGACGGCCGCACTAAGGACTACATCATCTTCGACACCGACGACCAGAAAGCCCTGCTCAAACAATGCCTGAATGACCACCCCGCCACCACTGGGCTCTCGCCCGGCTTCATCGCCGAGCTGATCAGTCGCGCCAAAAGCTCATGCCTCACCCCGCAGGAAATCATGACTCAAGAGGCCTGGGACAACGCCGAGGCCATCCATGAAGTCTGCCAAGCCTACGAAAATCGGCTCCGAACCCAAAACGCCGTCGACTTCGACGATCTTCTCCTCCTAGTGGCGCGCCTGCTCCGGGAACGCCCAGCCATCCGCGAAATCATCCACAACCATTTCCGCTACCTGCTGGTTGACGAATACCAGGACACCAACCACCTGCAATACGAACTGCTCAAACTGCTGGTCAATCCGGCCACCAACAACATCCACGCCACCGGCGACCCTGATCAGTGCATCTATTCCTGGCGCGGAGCTGACTACAGCAATATCATGAATTTCGAGAAAGATTTCCCTAATGCCGTCATCGTGCGCCTGGAAAAAAATTTCCGTTCCAGTGAGCATATCCTGAATGTCGCCAGCACCTTGATCAGCAACAACCTCAACCGGATTGACAAGACGCTCGTTCCTGCTGTCCCGACTGAAAACCCTCAAAAAGTCCGCCTGGTCACGGTCGGCTCTGACCGTGACGAGGGCTTGTGGATCGCCCGCCGCATCAGGACCTTGTACCTGAATGGCAACCCCTATCGAACCATGGCCGTCTTCTACCGTACCAACCGGCAGTCCCGAACCCTGGAAGAAGCCCTGGTGCGAGCCAGCATCCCCTACCAAATCATCGGCGGGTTGCGCTTCTACGCCCGCCGCGAAATCAAGGACTTGCTCGCTTTCCTCCGCCTGAAAGTCAATCCCGCCGATCGCATCAGCCTCGAGCGCGTCGCCGCCTACCGGGGCGGCGTCGGCCCCAAGACCCTCGCCGCTATCGAACAATGCGCCCGCGAACAGGGCATGGCGGCCTTCACCCTGCTCTGCCAACACGATTTTGCCCAACGCTGGAAGAAAAAAGGCGCTAAGGTGCTTGACTTCGCCAACTGGTGCCGCCAGCTGAACGACCTGCCCTGCGCACCAGTCGGCCATGCTGTCGCTGCTGTCCATGACTTCGCCGACTTCACCCACCATGCGTATGACCGCGACGGCACTCCCGAAGCCCGCTTGGAAAACCTCCAGGAAATGCTCACCAACGCCGTCCATTACGAACGCGACCACGAAGAGGCCGGGCTGAATGAATTTCTCCAGGAAGTCGCCCTCGTGGCTGATGTCGACGCCCACGACCCTGACCGCGACACTGTAGTCCTGATGACCTTGCATTGCGCCAAGGGCCTCGAATTCCCCTACGTCTTCATCGCTGGCGTCGAGGAAGACTTCCTGCCGCATGCCAACACCATCGCCGACCCCGACCAAATCGAGGAGGAACGACGGCTGTTCTTCGTCGGCATCACCCGCGGTCGCGAAGAAGTCGCCCTGCTCAATGCCCGCGCCCGCGCCAACTGGGATGGCGACTGGAGCCGCCAGCCAAGCCGATTTATCCGTGAACTGCCGATGGAGGACATCGTCCGAACGGACTTTAACCTCAACAACCCGACCCTGCCCCGGTCGACCTTCCGGAGATGGTGAAAGCGCCGCAGCAAGACCGCCGGAAGCACCACAGCAAGTTCGATTCTGCCCACTTCTGCGCCTTCGCTTTTCTCTTCCGCCGTGCGTATGCCATCACCCTCGGAGCCTGATCTGTCTTCCCACTCAGACAACCTTGAAAATCCGGCTTATCTGCGCGAGCAGATCATCACCTACCTTGGCAACAAGCGGGCGCTGCTGCCGTTTCTAGGCCGCGCAATCAACATGGTCAAGCAACGCCTGGGCAAAAGCCGCCTGCACTGCGCTGATCTGTTCAGCGGCTCCGGCATCGTGGCCCGCTTCCTGAAACGCGATTCCGACTTCCTGGTCGCTAACGACCTCGAACTCTACAGCGAAATCACCAACCGCTGCTACCTGAGCAACAAAAGCGACATTGACCAGGACGAGCTGCTGCACTGGCACAAACGCATCCTGGCGGGCATGGCTGCGGACCCGTCGCCCGGACTGATCACGCGCCTGTATGCGCCCCAAAACGACGACAAAATCGAACCGGGCGAGCGTGTCTTCTATTCCCGCCGCAACGCCCTTTTCCTTGATGCCGCCCGCCGCCAAATCGCCCTCCTGCCGAAATCCTGGCAAGCACTCTTCCTGGCACCGCTGCTGGCAGAGGCGTCCGTGAAAGCCAACACCGCCGGCGTCTTCAAGGGATTCTACAAAAACCGGCAGGGCGTCGGCCAGTTTGGCGGACATGGCCGCCATGCGCTGACCCGCATTCTCGGCGCCATCACCTTGCCCTTGCCAGTCCTGTCCAACTTTAGCAGCCAGGCGCTGGTCACCCGCCGCGACGCCAATGACTTCTTCCCCTATCCCGGACTGCCAGAACTTGACCTGTGCTATCTTGATCCACCCTATAACCAGCACCCGTATGGCTCCAACTACTTTATGCTCAACCTGCTAGCTGATTACCAAGAGCCGGAGTCCATCAGCCCAGTGTCCGGCATCCCGAAAAACTGGAACCGCAGCTGCTACAATCAGCCCAAACTGGCAGAACCAGCCCTGCTTGACCTCATTCAGCGCTGCCCAGCCAAATTCATCCTGATATCCTACAA
>Ga0123335_1004334_pt1 | contig 18539 bp, 12 predicted proteins | sample BiotimSIPDNA_2_FD_89707 | JGI IMG/M metagenome (GOLD analysis project Ga0123335, IMG submission 89707) | Anaerobic biogas reactor microbial communites from Washington, USA - Biogas_R2 time_0 SIP DNA | ecosystem: Engineered > Bioreactor > Anaerobic > Unclassified | place: Washington, USA...
GCGGAAATCTTTGTCAATTCCAATCTTGATTCCCCCCAGGATAAAGGAAAGCCCAGGTATAATCGTGGATATGACACTGCCAAGCACGAATTGCGAATGGATCTCTCTCTGAAGGCTTTTGGATAAAACCAATGAATTTTTCAAAGATACATTATCGAAGTTTCCTAGGTCGCGTACTGCGATTGCCCTTGCGCATGATCCCTAAAAAGATGGTTTTACCTATCTTACAGGGGCGCTTGGGGGGTAAGAAATGGATTGTGGGAGCAGGTGAGCACGGTTACTGGCTGGGAAGCTACGAAATGGGAAAACGGAAGGCTTTTGAGAGGATCATCAATCCTGGAGCCGTCGTTTATGATATCGGTGCAAATGTGGGCTATTTCAGTTTGTTGTCTGCGGTTCTTGTTGGCTCCGGCGGGTTTGTTTACGCGTTTGAACCTTTGCCCAGGAACGTTGAATTTCTTCGAAAGCATATAAAACTAAATAAGTTAAATAATATTCAAGTCGTTGATGCGGCTGTATCGGATCATACGGGCGAAGCCTGGTTTAACCTGGGTGCCAGCAGCGCGATGGGACACCTATCTGAAAGCGGCGAGGTCCAGGTTCGCCTGGTTTCTCTTGACAGACTGTTATCAGAGCGCCTGTTGAAACCGCCAGATTTTATGAAAATCGATGTTGAAGGTGCGGAATATGATGTTTTATGCGGGGCACAGGAAATGATCCGGGCACATCGCCCCGTTCTCTTCCTGGATACGCATGATCGAAAGGCACATGATCTTACCATTTCATTCTTATCAGAACAGGGATACCAGTTCGAAATCCTGGATCACAAGCCGTTAGATGAAACAAAAGAATTGATCGCAAGGCCGAAAGACTCAAAATCATCCGATTAAGGTTGAATGCACAAACGACATGAATAGCAATTCAGGCGGGAAACTCTCGTTCTTGTGGTTCGCGCTATGGCTAAGAAGTTAAAAAAATTGCGAAGCTGACCTAATCCTAAAGCCATAAAATCGAATCAGGTTTCACGTGAAACAATCGTTAAAATCATTTAGAATTGGATTTAGTGCAATCAATCATGGCCATATCACGAGGTTGAATAATTTCGTCCCAAGAGTTGAATTGTTTCACGTGAAACATTAGCGTTAGAAGACAAGTTATCACAAAAAGGAAGTGGTTTGCCTTCAGATTATGGAGAGACGATGTCTTATTGGATGATGGTGCTCTGCCCGACCGAAATTAACATCATCGACCAAAAGGGGTTGGTTGATGCGCTCCGGGCGGCAAATTACCGCTCTTTGTGCAGTCAATATAATGTGGATCCTGCTTTGATCCGTCCCACATTGAAAAAACTTGATCTTCTTGCCCCACCCAATTTCAATGTGGCAAATTATTTTGTGTTGAAATACCAGGCTGAAAGGCAAAATCCGCTTGTGATCCAGCGTTTGAGCGTTGATGAAGGATCAACGTTGCAGCTCATTCAAAGCTTGATTGGAAACAATATTTCCTCGGTGTTGAACACTGAGTTTAACAAGACACGCACGATCTTCTGGGTGGAATTAGCACAATCCCAGTTGGGGGGTATGGGGATCGTGCTGGCGTATGAGGTTGCACGCTGGATCTTAGAAACGTATGGGGGAATCTTGCGAGGATTGGATGGTTCCTGGTACCGATTGAACGCCCATTCGGCTTTTCTTGTCATCGAGGTGTGAACTTTTAGGTAAGGGGTTGTTTATTGCAAGCGTCCATCTCTGCCGCGTGGGGATTCTGACAGGAACGCCATGGCTCTACCTTCCAAGCCATTCATGACCACCTCGAGGTGATGATCTGGCAGGTAATCCGTGACTTTGATCAGTCGCAAGCGGTCAAGCAGATCGGGAGCTGCTTCAATCCACTCAGCCAATCGGTTCGGTGTGTCATAGAAAAAGGTTCGGTTAAATTTGTCCTGCCCGATGTATGTGGCCAGTGGAAAGATCTGCCCTTCCAAAAGGTCCTGGAAGAAATGTGTTCCCAGGGACGGCTCGGGTGCGGGTCCAATGCCCTCCCCGGATAGTTCCACCAGGGCTTTACAGTTGAACACATCGGCGTATTCCACATGGACACCCAGGTCTGGATTGGATGTTCCCCACCGACCGGGTCCAACCGCAATGAAACATTCGCCGCCCAGGGCTGAATTTAGTTTTCCAATTGCCCGTTCAAGCTTGTTGCGGGCAGATTGCGAAGGCAGATTGAAGTAGCTCTCTGGGGGTACATAGATGACATAATTAATCTCCTCGAGCCAGCCGCCTGCCACCATGATGCCGGAGGTAAAGATCACTTTCTCAGCATCGAGATTGGTGGGTATGGAAACCTGGTTTTCTTCTTTCATGTAGCTCAGCGGTCGGCATTGAATGATAGAAAACTTAATTTCTGGTTTACCGTTTTCTTCGACGACATCCGCAGTAAATTCAACATCGACGGGTGACTTATATTCCTTTTCAAGGGTGCTGAGCAGATAGCGCATGCGCTCAGCAAAAGGTGTGCGTCTGAGGAGTTCTTCGAAGGTTAGAATAAGACGGGAGGGGTCAGCGTGTACCAGTTTTGACCGAATGGACCGGAAGTAACCTTCCTGGTCAATTTGAGCCAGGTAGCGCAATGGTGGATAGTCGCCGGACAGAACTTCGTGGATTGGCAGGGTCTTGATCAGGTTATCTTTCAGGTCAATGAGATCAACGTATTGCTGTGAATACCGCCGGATGGATTTGACCGTATTTGAAGGGCGTAAGGTAGGGTGGCTGAGAGCGACAAGGCGGGGGTAGTCATTACCGACCCGGTCCACAGCCCGTGTTCCAAGACCCCACACAAGTCGGATAAAGCCATCCTCTGCCCGGATTTGGGGTGACCAGCGGTACTGGTTGTGACTGAAAGCGACGCCGGACATATCTGGCAGATAATAGTCCCCAAAATGATTACCTTCAACCACCTGGATCAAGACTGCCATTCTTTCGTCATAATCCTGGAGACCACGACTGCGGCGATAGAGTAACGCGTTGGGGTTGAGGGTCGATGCGTAGATCCTGGCAATGGCCCGGGTGAGGGCGTCCAGGTTTTGTTCGATGCTGCCCTGGTTGGGGCAAAAGATGCTTTCGTATTTCCCGGCAAAAGCGGTTCCAAAATTGTCTTCTAGCAAACTGGATGATCGGACAATTAAGGGCTTTTTCCCCACAGAGGTCAGGAGTGTCTCAAGGCGCTGGATAATATTGGGTGGAAATTTGCTTTGATCATAATCTTCAATGATCCTTGGGTAATCTTTGCGCATTTCATCTTCGGGTTTATATTTTTGGTCGTTCCAATGGATCAGGTTGTTGACAGAGATGAAGGTATAGAGCAGGTCAGATCCTAAATAGTAGGATTCAGGCGTTCGCAAAGTTTTTTGGATGTTATCGGGTGTACTGCCCTTTAGAATTCGAGCCCCCAGGAGCATCCCTGCGGCTTTACCTCCAATGCGACCGTGTCCAATCTTATGCCGCCGAACTTCCACCAGGTCTGCAATGGTGAACCAGTCACGGGCAATGTTGATATAGCGCAGTTGATCGCTGAGCATGGTCCTGATCAAGACGACTTTGATCTCCCTCAGACGGGGTTCAAGATAGGCTCTTTCGGAGCGCGGCATGTTTTCAATCATCATGCCCTGGTTGAAGAGCAGTTCCTGAGGGGCGAGTTCAGGGTTGAACTCAAAAAGGGCTTCATGGGAGGAGACGCCGCGTTCGTTGAGCACCTCTTCAATTAGATCTTCCATACATTCAAAACTCAGATAATGGCTGAAGTGAAAATCTGTGAGCTGATCACGCACAAAGGCTTTCCGGCGCTCCCAAACTTCTGCTGGTTCCTCAATGGTGGGGCGTTGAAGGCCTTCTCGTTCCTGCGATTGGATTGCTTTTTGAATGACTTCTTGTTCGAAGGTCTGTTGATCAAGAAACCCCCTTTGGAATAACTCTCGTCGCATCAAATCACGGATGCGTGACGACAGAACCGGGTATTGTGAAAGGACCAGGTAAATGCTCAGCAATCGATCGGTCGCACTTGGTGGAAGGGTCATAGCTTGGTTTCTCTAATGAATAGTGATGTTCACTTTAATTCTAATTGATTTTGTCAAGTGCGTACGAAATGAGAGGGATGGTCTCATTTGAAAGTGGAAGCAATGAAATTTTACCCTTATCTCTGCAGGAAATTATAAGAAGTTTAATTTAATAGATGAACGACCTATAATATAGAAATAAAAAGGCCCCTGCGACCCAGGCGCCTGTCGATAGCTTGTTTTTGGTGAGTTACCCAATGTGCATGGGCATGATGATGTGTTTGAAGTGTTCATCTCCCTGTGGGCGCAGCAAACCTGGCGTATTTGCCGCATTGGTCTCAAGCCAGACATGATCCGCTTTAATCACTTCCAAAACTTCCCGAAGGAAGCTTACATTGAAAGCAACCAGAAGGGGGATGCCGTCAACAGAAGCGTCAACGAGCACTTCAGAGGATCCCGTTTGCTCAGAGTGGGCGGAAATCTCAAGAGTGCCGGGCGTGGTTTCGTCGGAGTCGGGGATAATGTTCAGGCGGGCGACATTGGTTCCTTCCCGCGCGATGATCTCTGCTTGTTTGCAGGCTTTGAGCAACCCGTTTGTTGGGAGGAGTGTGTGGGTTTTAAAGTTCGGGGGGATAATGGCACGGAAATCAGGGAAACTGCCTTCAATCAATTGGGATGCCAGTTCCATATTGTCCATATGGAAGATGACCTGTCCTCTTTCAGGTGGGAAGGACATAATCATGGTTTCATCGCCGCTGCCGATGATGCGGGCTAATTCTACAAGTGCTCGGGCGGGGATGATGGCTTCAATGGGTCGGGAAACCGGATTGGTGATGCTGTCCTCACGGATGGAGATGCGAAAACCATCGGTGGCTGCCATGGTGATTTGATCGCCGTCGATTTTGAGCATCACACCTGTAAGCACTGGACGAGCTTCATCATTGGAGGCAGAAAAGGCAACTTGCTGAACCATTTCTTTGAAGTTGACCACGCTCAGGGGAATGCCTTCCTCCAGGTCGGGCACAGGAATGGGAGGGAATTCCTCAGCGTCAATGCCTTTGATGTTGGAATCGGAGGTTCCGCAGCGCACATTCAGAGTTTGGGTGCTGTTATCCAGTGTCAGGACAACTTTTTCGGTGGGTAAATTACTGATCAAATCAGTGAAAATTCGTGCGGGGACAGTAATGGCACCTTCGCCTTCAATACGTGCCCCAATCCAGCACGTGATGCCCAACTCAAGATTTGTGGCAGAAAGGCGCAAACGTCCATTATCGGTTTTGACCAGGAGGTTTGAGAGAACGGGCAGGGTGCTGCGTGGGGATACTGCCCTGGAAACGACGCTGACGCAATGAGCCAATTGTTGTTGTTGTACTTGAACTTTCATCGGGGGAGCTCTCCTATAGAATCTCAGTTGATCTTCATTATTACTAAAAAGTATACATCGAAGGTCGTTTTTTTTCCAGTTGACTTGAGATCTGGGATATGGTGGATATTCTTTGTCTAGATTGACAGGCATCTGGGCGTGAAGTATTCTTAACAAAGTCCGGGTGGGACCGGCGCGGCGGAGCCCTGCGAACCCCGTCAGGTCCGAGAGGAAGCAGCGGTAAGGAGGAAACTTCGGGTGCCGCCGGTAATCCTACCCGGGCTTCTTTTTCTTACGGATCTAAAAATTGTCAAGACAAAGATTTCATGATATAACCCAAACTATGAGCCAAACAACCCCTCCAGTATGCAATTATGAAGGATCCGATTACCAGAAAAGTTTCTGGGAGGAAGGCGGACGCGAGTATGAAGATGCTGTCGAAGCGATCGCCCTAAAACGTCTGCTGCCTGATGAAGGAAAATTCATGCTGGAGTTAGGTGCGGGCGCAGGTCGAAACACACTGCGTTACAAAAACTATGAACGTGTGGCTTTGGTGGATTATTCTCGAACCCAACTAGAACAAGCTCGGAATCGGTTGGGTGATTCGGTGCGTTATCTTTATGTTGCAGCAGATGTGTATCAGTTACCCTTTGCAGAGGGGCAGTTTGACGGCGCCACCATGATCCGCACGCTCCATCATATGGCTGACCCTGTCTTGGCACTTTCTGAGGTATCACGGGTCATGCTAAAAGAGGGCATTTTCATTCTTGAATATGCAAATAAGCGAAACCTTAAAGCCATTTTACGATATCTATTTAAGAAGCAAGCTTGGAATCCATTTTCTCAAGAACCGGTGGAATTTACAGAATTGAATTTTGATTTCCATCCGAAGGCTGTCCGCCGTTATCTTGAAGAAACAGGTTTTTTCATTGAGAAGCAGTTGACCGTCTCCCACTTCCGGATAGGTTTCCTGAAAAAGCTTCTGCCGACAGGTTTGCTGGTCCGCTTGGACTCAGGCATACAGTGGACGGGACGGTGGCTACAATTCTCCCCCAGCGTATTTACACGGAACTGCGTTGCGCACCCGAATGAAACAATCCCGGATGGTGTTCTTTTCCAATGCCCTCTTTGTCACACCCACCTGCCGGAAAGCCGTCAGGATATGGTCTGTCCTCAGTGTGGGGCGGTCTGGCCATATCGCGACGGTATTTATGATTTCAGACTTTCTGAAAACGGTACCCTCGCATAAACCGCATGATGACGTCATAAATTTCAGCTATTGTGACCGGGTGGTCACATAAAAGAGGGGTGAATTACGGGTTGTTTGAGCGATTTATTCCACAGATTCCCCAAAGGACTCGCATTTTGCATAGGTGATTTTATATTAGGTCGAATTGAAGTTCGGGGCATAGGGACGCGGCTTACTTAATGACGTCATTGAGGAACATTGACTGGAGAAAATCGTTTTTTGAAACAGTTGCTGTCTATCTAAACTATTGATAGTTCTCCCAAATCTTTAAAACCAAATCGGCATAGTGATAACCCACGTCCATGGGACCATATCGAAACAGGGCTTCACGATAGGAACCATGTTTGGCGTAAAGACCCGCTAACATGAGCGCACCGTAGGAGACATTAAAGGCGGGTTCATGAAGTTCTTTGATGGTGGGACGTGATGAAAAGCAGGGTCCATTGACACACATGAAGGCTTCTGCCAACCCATCACGGGGCATGATCTGCATCAGTCCCACTGCACCGCTGGAAGAATAACTGAGAGGATCACCACCGCTTTCCTGTAAGATCACAGCCGCGATCAGGTTGCTGGGGATCCCGGTCTCGATTGACGCGGATTCGATCATTTGGCACCACTGCCGCACCGGTTCAGGATAACTGGTTGGAAGGGAGCAGTTTTTCTCATAGGGTTCGGAATGGGACTCTGGAATGATGTCCCCAGCCGGATGCGCGGCTGGATTTTGGGAGAGGTTCTCTGCAATTGCGGTCAGGGTTGGGGCAAGAAGTTCCTGCGGTGGCATGTGCGCCGCTGCTACCGTGCCAACCCAAATCACAATTAGACAGCCAATAAAAATAGCGGGGAAAACAATAGTTCTGTGCATAAGGTTTGATCCTTTTCCTAATTAGAATATATGTTCTATTATTACATAAAGATAGTATAGCACTAACGTTCTAATTTATCAAGATGGAAAAGGTGAGTCTGAAAAATATAAAGATGAAAAGAAAATCCCATTTTTTATGACTTACACTTTGATAATGTTGATTGACCCCCGATTTGTGTTATCGCCATCATCAAGGGTGGTCTCAATACTCAGGATCGCCAACAACTTCCTCCCTGCATGCTATAATTAGGGACAAAATAGGAGAAGAGAAATGACCATGCCGAAAATCATTGCCCACCGCGGGGCTAGTGGACATGCGCCCGAAAACACCCTGGCTGCTTTTCAACTCGCATTGGATCAGAATGCAGATGGGATCGAGCTGGATGTGATGCTTTCCGCGGACAAACAGATCGTTGTGATCCATGACAGCACCGTTGACCGCACAACCAATGGCTCTGGACATGTCAGGAATATGACCCTGGCTCAACTCAAACAACTGGACGCCGGCGATGGTGAAAAGATCCCAACCTTAGAAGAAGTATTAATGAATTTTGGGGGGAAGTATCTCATCAACATTGAATTAAAGAACTACGCAACGATTTTTGATGGATTACCTGTCAAGGTTGCCCAAATGGTAAAGTCATTCAATCTGGTTGACACCATCCTCTTCTCATCCTTTAACGCGATCAATCTCCCACGTGTTCGGCATCATTTGCCGGGTGCCAGGTTGGGACTGCTCACGGCACCCAAAAGCGCTCGGCAATGGATCTGGCGGTTATTTCGATATGATGCTCTTCATCCCTTTTTCAGCGATGTTGACGAAGGACTTGTAGCTGCTTGCCACGCACGCCAACAGCAAGTCAATGTATGGACGGTCAATGAACCTGAAGATATGCAGCAAATGGCTGCATTGCAAGTCGATTCAATCATCACCAATTTTCCCCTGTTAGCTCGCCAGGTTCTGGAGGTTTGATCTTGAGGTATTGTAAGAAACTCTGGCAAATCCTTCTCGTTTTGGTATTCATCGTTGCCAGTGCACCCAGCCATTCTGTTGGGGCTCAGACCCAAACTGATCCAGAAACCATTCTGGCGGAAATGCAGCCTGAGGAAAGGGTGGGTCAGCTTTTCCTGGTGACATTTAATGGATCTGATGTGGGAGAAGAAACCGATATCTTCAACTTGATCAAAAATTACCATATTGGTGGGGTGGTTCTGTTAGCGGAAAACAACAACTTTCCTTCCGAAAATGTGGTTGAACATGCCCAAAACATGGTCGAATCACTGCAAAACCTGGCCTGGCAAGTGGCATCTGGCAGCCTGGATGCAGAGAACGCGGAGGAAGGCACCGTTTTACCCTATGTTCCGCTTTTTGTGGGTTTAAAACAAATTGGCAATGGATTCCCTAATGACCAGATCCTTTCAGGATTAACGCCTGTTCCATCCCAAATGGCAATTGGCGCGACCTGGGATCTTGGTTTGGCTCAGCAAATTGGTAACGTCTTGGGTTCCGAATTGAGCCAAATTGGGATTAACCTGTACCTTGGGCCAAACCTGGATGTGCTTGAAACGGCAAATAGTGAAGCAGCAAAGGCTCTGGGAGTTAATTCCTACGGTGGCGACCCCTTTTGGGTAGGAGAAATGGCGAAATCATTTATTGGGGGACTGCATACCGGCAGCGGGAATCGGCTCATGGTTGTTGCCCAAAATTTTCCAGGAACGGGCAACTCCGATCGATCACCAGAATTGGAAGTGGCAACCGTCCGGAAATCCTTGGAACAGCTCAAACAAATCGAGTTAGCGCCTTACTTTGCTGTTACCACACCTGAATTTGACGACCCCACCAGGGCAGAAGCAGTGATGGTGTCGCACATCCGTTACCAGGGATTCCAGGGGAATATTCGTGCAACTACGCGACCGATTAGCTTTGATTCTAATGCGCTTCAGCAAATTATGTCTTTGCCTGAATTTGCTGCCTGGCGTGAAAGCGGTGGGCTAATCATCAGTGATAACCTGGGCAGTGGGGGTGTACGCCGTTTCTTTGACCCGAATGAGACCAATTTCGACGCCAAGCAGGTGGTACGAAGTGCCTTCCTGGCGGGCAACGATCTCCTTTATATTGATGATATGGTTGCATCGGTGGATCCTGATGCATTTACAACCCTGTCATCCACGATTGATTTTTTTGTCCAAAAATATCGTGAAGACGCGGCTTTTGCCCAACGTGTGGATGCTTCGGTCTTGCGGATCCTTAAAGCAAAACTGGATTTGTATGGCGAATTCACCCTTGAGCAAGTTTTGCCTGACCCGCTAGCATTAGATGTTGGTGGAAAATCTGAAGAAGCAGGTTTTGCTGTTGCCCAAAATGCAGTCACATTGATCAGTCCTTCGATACAAGAAATTGATACGCTTTTGCCTACAGCACCCCTGCGCTATGAAAGTATCATCATTTTTACAGATGTTCGAACTGTCCGACAATGTATGACTTGCCCACCCTATTACGACCCAAGCACCAACGATTTCGCTGATGCGCTGATCAAACTCTATGGACCGCAAGTTGGCGGGCAGATCCAATCCTACAATCTGGCTTCGTATACCTTTAACCAGCTGTCAGATAAATTGGATAACGAGGAAAATGCCTCGGCACAGCTGCTCTTGGATAATCTGCAAGCCGCCGACTGGGTTATTTTTAATACATTGGAGATGGACCCTGATCAGCCGGATTCAAATGTCCTTCAACGAATTTTGGCAGAGCGACCAGACCTACTTTCTGGGAAAAATGTCATTGTGTTTGCGATGGGGTCGCCCTTATACTTGGATGCAACCAACATTTCCAAAGTAACCGCATATTATGCTCTTTACTGTAAGGAGACAGCCTTCTTCGAGGTGGCTTCGCGTGTGCTGATGAAAGAACTGACGCCTTCGGGTGCTTTACCGGTATCCTTGAATGCGGTTGGTTACGATTTGATTTCGGTTACCGCACCTGACCCAAACCAGGTCATCGATCTGAACCTGGTTTTCCCAGAGGTTGAACCCGAACCCACCCCTGAGGAAACGCCGAGTGTGACGCAGACGCCTGAACCGACGCCTGTGCCCAATTTTGCAGTCGGTGATACCATTACCATTTCCACGGGGCAGATCTATGACCGCAACCAGAACATTGTGCCTGATGGAACGATTGTCCGCTTTAACTTCAAATTTTCAGGTGATCCTGGAATTACCCAGCAATTTGAGACAACAACAGAAAAGGGCATTTCCTTTTTCTCCTATCGTATTGAAGCAGCGGGACAATTGGAAATCAGTGCAACCAGCGAGCCTGCTGTGCAGTCCGAAATTCTCCAAATTGATATCTCGCCAGACGGCAACACATCCATCATTTCTTATACGCCAACGCCTATGGTTTCGCTGACACCAACAGAACAGCCCACCGCAACACCAACGGCGTTACCCATACCGACCGCCACGCCGGCGCCTGTGGTGGCAAGCTTCCCTAGCGTAGGGGAATGGGTGCTGGGAGTCTTTTTGATGGGTTTGGGAAGTGGACTGGCATACCTGGTTGGATACCTTTGGTGGGGAACCCCACGTTGGGGACTGCGAGCCAGTTTGTGTACGTTGATTGGGGCATTGTTAGCCTACACTTATCTCAACCTCGGCACTGAGGGTGCCAGGTACTGGATGGGACAATCCGGGACAAACTTTGTGATTGAGGTGATCGTTGTTGGTCTGTTATTAGGATGGATCATTGCTTTGATCTGGTGGGTACGAACGGCGGGCAGGTACTCCGGACGAAACAGACAATAACAGCCTGGTAATAGAAAAATGTTTGCTTGAACGGAGGGGGAATCTCGACCTAAAAATTATTTAATAACGTCAGCAGGAAACTGAGCGCCATTAATGAGCTTGCCAGAACGATCAATATTTTCTCTGGCTTTTGGACCAGTTTGGGTTGGCGATGATTGGACCGATAGGGTTGGGTGACGGGAGCATCTTCCATAAACAGGGCTTTTGTGAAGGCATCAATGTCCTTGGGTCGATCCTCAGGGTGGAGTGCCAAAGCCCAATGGATGGCGCGCTCTGTCCGTACGCTGACTGCCGGGTTGATCTCCCTGATCTTAGGAAGCATTCCTGGACTGAGAAAGCGATCCCGAACGTTTGTTGGCGGTTGGTTCGTCAGCAGGTGATAAAGGGTACCGCCAAAGGCGTAGATGTCACTGCGCGCATCGGTGTGTCCCGAATCACCGCCATATTGTTCCAGGGGAGTATAAAGTGCGGTGCCCTGTCCCTGTAGGATGGTGATGGTCACTTCGCCTGGTGCCAGCATTTTCACCAAGCCAAAATCCACCAGTTTGACCAGTCCATTGGGGGTGAGCTTGAGGTTGCTGGGTTTAATGTCTCGGTGAACAATGGGGTGTTCCTGCGTGTGCAGGTATTTTAAAGCACTTGCCAGCTGGTTTGCCCAATCAAGTACACTTTCTTCAGGGAGAAAGTTGCTTTTCTGACGTGCTTCTATCATAATCTCCCGCAAATCTTTCCCGGGCACAAAGTCCATAACCAGGTAATCCCGGTCACGAATGGAAAAGAAATCAGAGACTTTGGGGAGGTTGGGGTGATCTAAACGAGCAAGCACGGTTGCTTCGCGTTGAAACTGGTCGCGTGCTTCTTTGAGCATTTCTTCGGGTAAGGCGCGATCATATTCCACCTCTTTGATCGCACAGAGGCGCCCTTCTAATCTCAGGTCTTCAGCCAGGTAAATACTTCCCATACCGCCCTGACCGATGATTTGTTTGACCTGATACCGATTTCTTAGAACCGTACCAGTCTTGATGGGAACTGGCATTGTATCAAACCTCAAAAAACGACTTTCCAACCACCTGTGACAGGCAGTTCATGATCTGTTGAATAAATACGGCCTCTGTTTCGGCGTGTGACCGTCTTTTCCAGGTCCAGATTAACGACCAATTGATCATTATCATCCGGTCGATTGATCCGTATGTCATTATTTTACCTTAGATGACCTCATTGTGAATAATCAGAATCGTGATAAGGCTTGCGCACGTTCAGGGTAAAATCATAGTATGTCCGTATTCGTTGAGGTTGGGATCAATCTGACCCAGGTCACCAGGAGCTATCATTACCATGTGCCCGATGCGTTGAAGGGCGCCATAGCGATTGGTTCACTGGTGATTGTGCCCTTTGGTGCACAACGCGTCCAGGGGGTTGTGCTGCGCTTCATTGAGACGCCTGATGTCGCCGAGACTCGTCCGGTCGAAGAGATTGTCGATGAGAAACCGGTTCTGACAGATGCACAAATTCAACTGGCACACTGGCTGGCTGAGGAGACGTTTGCACCGCTTGGTGCCTGTATCGACCTGATGCTCCCGGCGGGGTTGAGTCAGCAAACGGACAGTCTTATCCACCTTACCAACGATCAGGAATTAGATTTATCTGCCCTCTCTCCCCTGGAAAAGAGGATCGTCAATTTGCTCAAGAAACGGGGCGACCTGCGCGGCCGGCAAATTGATGCCAGTTTACGTCATGCCGAATGGCGGGGCAGCTTGCGTAAACTTGCCCGGGAAGGGATTGTGACTGTACGTGCCATCCTGCCGGAGCCGCGGGTCCGTCCAAAAATGGTGCGTAAAGCATCCCTGTTGATCAGACCGGATCAAATTCAATCCCTTGAAGAACCACTTAGCCGGATTTCTCGCGTGCATGAGCGCCGAAAAACAATCCTTGAATACCTGAGGCGAGAAGCACAACCTGTTGAACCGACAAAAATATATCAGGCAACCGGGGGGAACCAGGGCGATTTAAAGGTATTGGAAAGCGCTCAACTGATTCAAATGACTGAATTCCAGGTTTGGCGGGATCCCCTTGAAGATACCACCTTCATCCCTGTCTCTCCGCCAGAGTTGACCTCTGACCAAAAGCATGCCTGGGATGTTGTTTTAGCGGGGTTGAAGAAAGTAAGCGAGGGTCAGATCCCGGAGCCTATGCTCTTGCATGGGGTGACCGGTTCAGGCAAGACCGAACTTTATTTGCAGGCGGTAAGGCGGGTGCTGGAAGCGGGTAAACGGGTGATCGTACTCGTCCCTGAAATCTCATTGACACCTCAAACTGTGAAAAGATTTCTGTCGCGATTTCCCGGCCAGGTTGGCGTGATCCATTCCCAACTTTCTGAAGGGGAACGTTATGATACGTGGCGGAGGGTGCGCCGTGGTGAACTGCCTGTCATTATCGGACCGCGCAGCGCCTTATTTATGCCTCAGGAAGACCTGGGCTTGATCATTATCGATGAATGCCATCATGAATCTTATGACCAGCAGGAGAGCCAACCCTATTACCATAGTGTGGATACAGCCGCTGCCTATGTCCGCATTACAGGTGCAGCCCTTATCCTGGGCTCTGCCACGCCACGCCTGACGCAGTATTACCGAGCAGTCCATGGAAATTGGACTTATATTGAACTGCCCAAACGGATCCTTGCTCATCGTGAGACCATTGCATATTACGCACAGCATCTGGGATTGTCTTTGCCTGTCAAATCGGGCGAAGGGCAGACGGCTGACCTGGGTTTGCCGCAAGTTTCGGTTGTAGATATGCGCCAGGAACTGAAAACGGGCAACCGCAGCATCTTCAGCCGTGAATTACAAAGGGATATTGAAGATGTGCTGAGAACGCATCAACAAGCGATTCTGTTCCTGAACCGACGCGGGTCTTCAACCTATGTGTTCTGTAGAACCTGCGGGTTTGTTGTTAAATGCCCACAGGATGATAAGCCGCTCACCTATCATGCCAGGGAGAATCGCCTGATTTGCCACACATGCGGATATCAACGTAATATTCCGACGGGTTGTCCCCAATGTGGTGGGCGGCAGATCCGCCAGCTGGGGATTGGTACAGAAACTGTCGAAAGAATGATCCATGAGAGATTTCCGGGTGCACGAACCCTCCGGTGGGATGGGGATACAACCCGCAAAAAAGGATCACACGAAAAGATCTTGACTCAATTCGTCCATCGAGAAGCCGATATTCTGATTGGAACCCAGATGCTGGCAAAGGGGCTTGATCTTCCCCTTGTTACACTGGTAGGCGTAATCCTGGCAGAGGTGGGACTGAATCTGCCAGATTACCGGGCGTCTGAGAGGACTTTCGAGGTGTTGACCCAGGTGGCGGGTCGCGCTGGACGCAGTCCCCTGGGCGGCAAGGTTGTGCTGCAAACCTATCAACCCGATCATTATGCCATTCAAATGGCATCCCGGCATGATTATAAAGGCTTTTTTGAAAAGGAAATGGCTTATCGGCGGCAGTTTGGTTACCCACCTTTTGCCCGGCTGGTACGCCTGGAATTCCGTCACCACGACCCAATCAAAGCAGAGGAGACCGCGCAAAACGTTGCAGAACGATTGGATCGTTGGATTGCGGAGGATGATGCGAATATTGAAATGATCGGTCCGGTGCCCGCTTACTTTTCGAAATTATATGGGCAATACCGATGGCAAATCATCCTGCGGGGACCGGAGCCTGCCAGCCTTTTACGTGGAAGACAGATTCCGGATTGGATTATCGAAGTCGATCCAACCAGCTTGCTTTAACATCTGTCTTCAGTTTTTCTTCGACCAGGAATTTGGCTACACGTTATAATAGAATAAATTCATCCGAAAAAGAATCAGGACTGAACTTTTGCAAAATATTAAGTATGCTCTTCGGTTTATAAAACATAGTTTTCAACTGGCACTTGAAAATGAACAGCTCCAAAAGCCATGGATGGCATTCAGCCTGGGCAGTTTGGTGTTGATGCTTGCAGCAGCTATTCCATTGACGCTTGTCATTTACCTGATCGGGCTGATCCCGATTGGCATGGTTTTTATCGGATTGATCAGCACCTTCCTCGTTTTTGGTTTGCGAGTTTGGGGAGAAATTACCGCATTACAAACGAGCCAAATCTTCAATATGCTGATCCAGGCAGAAAATGATCTTGCTGATCCTGTGCCCTTGATGGGATTACTTAATCGGAGCGGGAAAGAAGTGTTAAACTTTCGCTTGACTTATCCCATATTGCGGATTTATCATCTGCTTCGGCGGAGCCTTTCCCGAAACCCGGTTGAAGAACCAGCCTGGTTAAACTCTGGAGGAATGGTCCTTCCAGTGATTGCACTGGAGAACCTCAATTTGAAAGAAGCAACAGGACGTGTTTCGGAAATGGTTCTGCGTAACCTTTTAAGATTACGACCCTCGTTTATCCCTGTCGACCTGGTTTCCAGGATGATTGAATGGACTTTATTGGTGATAGGCATTGTGCTGGGTTTTGTGAATGGGATTTGGATTGCGCAGCCAGAACTTACAGGCTCATGGCGGATGGTTATTGGTGGTCTTGTTGGGCTGGTGATTGCGGTTATCTTTTCAGTGATCGGAATTGGCTTCAGTACTTTTATACGGGCTTGCTATCACACATCTTTGTACCGGTGGGCAGAAAATGTCGCCACTGCACAGGATACACCTGGCACGGCACAAGCATCTCCCCCCGCAATTTTAGGACAGGTTTTAGGAAGTGATTCATGAATATTAAGGGATCTGGCAAAATGCAGCAAAGGCGAGAAGTGCTTACCTGGAATGAAGTTGATCAATTGATTGACCATCTCCTTCCGCAGTTTGATTTGACATTCGATGGCATGATCATGGTCTCCCGGGGCGGGATTGTTCCGGGTGGGTTGCTGGCAGAAGCCATGGATATTCAAAAATTGTTGATTGCATCTGTGGATTTCCCCTCTGAGCTGGCAGAGATGGAACGCCCGAGACTTTTGGCATGGCCAAACTTCTTGATGTTCCCGGAGGATGAACTGCTGAAAGGTGAACGGATCTTGATCATGGATGATGTTTGGGGCTCGGGTAGGACGATCACATCTGTTAAGAACAGGGTCTCTGCTGCCGGGGGGTTTCCTTATACCTGTGTTCTGCACTTTAACCCCTATCGAAATCTATTCGGGACCAACCGACCGGATTATTTCGCGGCTGTAACCGATGCCTTTATTGTTTATCCCTGGGAAATGGACCGGGATATGAAGGGTTCGCTGCTGCACGACTTTTAAGTCTCGTTGGAATAGGTCAACAGGTTATAAACGGATTTTTCAGGACCAAAGATGAATAGAAGCACACACTTTTGCCATCCAATGCTTTAGGAGGATGAAAACCCTTTGAATCCATCATTCCAAATCGGAAATTATCGGCCGATTTACCTGTGGGCTGGTTCCGGAACAATCCGGATGAATCGCCTGAAGTTCATGGACTACCCGGTGGATGAAGAAGTCCACCGACAGGCGCACACTTTACCGATCGCCCGCGTGGTTGTAGATGATATCTATGCCAATTGGGTTCACCTGACCTATGATTGGGGTTTCCCACCAGAAATTGAAATTGAAGATTGGGAGGATTTTCGAAAGGCTGCGGAGGTATATCACCAAGCAGGTTCGCCTGTCTTTGCTTATATCCAATCCTCTAACTGCGTTTATGATGGCACCTTCAAGGATAAGGATTGGTATGCCAGGGATCCAAGAGGGCGAAGGGTCTACTACTATTCGGGTCGCTATATGGTGGATTGGACCCACCCGGAATGGATCCAACATTTAAAGGACATGATCCAGGGCGCGCTTGAACGCGGTGCTGATGGGATCTTTTTTGACAACCTCTGGTATGGGCAACAGCCGACCGGGCTGATGGGTGCCTGGTTAGGCGGTGCAGGCTGCTATTGCCCGCGCTGCCAGTCGCTTTACCAGAGCGAAACGGGTCGGAAGATACCCGAAAAGATCCTGCCTCATGAGGACGAAGTTGCTGACTACCTGCGCTGGCGAGCCGGTCGTGTGACGGCAACCCTGCAGGAACTGGCCGATTTTTCTCACAGCCTGAAACCCGACGCGCCGATTGGTGCCAATGATTTTGATATTATCATGCGCAACAGTTACCTGATCTATGGGTTGGATGTGGAGGCATTGGCGAAAATTCAGGATGTGGTCATGGTGGAAAATTTTGCTTTGCCCGGTTGGAAACCTGAACCCAAGGCGCGCCTGTCTAACAATGCCCTGACCATCCGAAATACACGCGAATTTGTCCGGGACCAGGCGCACTTGAATGTCCTCTCTTACGATGTTGGGATTGGGTTTGACCCGGTCTATCCTGCACGCCGGCATCAACAAGCCATTGCTGAAGCAGCAGCTTGCGGGGTCAGTATAACAATCAAGGGGACGGAATACAACGATGGGAGTCGGATGACTCTCCTGACAGACCCGGCTTATCGTTCCCAGCAGATTGCCATCGGCGATTACCATCGTTGGCTCTTTGAACAGCTGGAAATTTTCGAAAATCGGACCAATGCAGCCCCGGTTGGACTGCTCCATCCGGGTGATGACCTTTGGCGGGATTGGATGTCGCTATCGCCGATCTATTTTGGCGCTGGGCAGGTGCTCACTTGGGCTGGTATTCCCTGGCGAGTCCTGCGATCAGGTGATTCCTTTGAAGACGTGAAGGTAATCCTGACTTTTTTCCAGGATAAAAGCGAACTAAATGTCCAATCAGGATCTGTGCCAATCATCAATGTTCCTGATTTACCGGGTTGGAATTGGAAAAAATCGAGCCTGGCCGCCAGGGGTGGTGTGTGGCACGATGTGTTGGAGTCGGTTGGGTTGGGGCTGATGCGTGCCTATCACAGCAGCAGATTTGCCCGCCAGGTTATGGATAAGCTGAATATGGCGAAGCTTATCCTCCAAACAGGTCACTTTAACCTTCCCGAGAAGGATGTATGCGGCACACTCCTGGAAGCTTTGTCCTTGGAAATCTTTCCCAAACTGGAATCCGATCAACCCGTATTGATGGAAGTGTGGAATAAGCAAGGAAAACAACAGGTTCACTTGGTGAACTATGGTGATGAACCCCAGGAAGTCACATTAAAATTTAATCAAGCGGTTAGTGTAAACCTGGTCTCGCCAGACCGGAAAGATATCCAGGTATTCAAAGGAAATCA
>Ga0123335_1004342_pt1 | contig 18511 bp, 15 predicted proteins | sample BiotimSIPDNA_2_FD_89707 | JGI IMG/M metagenome (GOLD analysis project Ga0123335, IMG submission 89707) | Anaerobic biogas reactor microbial communites from Washington, USA - Biogas_R2 time_0 SIP DNA | ecosystem: Engineered > Bioreactor > Anaerobic > Unclassified | place: Washington, USA...
AAGAGTCAACTTTGATGAATTAATGAAATTTAATAAAACGCCTATTCAGGAAGCTTTCTATTAGCTATGAGATTTACAAACAGTTAATCTTTACCGGACACTACTGATAAAACATCTAATAAATAAAGGGGATCAGCAATGATCCGGCAGGAACTGATTGGTGAAACCTGAAAATCAAAGAGCAGGTCAGGCTAAAACCAACGCTTTTAGTATACACTTCTTTATATATCATCACGCTGCGATGAACTATTTTTAAAATCACCCTCCACTCATCTAAGCAGAAAACAAAGCTGCATCCGGAAACAGGGTAGATTAACACAAATAGATGAATACAGAATCAAAAGTGGCCACAGGAATATCCGGCCGTCTGAAGAACACGTTTCGCTCCCTCAGGTACAGAAACTACCGTCTTTTTTTCACAGGACAGAGCATTTCCCTGATCGGGACCTGGATCCAGCAGATAGCCATGCCCTGGCTGGTTTACAGTGTTACAGATTCAGTTTTCCTTCTTGGATTTATCGGTTTTCTGGGCCAGATCCCGTCTTTTTTATTTTCCCCGTTTGCAGGGGTCCTCAGTGATCGCCGAAACAGGTATCATATCCTGATCGTCACACAGATTCTCTCGATGTTACTGGCATTTTCAATGGCAGGCCTCTATTTTTCCGGCACAATTGAAGTCTGGAACATCGCCCTGCTAAGTTTTTTATCAGGCTGTGTAAATTCAATAGACATTCCGGCCAGGCAGTCATTAATAGTAGAGATGGTGGACGACAAGCGGGATCTGGGTAACGCGATAGCCCTGAACTCATCAATGGTAAATGGCGCCAGGCTGATCGGCCCTTCTATAGCAGGATTTCTGATAGCCTTAACAAATGAGGGTGTCTGTTTTCTTGTAAACGGCATCAGTTATCTCTTTGTGATCTGCTCATTGCTTATTATGAAGCTTAACATCTGCAAGAAGAACAGACAAAGCAAGAAGATTATAAAGGAACTGAAAGAGGGATTCAGCTATACCTTCGGCTCTCCGCCCATCAAATCTATAATGTTGCTTATCGGGCTTGTCAGCCTTATGGGAATGCCCTATGTGGTACTTCTTCCGGTGTTTGCCAGGGAGATTTTCTCGGGCGACTCCCATACCTTTGGGCTTCTGATGGGAGCATCGGGTTTTGGAGCCCTTACAGGAGCTCTTTATCTGGCTTCCCGAAGAAGATCAGTCAGGCTTGGCAGGATACTGCCATTCTCGACAACGATTTTCGGTTTGGGGCTGATTTCTTTCTCTTTTTCCCACTTTTTTCTGCTGTCAATTATATTGATGATCATGACCGGTCTTGGAGTGATGCTTCAAACGGCTTCAGCCAACACAATCCTGCAGACCATAGTCGATGATGACAAGCGGGGAAGGGTCATGAGTTTTTTTACAATGTCGTTTATTGGCATGGCGCCATTTGGATCTCTTCTGGCGGGAAGTCTGGCAAAAATTGCAGGTGCACCATTTACACTTGCATTTGGCGGGCTGATCTGTTTAAGCGGGGCATTCGCTTTCGCCAGAGCACTTCCGGAACTGCAGAAGGAGGTCCATCCCATTTATGCCAGAATGGATGCCGATAAGAGTGCCCAGGAAGAGGTTTTTCTGGCCCAAAAAGAGGTTTGATTTAACAGAACGGAAAATTTACAATCATATCAGGAAGGAGCATTACATGAAGGACAAAGTTCTTTTTACCATTCTGGCTATTGCGGCACTTATCTTTGCAGGCTCTTTTATAGGGACCAAAATGTTCAAGGCGTCTGTGCAGAAAAATCTGATTAAACTGCTTGCATCGGAAATCGAAGATGTCGATCTGAGCAAGGTAGCTGACGGGACCTACTCCGGAAACTATAAGGTGTTCCCCATCTCAGTAAAGGTTAAGGTAGCTGTTAAAGATCATCAGATTACCTCAATCGAGTACGTTGAGCATAAAAGCGGCAAAGGAGCTCCCGCAGAGGCAATACGCGATAACATACTTGAAGAGCAGAGCCTTGAAGTGGATGTAATTTCAGGGGCCACCTACAGCAGTAAAGCTATTTTGAAGGCAGTCAGAAACGCCTTGACCAGGTGACTGTTGCGGTGTTCTTGACAGTTTGAGTCTTAAAGAGTATTTTTTGACTGTAGAGTTCGTAGTTTTAAATTCGTAATTGATAATTTTCATATCGGGGCTGTAGCTCAGCTGGGAGAGCGCGACGTTCGCAATGTCGAGGCCAGGGGTTCGATCCCCCTCAGCTCCACCACTCTTCCTCTTTATTCTTAATAGTTACTCCTTGGTTGTTGTTCTGGGTTCCCCTGAAAGGAACATTCTATTGTGCGAATTGTAACGTATTGAAGAAAAAGTATGGATGAAACAAAAAATTAAGAATATTCAGCTAAAGGCCTCTGTCCCGCGTCACTCCCGGGCACCGGTATTGCTAAATAAGCAGCTCTTACAGGGGGGACGCACGGAGGACCCTAGTTGTGCAGGGTACTTGTCAGGTAATACAATGGCAGTTCCTTGCGTTCCAGGTTCCCGCTTATTTTTGCGTTAGTATGGTTTTTAATCCATGGCTTCAGAAGGTAAACCAAAACCAGAAGGCTTGCGCTAACTCCCCAAAAAAATGGCATTTGTCATTAAATTACCTGTTCCTTTGCTCACTTATTCTTATCACTGCCTCTACATCAACTGCCAGTATTGACGTGCTGCTTAAAAAGCTGTAAAATGATGTATACTCATTTTGCTTACCGGGGGTATGGTGGCTGTCAAATACTGCGATTTATCGGATGAAATTTATCATCGTCTCTACAGACTCATAAAAAGGCAGGTTGACCCTAAGATTATTGCTACTACGCTGCACCTGCCCCTTAAAACTGTGCTTAATCTGATCACCAGAATAAAAGCTCCAGACACTTTTCTTGGTATGGAGATCGCAGAGACCAGTACAAAAGAAAAACCTGTTTCAGAAATTGGTTTTCTGGACGTCTACTATTATCAGAAGACTAGATTTGCTCTGATAAAGCTTATAGGTACTCTCAATGAAGAGAACTCTGACATTTTAAATAAAGAGCTCGAAAAGGGGCTTGGATCATTCTTCAGAGCTACAGCTATTAAGATGTCTGAGGTGGTGTCGATAGATGAAGCCGCAAGCCGGAATCTGCTCAATTATAATGAAACATTCCAGAAAAACAAAAAGTTTCTGGCCATTCTTGACCCATCCAAAGCAATCGAACCGCAGCTTCTTGAATTTCAACTTGAAGGCACTATTCCGATTTTCGGCACAGAGAGAGCTTTTGAGGAAGCCGCGTTTCCCAGACAGCTTCTAAGACCCCCACGCGGCTGAGTCATATACAACCCGACTAATGCACCCGGATCAGTGCGAATTGCACTTATTCCTTGTGCATAAGTCAGGTACAATCTACCGATACTAAAGCCCGTAATTGTAATCTATTCTTTAAAACCATTTCACTTTAATTATTTTTGTTGATTCAGAGCTTTTGACCGGCTCTTTTCACAATTCAAGGAAAACAGATGACATATTTGGGAATAGGATATTCAGGTTCCGATCCATCATTTCTCCGCGAGCAGGTTAACCTGAATTTAGCCTGGCTCAAAGGAGACAGGCTTCCGCGATTTTTCGGGGATTCATTTCTTGTTCTTTATGATTCCAACACAGCCAGAGAATTCGCAAAGAAGGTAAAAGCTGCAGCTGAAAAGGATTCAATTACTATTTACACGATGGACAAGCCTTTAAAGGGCTGACTTCACAATACTGCTACAGGTTTAAGATGCTTAATTTTACAGATAAAATAGAATCGAAGAAAATACTGAGGCTTCTTTCAAGAAGCATTCCCTATTACCTTAAGTCATGGTCTGAGCTGGATTATTCCAGAGGAATTTTCGGCAGTACTGATCCGTCCACTTTTAATATGCGCACCGTTGGATCATCCTCACCGGTAATAGAATATGTGATCCGGCCGCACCTTAATGTTATCTGCATTCTGGGCAGCTATATCTACCTTAACGAATGCGATCTGATAAGCGCGATAATATCCAGAGAAGAACTGGCCGCAAAAATCCGCAAGGGGGTCCAGTGGGCCTGTGACACTCATATTACCGGCAATCTCGATGTTGAGGAGTTTCTGGAACGTAAGAGGTGGGGAGAAAACTGGAGAAGCAGTCTCTGGGCCTCGCTTCTGGGAGTTATTTCGGTTTTCTGCCGCGAGGTACTGGATGAAGATCTTCTGCAGAGAATAAGGGAGATCACCGCTTTTGAGGCAAACCGTTTTATCGACCTCTCTCCCCCAAGCGGCTGTGAAATTGACACCAAGGTAGAGGAAAACGCACAGGACACGATGATTCTCTCCTGGGCAATAAACCTCAACCCTGACCACCGGAACGTCCAGGGGTGGGAAGACGCGCTGAAGGTCTGGTCTGTCAATATAGCATCTGCGATTCACGATAAAACCGACCATACAGAGTATTTCGGCAGTTCGATATCAAGAACAGTCTCCACACAGAACCTTTTTCCAGACCTTACAGCAGAAAACCACGGTTTCTTTAATCCCGAAGTACTTGTTTACAGCTCCTGGGTTGTGCTGGCAATGGCTGCCTATTCTTTTCACAACAGAGAAAGGCCGGATTATCTCTTCCACAAAAACCATCAGCGGACCTTTGACACATTTTTGCGGTTCTGCCTTCCTTCGGGAATGATTTATACTCCCGGCGGACAGGATATGCCCATGTTTATACCCAAGCCCTTTGCCCAGGCATGGGGACTGTGGCACAATGACCCCAGGGCTTTACACCTGACAGGCAGACTTCTCTCCTGGATGGATACGTGCCTGCTTACAACCCAGGAAAACCAGGGGCCATGGATTTTTGGATTCGAGCAGAACCATGAGGGATGGGAACTTTTATTCCAGAGTCAGGTGGGACTTGAGCTCTCACTATTAGCCTGCCTGCCTTTTTCAAAAGAGCAGCGCAACTTTTCTTCCGGACAGATCGAAAATGCAGTTGACACCCGCCATATTTTTCCTTTTGTGGAGGTGTGTTACAGAAGAAACATACGTGCGATCCGCAGCGTTGCCTGGAAAGCGATCGGAAACCATCCACTTATCGGTTTCAACTTACATAACAAACCGGAACTGATCTCCCAGTTCAAGGCATCGCTTCTTGGCATCCCCTCTGCGGAAAACGGAATAAAAACATGGGAAGTGGCATTCCATAATGACAAGATAACACGTGATGGTTTTGATACATTCGGAAGAATCAACTATTTCGATTCACATGGGACCAAGGCTTTTCACAGGGATCTGCGGGTGATCACATGGGGAGATGAGGGATTAATCGTGCTTGATTCGATTACAGCAGATTCAACCGCTGAGATCCACGAACAGTATCTGTCGCCGGTTTACCTTATAAATGACCACTGGACAAATAACAATCTTGAGTTCTACAGCGGATCACTCAGGGAATCTTTCAGCGCACTCCAGAAAAAATTCCGTGAAGTAAGCTGCCCCTCATTCTGGGCAAGCATCGAAAGCCAGTTCGTATTTCAGTTTGTCTGGGGACGTACCAAAGGGCTCTACTATCTGCCCGGAGGCGAAAAGAATGCCCCGCCCTTCTGGAAAAACTGCAGGGTTGATATGCTGGCAGTACATGTGGAATCGCAGGCTGTCAATCCCGGGGATGTCTTCTACAAGGTCGGTTTCTATATCGGTGCCGGCAAAGGACCCAGACCATTTAAGTCAGCCGGTTCTGCCGGGGAATTTTTCCGCGGCCTGGTAATTATGGATGGTAAAGTAACGATGGGGCTTGATTGAAAGATAATTCTTTTGAATCTATCCTTGGCGGTATTCTCGAGAACTACAGAGCTTTATGTTCATATTGCGACTCTTTTTTCAATGCAGCATTAAAGAAGTATCAGAAACATGTTTTTTGTAAAGCATCCTGCAGTATGTGCTGTGAACTGGAGTCAGTAAACTATCTGGAAGCATTTATTATCATCAGCCGCATTACCACAGAGAAACAGAAAAATAACAGAACTGAAAGTAAATGCATATTCCTCATAGATGACAATTGCAGTATTTATTCCAGCAGACCGATTATCTGCCGCACCCATGGGCTTGCACTGAGCAGCTCTGAATTCAGCGCTCCTTATGCAATCAGCTGCCCGCTCAATTTCCAGAGCCCTTCGCTGCATCTTGACAGTCACTTCATTCTTGATTCAGATACTGTCACGTTGAATCTGATAAAACTGAACCTCGCATTCTGCCTCTTACTGGGAGATTGCGAACAGGGCTCAAAACGAGTATCACTTGAAGAAATCGCTGCCGGAAAGCGGCCGGAAATTTTCAGGAAAATACGCAACTACGATGCAGTATCACCTTTACAGTAAAAAATGTCTGCTCTTATATATCATAACGGTGCACTTGGGGACTTCCTGAACATTCTGCCTTCTATTGATTACTGGAAAAAACGAGACAAAATAGAAGAGATCGTGCTTTTGGGCAAACCCCGTTTCGGAAATCTGGCCAGATCCTGCGGACTGATAAATGAAATTTGGGATATAGAGAGCAGCCGCTTTGTATCGCTCTTTTGTGACATCTGCAGTGAGGAACTCAGATGCGCTCTTAAGAGATTCAAAAAAATCGTTCTTTTCACACATGCCGATTCTCCTCTGGTCAAACACGCAGTTAATGCCGGCCCCGACTATTTTTACCGTCAGGACCCCTTCCCCGATAAACCAGTACATATAAGTGATCATCACATCTCGTTGTTCTCCAGCGGTATATTTTCTGAGCATAATTTTCAGCTGAAAATGCCCACAGAAGTTCTTCAAAAAGCCCGATCAACACTTAAAAGCGATAATTCCATAGCAATATGCCCTGGGAGTGGAAGCAGGGTGAAGAACTGGCCCTTTGAGAATTTCAAGATCTGCGCATCGGAACTTAGAAACTCCGGTTATTCAATTTTATGGGTATCCGGGCCGGCAGAAGAGGACCTCTGTTTTCCAGTGGAGGACATCGTTTTAAAAAATCAGGATTTATCTTTGCTTTCAGCTCTTTTTTCCATGTGCAGAGGATATATAGGAAACGACAGCGGTATTACCCACCTTGCGGCTTTTTCCGGCTGTCCGGTCATTGCCCTGTTCGGACCGTCTGACCCCAAAATCTGGAGTCCCAGAGGAGAAATGGTAACTGTCCTCTATAAGCCTGAATCCTGTTCACCATGTCATCCTCAAAAACATAATCACCAGACCTGCAGTCGCTTGTGCATGATTAAACATGAACCTCAAACCGTAGTCTCTGATCTTTTGAGGGGCCAAAGGCTGAAAGGTTGTACCTCCGGAATTCCCATCCCCCTTATCCAGAAGGCTTCAAATATTGGTTGTACACTTTGAAAACAGATTCGTTGCATTTATTTTACTGTGTTAATTCCCTTTTTCAGAAGAACTGACTATGGCAGGCAACAATAGAGCGATGATTACCGGGGTTACCGGTTTTGTAGGCAAGTGGTTATCTGAATATTTACTGGCAAACGGACAAGAGGTATATGGAATCGATATTGGGGAAACCTGTCCCTATCCAGATATTTCCTACCGCCAGGCGGACATTCTCAACACTGACAGCCTGGCCGATTTTTTCTTTGAAGTAATTCCAGGTTATGTTTACCACCTGGCAGCCATAAGTTTTCCTCCAGAGGCTGATGTTTCACCAAGAAGATCTCTGGAAATAAACATAATGGGGACAATATCTGTTTTTGACGCAGTAAGGAAGAGCTGTTCGGATTCCATAGTTCTCAGTGTCGGTTCATCAAAAGAGTACAGCCGCGAATATACCGTTGAGAGAATACCTGAATCATCTTACCCTGAACCGGTGGACTTTTATGGTGTGTCAAAATATTCGGCAGAGCTTACCGGATTGCAATATGTCAATCAGTTCGGAACAGACATACGTTTCACCAGATCATTCAACCATACCGGACCCGGGCAGTCGCCTCTCTTTGTCTGCTCAGACTGGGCAAAACAGGTTGCCGAGATTTCACTGGGTATCTCCGAGCCGGTAATAAAGGTCGGCAACCTGGAGTCAGTAATAGATTTTACCGACGTCAGGGATGTGGTAAAAGCATACTATCATATACTTACCAAAGGTAAAAAAGGGGAAATTTACAATGTCTGCAGCGGCAAAGGATACGCGCTGGGGTGGATTCTTGAATACCTGACTGAAAAATGCCCCCGTGAAATTAAGATCTTAACAGAGCCCCGTAAGCTTCAGATGCATAAGACCCATGGCAGAATGGTCGGTGACAACACCAGATTGATTGAGCAGACCGGCTGGAAGAGCACCTATTCAATTGAGAAGACGCTTGATGATCTTTATGATTACTGGTCAGAGGAGCTGAAGAAGAGCTGAATGGGGCCTGTCGGGTGAGGCCTGAAAAAGTCAAGGTTTCTTCAGATAACCTTGACTTTTTTTATTAAATGCTGTTTATTTTCCAAAAATCAGCCCCATAATGATGGTACAGGGCTCCCTGTCAGTGCGTACTTTCAGTGCTTTATGAATCATCAGGACATTGCCCTTCGAGTATAATTCAGCCTTCAAGGCAGGTCTGGAAATCAAATCTTATTTTTTTTACCAGCGGTTAATCAGATTTCCGGTACTTTTACAACAGAACCGGCGGCCCCATAATAACCCGTACACTGTAGATTGAGGATAAAGGGCACAGAAAAAGAGAGTTTTTCTCTTTCTCTGTGCCCTTAACAAATTAGAACTGAGCGCCCTTGATCTTTGAGGTCTTCACCTTTTCTCTGAACATCTCTTCTCTTGTTTTGAGCGTGTTATAATCTTCCTGAGTTTCAATAATCTTGAACTCCACTCTTCTGTTCAGAGCACGCCCGGCCGCTGTTTTATTATCAGCGACAGGCATAGTCTCTCCATATCCGATGGCAAGGATATGGTCTTCAGGAGTGCCTTTAGAAAGCAGGTACGCCCTTACCGTACCGGCCCGTGCAGCAGAGAGAACCAGGTTGTAATCATCAGAGCCCTGGTCATCTGTGTGACCCTGAATCTCATAGCGCAGATCCGGGTACTGTGTGAGGAAACCGGCTACAAAGTCCAGAGCTTTAAAAGAAACAGGTAACAGTTCTGCGCTATTGGTTTTAAAATTGATGGCGCGCAGTTTTGTGTTGAGCACTTTTGTTTCTTTCTCAGTAGGCTTTATGATCGTATCAGGACAGCCGTCATCGTCTTTATAACTATTGAAAGATTCGGGTTCCATTATGCAGTTATCGACTGTATCCGCTACGCCATCCTTGTCATTATCGTATTCCGGACAGCCGTCGTCGTCCTCAAACATATCGATATCTTCCGGCAGATTGGGACATTTATCAAGCAAATCGGACACTCCGTCACCATCATTGTCATTATCCGGGCAACCGTCTTCATCGTTAAAGTTATCTTTGTCTTCCGGTTCCATCGGGCACTTGTCATTTGCATCTTCAATTCCGTCACCGTCATTGTCCCTGTCCGGACAGCCGTCAGCATCTTCGAAATTATCCCTGTCTTCCGGATCAGTGGGGCACTTATCAAGTGCATCGGAAATCCCGTCATTATCGTTGTCGTCTTCAGGGCACCCATCATTATCCTCAAATCCATCAGAATCCTCAGGAACTTTGGGACACTTGTCAACATTATCATTAATTCCGTCTTTATCGGAGTCAGCACCCATACCCCATGCGAAATTAAGGCCGACTGCAAACTCCATACCGCGTTTGGGTACAAGAACGGGGGTTCCGATCGCTTTGTAGGAAGCATTTACAGAGAAATATTTGAGATCAATTCCTACGCCTATTGCCGAAGCGATGATTTCGGGACCGCCGAATACAAAACCCAGCCTTAGAGGCAGATACCCTCTCAGAGTACCGGCTTCTCCACCTATTGACAAGCGCGGGATCATCCTGCGTCCCGGTCCATTGGAGAGCTGCTGCTCGTAATTGGCACTTGCGTTTGCCCATTCCGCAAGATATCTCATTCCCTTTTTGGGGTTATCAGAGAAATCCCAGGAATATGCATACCCTATGTTTATTGCCATGGGAAGGAAAGTGGCAAACCCGTTGCCGTCTTTCAGAGAATCATCACTCGCGATAAATTCATCATCACCATCCAGATAATCGTAGACAGTGAAATTTTCCTTATTGATTTTATACTCAACCTCTTTTACACCCCGCATCCAGAACAGGACTCCCAGATTCTTTACATTTATAACCATGGTTCCGTTATCGTCGTAAAGAATACCACCAAGGTCAACACCTATGCCATGGCCGGTGACTGGCAGAATAGATTTTTGAAAAGGGCTGTTCCAGTCCCAGGCGCCATAAAAGCCTGTACCCGCAGACTGAATCTTTATTTTGCCGTCAAGGTTTATCACATTTTCAGACTCGTTATACTCCAGAGAACCTACCTCAGTCTCAGACTTTAAGATTGAATGTCCCATGATATACTTTACACCGAGCCCTCCGGCCCCGTACCTGAGTTTAAAGAAGTCATGCAGGGCCGGAATAGAAACCGGCAACCCGAGGCTGAAGGTAAAGTCGGTTGCCCAGATTCCCTCCTGGCGAAGGCCGCTGAAATCGAGTTTATTTCCACGCAGCAACCCCTTGTCCTCAGAGAATAACATATGAAGAGGACCTTCAGGAATACGGATTTCCTCGTCAACGTGGGTTGTAATGTCAAAAGCAAAGCGGTTCCAGGCATAATTTAAAAGTGAAGTTTTCGCACCTGCATAGGCACGCACTCCGCCCCTGAATTCTTTTGTCAGCCTTTCGGAGACCTCTTCGGGACTGAGCCCCCGCAGTCTAAAACTCCTGGTGAGAACTTCACTTGTAAGAATCGATCTTTCACTTAGATTGCCGCCTATAAGAGGTGATAGTGCAAGCTTGTCACTCCAGATTCCGACTCCCAGGTTTGATAACGGAAATGTCATACCGCCTTTGGGTGTTCTTTCCACTCCAAGGATTGCGGGGTTGTGCAAAGGCCCCTCAATTGTACGTCCCAGCGCATTGCGGGTAGTCGTATTTCCATTACTGACAGGGTTATGGTCCACATCTGACAGAACGGCTGTGCTGATGAGCAGGATTAGTAAAAAAGAAAAAATAGACGGTTTCATTTAAATTCAGCCTCTCTATTTGGATTTACCATATAAGCAACGAATCTGTATTGTTGATTCCATTAACATGAATCCAGGAATTTATCTTTACAAAATCAGTATCGGACATCGCGTCTCTGCCCTGCTCAGCAAACCGGACCATCCAGCGCCAGCCACAAGTATCTGAGGACAGAATAGTCTCAAGGTCATCATGACTCAAATCTATAGAGTTATACACGGCATCAGCATTTCTGGGTGGAATACGCAAACCACCCGCACCCAGGAGATTCACATACCCCAGAGCTTCTGCCGCCCCTTCTGTAGTTATCAGGCTGTACATCCGGTTGGCTTCCATCGAATTGAGTGAATCGATAAGGGTTTGGGGAGCGACAAGAGCAAACAGATTAAGATTCAGGTTAGAATTATTTGAAACATACATATTGAATTGAGCCCTGCGGTCCTCAAGCTTCCTTACGAACTGCAGTTCCTCGGGAACAGCGAATCTATCACTGCCAAGATCCATATTTATCGGGCCGTTTACCTGCCAGTCAAGATCAGCATTGAGACGGTAATCGGTCTTGACATGAATTATCATCCGCCCTATCATCTTATTGTAGTCGGGATCGTTTACACTCAGGTCATTAACCACTCTCATCCTTGAGCCCCGGGGTATGTACATTTTGGTGCAGATAGCGATACTGTCAGGATAAAGATTTGTTACCCTCGTTACATCAAGTGACCTCAGGAAAGAGGAATCTTTGCAGACGTTATCAAAACGGGTATTTGCAGAGTCTACAAGATGTGCCGAATCCGGGGAATACCAGGCGAAGTTTATCATCATGGTATCTATAAAGGCCCCTTCAGGAATTCCAGTCTGAACCTGCACATCACCATACACTTTCTGAAGAACAAATTTGCCCCGTAATGAGTCTCTGACAGAATTATCCCCCCAGGGGATATCGATAGGAATCTTGATAGTATCCCCTGTTTTATTGTAGGGTGCCATTACCGTGCCTTCAAAATCTTCAAACTTAAAGGAGAGTGTACGTATTGAGAATACAAGTGAATCGGATGAACTCAGTGTAAGAGTATCACCTTTTGGCGTGCCTGTTGTTGCATAATAGTGCACCTTTGTAACAGATTCCTCTTTTACAGGGTCCCATTCCGGGTAGATTCTGGTTGCAGAAAGCGGCAGGGCTTTAAAATCCTGTTTTGTTCTGGGCAAAACAACAGTCTCTGCATTGTTCATGTCACCCCAGAACGAGTTTGAATCGGCTCGTCCGAGGTCTTCTGATCTGTTAATATTCAAAATCTCCATATCGGGCTTTATCCAGACGTTCTCGTGAACCATTCTCATCCTGAGTTCTAAATCAGTATTGTTGGTTAAAGAATACTCAAAAAAGCCTACTGTAATATCTATATAGTCGATATCAAGAGTATCTGTTAATTTGTATGCGTTTTCAAACTGCATGGTGAGATTAATAAGGTGATCATCAACAGACAAGCTGGAAGCCAGAAGGCCATTCAGTGTCATTTGGACTCCCAGAGAATTTCCGGGGGCTCCATCTGCTGTACCTGATAGAGTTACAACAGCGGTATGATTCAAAACTTTTCCCCTGACATCTATCTGCGCGGTCCTGGTTTCTCCTGCAGGAATCGTCCCCACGTTACCACTCCCCAGTCCGGCTACATCAATTGCAACATTGTCTATTGATGATAATAAAGAGGGATTTGAAAGTGTGATATTGAGCACATTAGCTGCAGTATCGTAGAAAACGATTTGGTAAACGCTGTCGATATCAATTGTTATTGGAACCGAGAATGGCCCTGCTACTGCAGGAATGGGGAAAACGGCATTGAGATCGTTAGCGCCAGAGATGGGGATAGGCCCGATTGTGGCATGATAAAGCTTCTCATCAAGGGAGTCCTGGTGGTTCTCGAATACCGCAGTATCACTCTGGAGAACCGAAAATACCATGGTATCCCCCTTTATCGTATCAGGAAGAAGCTCTTTGATACTGTTTTCATAGGTTCTCTTTACCTTAAGAAGGTCCATAGTACTGTCAAAATCAAAGAGATTTAGAAGCTCCTCGCCTAAATTAAAAGCCTTATTGGTAACAGGCAGTTCCACCTTTGTGCGCCATTTCAACGGGTCATCCACAGGGTTGGCACAATTGAACAAAAACATGCCGGTTAAAGCCAGCAGAAAAAAGTTTTTGCGGTTTTTCACGACTGTTCCTTTCAAGAGCATTTAATCGTTCAAATAACAATCAACAGGAAATTACTTAACACCAAATATGAAAATAATAATTTTAATGGCCAAAAGAAAATTATACCATACCTGCACAATTCAAACCACCTTCAACTTTTGACTCTCTTCTTTGATCAACCACAATCGCTACTTTATCGGGGCTTTACTGCTGAGCGGACAAAATTAAAAAAAAACTGTTTGAAACGACCCCTTTATATATTATAAAGTTGCATAAGTTGCATGGGAATTGCTGTATTCTAATATTCTTTCCACTCAGAGTATGGCATGAGCCAATGCCAACAAAGGAGATAAAAATGGTGAAACTGCGCATTGCCATGTTCGATTCAAAGCCTTACGATAAGGAATTTTTCGACCGGATCAATGCTGACCCAAAGTACAGTTATGAGATCCACTACATTCCCGGCCACTTTAACAAAGATACAGTCTCACTGGCAAGAGGTTTCGACGCAGTGTGCGTGTTTGTAAATGATGCAGTGGATGAAGAGCTGATCAAGGAGCTCCGGGAGTACGGAATCAGACTCATTGCGCTCCGTTCCGCCGGCTACAACAATGTAGATCTGAAGTCCAGCTACGGAAAAATACACGTTGTCAGGGTTCCGGCTTATTCACCTTACGCCGTGGCAGAACACGCAGTTGCACTGATGCTCTCTTTAAACCGAAAAACCCACAAAGCCTACTTCCGCACCAGAGACAGCAACTTTACTATTAATAACCTGATAGGATTTGACATGCACGGAAAGACTGCCGGAGTTATTGGAACCGGAAAAATCGGCAAAATCGTATGTGAGATCCTCAAAGGTTTTGGAATGCAGGTTCTTGTCCATGATTTATACCCTGACCATAAGTTCGCTGAGCAAACCGGTGCAAAGTATGTCGATCTTGACACCATCTACAAGACTTCTGATATCATAACGCTCCACTGCCCTCTGACTCCGGAAAATGTACACATGATAAATATCGATACTATCTCCCGTATGAAAAACGGGGTGATGATTATCAATACCGGCAGAGGGAAGCTGATTAATACACGAGATCTGATAGAGGGTCTCAAGAGCAGAAAAATCGGTTCAGCAGGTCTGGATGTCTACGAGGAGGAGGGGGATTATTTCTTTGAGGATTTCTCCGCGGAGGCAATCAGTGATGATGTTCTGGCAAGGCTTCTTACTTTCCCCAATGTCCTTATCACCGCCCACCAGGCGTTCTTCACCAGGGAGGCTCTGGCCAGCATAGCAGAAACCACTCTGGAAAACGTGCGTCTGTTCTTTGAGGAGGACAAACTGCCAAATGAGATTTGCTACCGCTGCTCAGAGGGCAAGTGCGTCAAGCAGGAAAAGGGAAAGTGCTTTTAATTTGCGGGTGGTATAAATTAAAGAGGGGCAGTTAAAAACTGTCCCTCTTTACAGTATTGAGAATTGAAATGTAGTTAAATTGTTGCCCCGCTCTTTTTGAGATCTTCAATCATCTGATCTGAGAAGCTGGGCACTTTGTTTTTGACATCATCCCATGATTTATAAGGGCGATTTTCCAGAAGGTATTCTGCTCTGGTATCCCCCATCATCCGCAGGTTCATCAATTCTTCTTTGCTTGCGGAGTTGATATTTACCTTCTTTGAAGCCATAGATTCCTCCTTGTAGCGCATCCGAAGATGCCTTGCTATGTATGGGATTGCAAATGCCGTACCATAATTTTGATGGGATAATTTTTGCTCTTTAAAATCCAGAAAGGGTCCACCCGTTTTTAGCCAAGCCTCTTCTGGGGGGTCATTTGAGAATCACCTACCTGATTTTTTCGTTTATCTGCCTGACAGCAATATTTCCCCACTGCACCCCCCCAGCAGCTTTTAAAGCAGACCTTGAGCTTCAAAATGAGATTCTCCGGGACAGTTGCTCTTCAGGTTCATCAGATGCGATCTCCATTTATGCAATAAATGCCGGTCCCACCAGAGTTTATCTGCTGGTCGCCTCTGGCGGCATGGTACTCTTTGACACAGGATGGCCAGGTTACGAGCGTAAAATATTAAAACTGGTAAGACTTCTGGGTAGAAATGATCTGAAGCTCATTGTGATTTCTCATGGACATTTTGACCACTACGGCAGCACAGCTGCCATCAAGAGATTAACAGGTGCAAAGGTAGCGATCCACACAGACGATGCGGAAGCTTTAGAGAAGGCAACAACACCTCTGCCTCTTGTCAGAAGTCTGGGAATCGCAGGAAAATTGATCCTGCCCTTTGGAGAATTAATGATGAGACCAGAGGGGTTAAAAGCAGATATTCTATTTGAGGATGGTTTTGATCTGAGCAGCTTTGGGGTAAACGGCAGAATTATCCATCTCCCCGGACATACCCCGGGCCACTGTGGTCTTCTGCTTCCGGGAAAGATTGCTCTTGTTGCGGATCTGATTACCTGGGATACCCACCCCAGATCACAGTGCTATTTTGCTGATAACTGGTCCAGTATCGCATCATCTCTAAAGAAGCTTAAGGATTTTGCTCCGGAAAAGATTTATCCGGGCCACGGAAAGCGCTACTTGACTAAAAGCCAGTTGATGGCGCTTACACCCTGGTTTCCAAAGGATAATTAACCTAAAAATTGCAGTTGGATGAGGCAAAAAATCGTTATCTGTTGAGCGCTAAGGCTTTCAGGCATCTTGATCTTATCACCTTGTCGATAAGATCAAGATGCCTTCAAACCTTATCATCTCAACATCTTACGGTTTTTTGTTCTCCCCAAACTGCGACTTTTAGGTTAAAGTCTCATAATACCTGACTTTTACACATGCTTCCATTTCGGAATCGGGGTCGGCATGGGCATCGGAAAGCACACAATTGAGTATTGATCCCGATGCCGATTCAAAGGATTACAGGTTGAAGGATTCGTTCGCTGTTGAACTCCCGCCTGGCCAGCAGGGTGAAAACCGTCCCTAAAAAAAGCAGAACCAGTATCAGATAAACCGGTGGGACCGGGAAATAAGAGGAGAGTGCCATGTAGGAAAAAATTATCACCGCAAGAATAAACATGTTTGCAAAATGGATGAGTCTGGGGTTGGCGATCCGGACCGATAGATAAGCGCTGTTTGAAACATTCACAAACACAGAGCAGGCATAAATCAGAAAATCAACAGAATCTGCATGCCCGCCCCCGGTCTTGAAGATCAACTCCGACCACAGCAGCCCCAGTGCAAGACAGATCCCCCCGATAACAATACTCATAACGCTTACAAAGAGCATCTTTCCATACAGAATGCTGTTTCTGGATAATCCGGAAGTGATCAGGATTTCCAGTGATCCGGTTACTCTTTCAGAAATGAAAACAGTATTGGAAAAATTGGCCGCGACTACAACCGAGAAAAATATCAGCCACAGCGGCCCGGTTTTGATTCCTGTTTCCTGGCCCCCTGTACCAAGCAGCAGGCTCCATGAAAGGATCAGTATCAGATAGAGGCCAAAGACACCTTTATCCGATCCTTTGAAACAAAGCCACTCTTTTCTGAGCACATTTATCACGCTTTTCATTTACGCCTCTCCACCCGCTCTGCTTCCATAGATATCACGGATAGTGTCGCCGAGGATGTTTTCTTTCTCAAGCGAGCGCACCTCCCTTATCCTGCATCCTGCATTTACAAGAGCAGCTACAAGCTCAGGAATAGACATCTCAGGATTTTCGATCTCAAATCTCCACTTAGCATCAAAGATTACGTTCCTGCCGCCCGATTTTTCAATAATCTCTTTCCACTGCTGCGAGCTGTCGGATGTCACCGACCAGAGGGGTTTTTTATTTCTGTCAAGTTCAGAGAGATGTTTGTCCCGCAGAATCCCCACCCGTCCACAAAGCTTATCTATCAAATCAAGCTGATGAGAGCTGATAATCAGTGCCGCCCCGCGGTCCCGGGCCGCATTTATCAAGTTGCAGAAATGATCAAAGGCAGTAATATCCAGAGCAACCGCGGGCTCATCAAGAAGAAAAACTGAGGGCCATCCCAGAAAGGCCCTGCAGAGGGCACATTGCATCTTCTGTCCCCTTGAGAGGTATTTGACTTTTTTTGTGCAGCTATAAATCTCCGTGTCTTTCCAGTATTCACGAAGATACGCCTCGGTCTTCTCAGGTGAGATTCGTTTTGCAGAAGCATAGATTGAGAGGTTCTCACGAATGGTCAGGTTACCCCAGAAACCATCATTTTCCAGAACTATACCCAGGTTTCGGTAAAACTCTTCCCGGTGATCCCAGGGTCTGAAGCCCATTACAGCCAGTTCCCCCTTATTTGCCTTCAGGTTACCGGCGAGCAGACGCAAAAGAGTTGTCTTCCCTGCCCCGTTGAGCCCCACAAGACCATAAACCGAGCCCTTTTCAACCTGCAATGAAAGGTCTTCCAGGATCGAATACCTGCCAAAAGCTTTCCAGATTTTATCGGCGGTTATGATTGAGGGCATTACATAAAAATGGCAAATGACCGGGGATTTTTCAAATATTGGTAATGAGAAGAGCCAAAGCGGGACTGATTGATACCTAACTTATGCACCCGGGAAGGAATGAAGTGCACTTATACCTTGTAGCAGAAAGTCTTGAACAAATCGCAGTTGCACCACACTGGTGGTACATCAAGATTTGTGAAAGCCTTTATGCACAAGGGATAAGTGCAATTCGCCCTGATCCGGGTGCATAAGTTAGGTGATAATTGTTTGGCCCGGATCAGACGCCGCAGCCTCCATCACGGTTGAAGCAGTACATTACAAAATGTATCGTCTGTATATTTGGCGCATAACATTTCGAACATATCCACCGGCTTGCCGTGCCTTTAATGACGTTTTCTTTTTATGCCTATTCCTAAACCTGTAGTCCACATTAGATTGGAATTAAAATCGGTATATAAGCCGAATTCTGGCATAAGTGTTACTTTTGAGCCGATTTGTAACGAAACAAAGTTACCAGCCAAGTAACCCCAGTCAGACAAATCCTTCAAAAAAATAAGGGGCATCGGAACTTTTCATGGGTAGCCCCAATATGTTGTGTTTAGGTTCCCATAATCTGTAAAGCTATGCATGAACGCTTAGGATAAAGGTCAAGACCGCCACAATGAAAATAAATAGCAG
>Ga0123335_1004346_pt1 | contig 18504 bp, 17 predicted proteins | sample BiotimSIPDNA_2_FD_89707 | JGI IMG/M metagenome (GOLD analysis project Ga0123335, IMG submission 89707) | Anaerobic biogas reactor microbial communites from Washington, USA - Biogas_R2 time_0 SIP DNA | ecosystem: Engineered > Bioreactor > Anaerobic > Unclassified | place: Washington, USA...
GTCACCCTTCTCACCGGGAGCACCAGGAGCACCGTCAGCACCAGGAGCACCGTCAGCACCAGGAGCACCGGTGTCACCTTTTGCACCAGGAGCACCGGTTTCACCCTGCGGCCCGCGTGCGGGAAGTTCGGTGTCTACACCGTCGATAAACCAGTTGCCATTTTCTCCAATGGTTACAACTGATCCGTCAGCACCAGCAGCACCAGTAGCACCGGTGTCACCCTTGTCACCCTTGTCACCCTTGTCACCTTTTGCACCAGTGGCACCGTCAGCACCGTTGGTGATGTCATAGGACTGTCCATTGCTAAGAGTAACTCTGATCCCGTTGGCTGTAGAGCTAACATTGGTAATCACGGATCCGCTTTTCACAGCAGCATCAATGGCATCAACAGTGGTCTTCAGCGAGGTAATTTGACCCTGAAGATTTGTGATGTCGTCATCATAGTCTTTACAAGATGTAACTGTCACAAATGCGCCAATTACTGCAAAGATGAATAACTTAAATAATAACTTTTTTTTCATACACTAAAAAATTTAATAATAATAAATTAAGATATTGCACTTTTCTGTTCCCTATTTGATTTTTAAAGTTTTTTCGTTGGTTGTTCAAACGTCAACCCCGCAAGTGTCGGGCGGAGTTTGTTTTGTTGTCTTGTTTCTTCGATCGTTCTTTTTTTCATAAACTGTTACCTGATACTCCTCCTTTCTTTACGCGTGTAATTGACTATTCATTTTTTTCAAAATGCATTTTTTGCAATGTCTCCTTAAACTCAGGCGAGGGTGTGAACACCACCCGCATATTTTTGATGTGACCGGCAGTGAAACTCTCCGGATCATTTACCCCTTCGCTCGATAAAGAGAGACGCAGCGTGCCGAAATTGTTCAGGTTTACGCTGTAGCCCTCAGTAAGGTATCGGGGAATCTCATCCACCATGTTCTCGATCACGTTCATCACATCACCGCGTGAGAGGGAGGATTTTCCTGCTATTCCCTTGCTCAATTGGTAATTGTTGATGGTTCCCGCCTTTACCGGACTGGCGTACCACTTGCGCTGTGTGCCCGGTTCTAGCGGATTGGCTTTTTGAATCAGTTTATACTTCATAGACGTATGTTGTTAATATTTTTCCACTTTATTGACGGCTAAACGACTCATCGTGATTTTTTTGCTTCAGTTGTTTCGCTCTACATCCGTTTGTAACAAAATTGCTGAACGTTTAAAAACTTTGCTCTGACCGTTTGTCGTTTGTCGCTTACCGTGCCTGTTTTTTTGGCTCCGACCGCTTGGAGATTTTTATCTCTCCTTATCACCGCCACTTTTTAATGGTGGCAAACATACGCTTTTCTATTGCTTTAAGTTAGGATTTATGACCAAAATTGTAGGATAAACTACGCTTTAACATTTTATTATCTTAGTACATTTTGCGCAAAAATAAATGCTAAAATGCATAAAGATAAGTTTATGCCTGTGCTGTTATCCAGTTTTGATCTCATTCTTGTCACTGTCGTTAATTTATAACTCGTTTTTTTTGTGGGATTTTACTCCTGGTTTAATAGTCTCATTTTTATAAACACTGCTGTTCTACTTTCGTATATGAGAGGGTAACAGCGAAAAAATTTTTACAAATATACAACTTTGTTGTTGAAAACAAAAAAAGTTTAATAAAATATGTGTGCCTTCCCCGATATTTTTCAATTCATCCTTCATTGAGGCTGGGAAGTCGCTGGTATTGAGTAGGTGTAACACCTGTATGCTTTTTAAAAATTCGTGAAAAATAATTGACGTCGTAAATGCCGCACTCGGCGGCTACCTCACCAATGGCTTTCTGTTGTGACGCGAGGATTTTCCTGGCGTGTGCCATTTTCACCTGCAGGATGTAGGTTGAGGATGGTTTCCCGGCAATGCTGTTCAATCGTCTGTTCAGTTGCGAGAGACTGATTGCAAGCTCATCTGCAAGCATCTTGGGTGAAAACTCCTGGTTCCTGATCTCACGATGGATGATGGTGAGAGGTGAGCGAAATTCATGAACCAGATTCCGCAAGAAACTAGAACGCATCTTTTCGCTTTGCTGCAACCTTATCAATGCACGATTGCGTTGCAAAAGCAGAATTGACAAGATGATTGTAATTGCTGCAAGTAGTATGATGATCATAATGGGCACCGATGAACCCATGTTGTCAGGCGAGTAGATTGTCAGTTTGTCCACGACTGTTTTTCAGTTAGCACAAAAGTATCAGCATTTTTCACATGCAATATTAGCACTTATTTTGATAATAACAAAAAAAGTGTTTTGAAATTGTACTCAAAAGACGAAATGAAAAAGCGGTTACCCATGTCGCTCCTATTTTATGCGAACTGTGACGGAGAGGTTGAGCATGGGCCACCAGTTGAGTGTCTCCTGTGATACCGGCAGTTCGAGCTCCTCGGCCATGCGGTTCACCCAGTCGCGTCCGGCCTCGTTGAGGTTGTCGCTATCCAGGCGGTATTTGCCCTGGTAGACCGCACCCAGTTCGAACCTGACGCCCACCCTGTTCTTTGGAATGGTTCTGCCCAGGGCCAAACCAATGTAGGGCTTCAGGCTGTTTCCCATGGTCAACAAAGCATCGAAACTGCCGTCGCTGTTAGGTTGAAAGACGATATCCTCGTAGGTGAGGGAGGGTTCCTCACCCATTGCGGCGGTGATTGTTTCGTAGTCGTGTATCAATCCAGCCGCATCCACCTTGTTGCTGCCACCATAGAAGCCCCCGGTCAGACTGAAGATGCCGTTGCGCACCGGGTAATAATCGAGCATCAGTTTAAAATTGGGGAAGGTGATGGAGGCCTCGGTGATTTCCGCCTCCACCGTGGGAGTGATGCCATATTCCTCGTAGCCTTCGATCTCCGCTTCAAACGAAGTAACATCCTGACGGCTGTAACCAAGATAGTCGAAGCCGGCACGCAGCGAGAAGTGGGGAGAAAGGTTGGTGGCTGCCTGCAGGCCTACGCCATAGAGGCCGCCGTTGATGCCTACAGCCCATTGTGTGAAGGAGCGTTCCTGTGCCCGGATGGCGATGATGCAAAGCACGAGGAGGATTGTAAAAATAAATTTTCTCATATCAGGTGCAGTTAAAAGGTGAATGATTCACGAAACAATCACATATATATATAGGATTTAACAATCATTCCAACTTTTTTGTTTTCCAAAAAAAGAGTAAGTTTGCACCCTTAATTGAAATGATATGAAGAAACAGGGTTTCATAATTTTTTCACTCCTGCTCGGAGTCGCAATGATCACCGGTTGCTCAAAGGGTAATCGTTTCACAGTGGAAGGCACAATCAGCGCTGCCGAAGGTGATACACTTTATCTTGAACAGCGGGCGCTGGCAGGGGTTGTACTGCTAGACTCCACGATACTCGGCGAGGATGGGAATTTCCGTTTTCGGCAGCCGGCACCGGTCAATCCTGAGTTTTATCAACTCCGTCTGGGTGGCCTGATGGCAGCCTTCGCGGTGGACTCGTCTGAGACACTCCGGGTGACAGCTGACGGTTCGGATCTCTATCGCTCTTTCAAGGTGATGGATTCGCCCACCAACGATCAGCTTCGGCAGGTGGATCGTTTGGTGATTGATGCTGCAGCCGCTCTCAAGCAACTGGAGGAGGAGCACAAGGCTGGATTGATCGATGACATGGCTTTCATCAACAAACTAGACACTGCCCTGCTCAATTATAAGGGAGAAATCACGAAACTGATTCTGGGAAATCCCTCCGGTGCAGCCGCTTACTATGCCCTGTTCCAGAAGATTAACAACTTCCTGATTTTTGATCCTTACGACCGTCGCGATTACGCCATGTTCGGGGCGGTAGCCACCTCCTGGAATCGTTTTTACCCGGAGAGCGATCGTACCCGCCACCTCTACGAGTTCACCATGAATGCCCTGAAAGTGCGCCGTCAACAGGAGCAACAGGCTGAACTGCTCGAGAACGCAGTTCCGGAGACCGGTACGGGTTTGCCTGACATCGTGCTCCCGGTGGTGAGCGGTGAGAAAGTGAGTCTCTCCTCCCTGCAAGGGAAGGTGGTGCTGCTCGATTTCACGGTGTATGGCTCCGACTTCTCTCCCCGGCACAACATCGACTTGAATGCGCTCTACGAGCGTTACCGCGAGAGTGGGCTGGAGATCTACCAGATCTCGTTCGACTCGGATGAGCATTTCTGGAAAACCGCTGCGAGCAATCTGCCCTGGATCGCCGTGCGTGATCCACAATCGGTAAACAGCCGCTTGCTCTCCTTGTATAACGTGAGAGAACTGCCCACAGCCTTTATCATGAATCGTGAAGGGGATCCGGTGGTGCGTATCGAATCTTATGCCAGCCTTGAGGAGGAACTGAAAAAGTTGCTCTGAAACTTTTTCCCCAATTTTTGTTTTTATGGAATAAAGTTTTTATCTTTGTGGTAATTACATCATGGAAAAAGGGAGTTCCGGTCTTGTTGAAAGAGGCCGGAATTCTTTTTCTTTGTGTTGTTTAAAGTAATTATCAAAACAAAGAAATTAGACGTTATGGCAGTAACCTACATGACCGAAGAGGGACTTCGGAAATTGAAAGAAGAACTGATAGAGCTGGAGTCAGTGCAGCGGCCTGAGATCTCACGTCAGATTGCAGAGGCACGTGACAAAGGTGATCTGTCGGAGAATGCAGAGTATGATGCCGCCAAGGAGGCACAAGGTATGTTGGAGGCCAAGATTGCACAGTTGAAAACGCTGATTGCAAGTGCCAGGCTCATTGATGAAAGCAGCATCGGTACCGATGATGTGAAGATCATGAACAAGGTGACCATTCGCAACCTGCAGACAAAAAAGTCGATGACTTACACACTTGTGTCGGAGAGCGAAGCCGACCTGAAGAGCGGCAAGATAGCGGTCAACACTCCCATTGCACAGGGACTGATGGGTAAGAAGGTGGGAGATGTGGCTGAGATCAAGGTCCCATCTGGTACGATGACATTTGAAATAGTAGAAATCTCAATCTAAAAAAAATGGCAACCATTTTCAGTCGGATCATCTCAGGTGAGATCCCATCCTACCGGGTGGCCGAGGATGATCGTTTTTTTGCTTTTCTCGACATCAACCCGATGCAGGCGGGGCATACCCTGGTGGTGCCCAAACAGGAGACCGATTACCTGTTCGATTTAGATGATGCACTATTGGCCGACATGATGCTCTTTGCCAAAAGAGTGGCAAAGGCGATTGAAAAAGCGGTGGAGTGTCGCCGCGTGGGGGTGATGGTGATCGGTCTTGAGGTGCCGCATGCCCACATCCACCTGATCCCGATTCAGCAGGAGGGAGACATGAGTCTTGCCCGCAAGAGAGTAGAATTGACCGATGAGGAGTTTCAGCAGATTGCGTTGCGGATAGAAGCCGCATTTGATGCGTGAAGTTTTGTGCTGCAGAGCACAAGGAATAAAACAGACGAAGAGGCTGTCTCAATATACAAATGAGATGGCTTTTTTTTATCCCACCCACTAAGATTCGCCTTAGTTGGCTTTTTACTGCGTATCAATTCAGTCGTATCTGACTCTAATATGGTTCTAATCTATTAGAACGAGATTAGAACCATATTAGAACCATATTAGAACGAGATTAGAACCTGTAGCGAAGAAGGTAGGCTGTTTCTTCCTGAAATAGGGCTACTCAAACTGTAACCTATAAAAAAAAAGCTATCTCATTTTATATTATGAGACAGCCTCTTTTTTTGTTGTGTGTAGTCAGATTTTCCGGATACGGACGCCCCTGACAAAATGGCATTCTCCCTTCTCCAGAATCAGGTCGGCGCGGAAGCGGGTGGGGAGGATGTTTTGTTGCAGGTTTATGAGGTTGATCTCATCCCACACCTCATTGGCGAACTTCATCAACTCCTCCTCGGAGTAGGTCGCGTAACGGTGAAAGTAAGACTCGGAATTCCGGAATGCTGTCTGCTGCAGCTTCTTGAACCGCTCCAGGTACCACTCTCTCAGGTCTCGTTCGCTGGCATCCACATAAATTGAGAAGTCGAAGAAGTCGGAGACGAACACCCTTCGCTTAGGTCTCTTGGCAGTATTTACCTGAAGCACGTTGATCCCCTCCACAATCAGGATATCCGGTCGCTCGATGGTCTGAATCTCTCCCTCCAGCACATCATAGTAGAGGTGCGAATAGAGCGGCACCTCCAGGAACTCCTTGCCCGATTTCACGCTAGCCAGGAAGGCCAGCAGTCGTTTGGCATCATAGCTCTCGGGAAAACCCTTCCGGTTGAGGATGCCCCGTCGTTCCAGCTCTGCATTCGAATAAAGGAAACCATCAGTGGTAATCAGTTCAACTTTTGGTTCACCGGGTGTCATGGAGAGCAGCTTCTGCAATACCCTCGCCGTAGTGCTCTTCCCGGCGGCTACACTGCCCGCGATACCAATGATATAGGGGATAGGCTGGCTGGTGTTGTCGAAGAACTGATCCCGTTCATTATGCAGGTTTCGGTAGTGAGTGAGGTGGATCTGCAAAAGTCGGATCATCGGGATGTAGATCTCCTCCACCTCTTTTGTAGTGAGCGGTTCGTTGAGGGCCTGTAGCCGTGTGAGATCGATATCGGAAACGGGAAACATGGGATGTTCATCCAACATGCTCCACTCTTTACGTGTGAAGGCACGAAAAGGAGAGTAGGTAACCTCGTAAGTTTTGTTCATCTAGTGGTTGCTTTTCTAGCTGCAAATATACGGAAAAAGTGCAAAAAAGGGAATCCCATTAATGGAGTTCCCTTTTACCTGTCTTTATCTCATTTGTTGTCAGATTCAGATCATTTCGAAGGTTCGTTTCACGAAATTGTTCAGAGCTTCACCCTTAAGCAGGCCACCTGCAAGCAGTGCCAGATCGACCATCTGTTTCAGTTTCGCTTCTGTCGTGACTGTTGCTTTCAACTCTTCCTTTTCGCCTGTCTCACTTTGCTCGATCAGCTCCTTGATATATGGGTGATCGGCGTTGAGCACCAGCTGATAGCTGTCAGGCATCTCACCATAGAACGCCATCTGTTGCTGCATGGCAGCCATCTCCTTCATTCGGCGTGAGAATTCGTTTTGTGTGATCTGTACTGGCTTAGAGCTCTCACCCAATGCCTTAAAGTCGACCGAAAACTCGGTTTTCTCGATCACAGGCAGCTGTGATTTCACCACTTCGGTCAGTGTCTCCTTCTGCTTGTCGCTCAGCTCCGGAGCACTCTTCTCTTCTTTTTCGATGATATGCTCGATGATGTCGCTGTCCACCCGCACGAAGCGTGTCTTCTCCAGCTTCTGCTCCAACAGCCCCATCCAATGTACATCGAGCTGTCCATCCATCAGCAACACATCATATCCCTTCTCACGGGCGGCCTCGATGGAAGCATACTGCTCTTGTTGGTTGCTGGCATAGAGCCAGATAAGGTCACCATTCTTGTCGGTCTGTGCTCCTTTCGTCAGTTCCTTGTATTCTTCAAGCGTGTAAGACTGCTGCTCGCTATTCTTTAACAGCACGAACTTGGCGGCACGGTCGTAGAATTTCTCTTCCGAGAGCATCCCATACTCGATGAAGAGTTTCAGGCTCTCCCATTTCTCCTCGAACCTGGGACGCTCTTTCTTGAAGAGCTCCTCCAGCTTGTCGGCCACCTTTTTTGTGATGTGGTTGGAGATCTTCTTTACATTCTGATCGCTCTGCAGGTAGGAGCGGGAGACATTCAGTGGGATGTCGGGCGAGTCGATCACACCGTGGAGGAGTGTGAGGAATTCCGGTACGATCCCCTCCACCGAGTCGGTGACGTAGACCTGGTTGCTGTAGAGCTGTATCTTGTTGCGTTGCAGGTCGAGGTTACTCTTGATCTTCGGGAAGTAGAGGATGCCGGTCAGGTTGAAGGGGTAGTCCACGTTGAGGTGGATCCAGAAGAGTGGTTCGTCTGAGAACGACATGGGATAGAGGGTGCGGTAGAACTGGAGGTAATCCTCATCCTTGAGCTCTGTCGGTTTTTGTTTCCAGAGCGGGTTCACCTCATTTACCACGTTGTCTTCTTCGGTGTCCACATATTTGCCATCCTTCCACTCCTGTTTTTTGCCGTATACTATCGGAATGGGCAGGAATTTGCAGTACTTCTTCAGAAGTGATTCAATCTTCTCTTTCTCCAGGAACTCCTTGTTATCCTCGTCGATGTGGAGGATGATGTCGGTACCGCGATCCTCTTTTTTCACCTCCTCCATGGTGTACTCAGGTGAGCCGTCGCACGACCACTTCACTGCGGGTGCTTCCTGGTTGTGTGATTTTGTGACGATCTCCACTTTCTTCGCCACCATGAAGGTGGAGTAGAAACCTAGTCCGAAGTGACCGATGATGGCATTGCTGTTGTCCTTGTATTTGTCGAGGAAGTCATTTGCCGAAGAGAGGGCTATCTGGTTGATGTACTTGTCTAGTTCCTCAGCGCTCATACCGATACCCCGGTCGGAGACGGTTAGGGTTTTCTTCTTCTTGTCAATCGTGACCCTTACCGAAAGATCACCCAGCTCACCTTTGAACTCGCCCACATCGGCAAGTGTCTTGAGCTTCTGCGTGGCATCGACCGCGTTGGAGACGATCTCACGCAGGAAGATCTCATGATCACTGTAAAGAAACTTTTTAATGATGGGGAAGATGTTGTCGGTGGTGACACCGATCTGTCCTTTTTGTACCATATATCTGATTTTTTTATTGGGTTATTTCAACTCAGATAAATTTGCAAATAGTGTGCCAGAGTTTCGGTTTCCTGTAAGGAGCATGAGTTTCCGCTAATCGCTGGCATTTATGAAGTCATACATTGGATTGATATTATTTATAGTAGATCGACGCCCTTTTTTTTCCTATTTTTACCCAATATTCTATATGGTAATCAGTGAGATATATCCGTTCTTATCATAATTAACAATCATTAATCGTTTTTCATTCAGCAAATGCTACTTGTTTTGGATAGTTATATTTATATTTGCAAAGACAACGGTCATTTAACACAATAAAAAGTCATCGCTTATGAAGACAAAGAAATCTTTCGAGAAACAGTTGTTGAGTCTGCAGGACAATATGTTCAATTTTGCACTTACACTGACTGCCGACCGGGAAGAAGCAAAGGATCTGTTGCAGGAGACTACGCTCCGGGTTTTGGACAATAGAGAGAAATATTACGAGAATGTGAACTTCAAGGGGTGGGTATTCACCATCATGCACAACATCTTTGTGAACAATTACCGCAAGATTGTGAGAAGCCAGACCATCATTGATAAAACAGAGAACCTCTATCACCTCAATCTTCCACAGGACTCCGGTTTTGATACTCCCGACGGTGCCTATACCATCAAGGAAATCAACAAGGCTATAAACAGTTTCACAGTGGAATACAAGGTTCCCTTCTCGATGCATGTATCCGGATTCAAATATGAGGAGATTGCCCGTCACCTGGAGCTCCCCATCGGAACGGTAAAGAGCAGAATATTCTTTGCCCGCAAAAGATTGCAGGAGATGCTAAAGGATTTCCGCTACTATTCAGAATAATCAGTAGACAATAATAATGTATGAAAAAACCTCTTTCAATGAAAGAGGTTTTTTCATTTCCGACATTTGCGGTATCTTTGCACCTTCAAAAAATGATTGTAAGGAAATAGGTTATTCGAAAAGAAAAAAATATGGAAATAGTCTGGTTGTTGCTTTCACTCGTGATTCTTTATTTCGGCGCCGAAGGACTGGTATCGGGCGCTGCTTCGCTGGCAAAACGGATTGGTATCAGTCCCCTGGTGATAGGCCTTACCATCGTTTCGGTGGGCACCAGCGCACCGGAGTTGCTGGTAAGTGTGAAGGCAGCCCTCAACGGACAGGGGGCCCTTTCTGTGGGAAACGTGCTAGGTTCCAACTTTTTCAATGTGGGGATCATTCTGGGCATCTCTGCAATCATCTATCCGCTGGCTGTGAAACGGCAGTTACTCAAACTAGACGTGCCGGTGATGGTACTCTCCTCACTCCTCTTCTTTCTCTTCTTCCTTGATTTCACTATCTCAGCATTGGAGGCTACAATCTTTTTATTGATCCTGATCACCTACATTACCTATATGTTGAGATCCTCGCGGAAAGAGAAAGCCACACAGAAAGGGGATGAGGAGGATGAGATCAAGATGAGCAAGCACTGGCTGCTTGACATTCTCTTTATCGGGGTGGGATTGGCGGCGCTGGTCTATGGATCCGACCTGTTGGTTGTGAACGCTGTGATCATTGCCGGTTGGTTGGGCATGTCGGAGGCACTGATCGGCCTCACAATCGTAGCGGCAGGCACCAGTATGCCAGAACTGGCTACTTCGGTGGTGGCAGCTCTCAAGAAGCGCTCCGATATTGCCATTGGAAACGTAGTGGGATCCAATATCTTCAATATTTTCATGATCCTGGGCGTCACGGGCCTGATAACTCCCCTGCATACCACCGACATCAATTATATAGATGGACTATTCAATCTGGGCATCGGTGTGCTGCTATGGCTTTTCATGAAGCGCAGCTCCCGCATCAAGCGGTCACAGGGAGCTGCTTTTCTTCTGTTTTATCTAATCTACTTCACCTACAAGCTTTTTCTTATTTAGGCACAGTCAGATTCTTCGCATTGGCCACCTTCTCAGGTAGCAAGGCTACCTCAAGCACCTCCTTCACGTCGCTCACATAGTGGAAGGTGAGTCCTTTCACGTAATCAGCCTTGATTTCCTCAATATCTTTTTGGTTCTCCTTGCAAAGAATGATGTTGGTGATGCCGGCCCGTTTGGCTGCCAGAATCTTCTCGCGGATGCCACCTACCGGCAGCACCTTGCCCCGCAGGGTGATCTCACCGGTCATCGCCATATTGGCACGAACCTTACGTTGTGTAAAGGCCGATGCCAGCGAAGTGATCATAGTGATACCCGCCGAGGGCCCATCTTTGGGGATGGCTCCTTCCGGCACATGGATGTGGGTGTTCCAGTTGTCGAACAGTTCCGGATCGATTTCCAGCTCCTCAGCATGTGAGTGGATATACTCCATTGCCAACATGGCTGACTCCTTCATTACTTCACCAAGGTTGCCGGTGAGGGTTAACTTGGCACCTTTACCACGACTGAGTGAGCTTTCCACGAAAAGAATCTCCCCACCTACGGCAGTCCAGGCCAGACCAGTCACCACACCAGCGTATTCATTGCCCTGGTATCGGTCACGTGAATATTCCTCAATTCCTAGATACTCTTTTAGATCCTGCACTTTCAGTGAGCGGGGATAGGGCTCCTCAGCCGCCACACGGCGTGCCACACGGCGCATTACCTTGGCAATCTTCTTGTTTAGCTCTCGCACACCTGACTCGCGCGTGTAGTTTTCGATGATGCGCTGTAGCGTGGGTTTGGGAATATTGAATGCTCCCTTTTTGATGCCGTGGTTTATTAACTCCTTGGGCACCAAATGACGATGGGCGATCTCGATTTTCTCTTCGGTGATGTATCCTCCCACGTTGATCAGTTCCATGCGATCGAGCAGCGGTTGTGGAATGCTGTTAAGGTTGTTGGCAGTTGCGATGAAGAGTACCTTGGAGAGGTCGTAGTCGATGGAGAGGTAGTTGTCGTGGAATGCCATGTTTTGCTCCGGATCGAGCACCTCCAGCAGTGCCGAAGAGGGATCACCGCGGAAGTCATTACCGATCTTGTCCACTTCGTCGAGTACGAACACAGGGTTGGAGGTGCCTGCCTTCTGGATGTTTTGGATGATACGTCCCGGAATGGCACCAATGTATGTGCGACGATGGCCACGGATCTCCGCCTCATCGTGCAGTCCCCCCAGTGAAACCCTCACGTACTTACGGTTCAACGCCTCAGCGATTGACTTGCCCAGTGAGGTCTTACCCACTCCCGGGGGACCATAGAGACAAAGAATGGGCGATTTGAGATCTCCCTTCAACTTGAGCACCGCGAGGTGCTCAATGATCCGCTCCTTCACCTTCTCCATGCCGAAGTGGTCGCGATCCAGAATTTTCTGCGCATGCTTGAGATTGAAGTTGTCTTTCGTATATTCGTTCCATGGCAGCTCCAGAATAGTCTGGAGGTAACCGAACTGCACCGAGTAGTCGGGTGATTGCGGGTTGAGTCGCTCCAGCTTTTGCACTTCTTTCTCAAAGGTCTCGGCTACAGCCGTGCTCCACTTCTTCATGCGTCCCTTTTTGCGGAACTCATCGATTTCGATCTGCTGGGTGTTGCCACCCAGCTCCTCCTGGATGGTTCTGATCTGCTGTTGCAGGAAATACTCCTTCTGCTGTTGATTGAGATCCTCTCTTGTCTTCATCTGGATGTTCATCTTCAGCTCCAGTATCTGTGATTCGCGATTGAGGATCATCAACAAACGGTATGCTTGCTCCTTCTCGTCGCGGATGCTGAGCAGCTCCTGCTTTTCCCGACTGTCGATAGGCAGGTTGGTGCCGCAGTATCCAATCAGCATTTCGGAGAAGGCATCGCTCTGGATGGTTTGCACCAACTCCTTGGGAGGTTCACCTAGCATTTGTAGCATGTGTACCATTGCTTCCCTGATGGAGTCGAGTATTGCTTTATATTCCTTGTCATCTTTCTGAGCCTTGGTGGTCTCCATCAGTTGATAGGTAGCCTTTAGATAGGGAGTGGTCTGCGTCAGGGCTTGCCACTCGAAACGTTTCTTTGCCTGCACTATGATGCTCAGGTTGTCGTCGGCCAGTTCGATCACTCGAATCACCTCTGCCAGTACACCCATACGATATAGATCCGCAGCTTCGGGATCTTCCACAGCGGCATCTTTCTGGCAAACCAAACCAATATATCGTTGTTTCTTGCCCAGCGACTTAATCAACGTGAGTGATTTTTTTCTACCCACCGAAATGGGAAGTGTACTGCCCGGAAAGACGATTGTGTTGCGCAGTGGCAGAAGTGGCAGTGTCTCTCTCAGTCCTGTTTCGTCTATCTCTGTATTGCCATCAATAAAGTCGCTGGCTATAAAAGAGATCACGTTCGATTCACTATCCTCGGAATGGATGTTATGTTTTTTGAATGGATTCATATTTTTTGTTTCTCTATTGTCAAAACAGAAAATTGCCTATATTTGTTTTCCTGTAACAGATGATTAATCAAATTCCGTGCCAAAGCGGAGCGAAGAAGTGAGCGCAATGTCAAACCCCTCTTTTAAATTTAAACAGTTCACTGTTTTTCATGATAAGTGCGCCATGAAAGTGGGTACCGACGGAGTACTACTTGGCGCTTGGGCATCTGTAGAGGGGTGTTCTCAACTCCTCGATGTGGGTACCGGCTCGGGGTTGATCGCTTTGATGCTCGCTCAGCGCAAACGGGATGCATTTATCACTGCAATTGAGATTGATGAGGATGCCTGCCGGCAAGCGACAGACAATGTGAATGCGTCTCCCTTCAGTGCCAGGATCACAGTTGAGAGATCTTCATTTCAGCAATTCACAACTACTTTCCGGCAACAATATGACATGGTAGTTTCAAATCCACCCTTTTTCAAAAAATCGCTCTTACCTCCTGATCCCGGAAAAGCGAATGCAAGACATTCCGTCAGCCTTTCACTTGATGAGTTACTTCAAGGTGTCAAGCAATCTCTCAAGCCATATGGAAGAATAGCATTGATACTTCCTGCCGACAGGCTCACTGAGTTGGTAAGATTGACGCATGACACCAGTTTAGCACTGCGACGCCTTACACATGTGGTTCCTGCACCTGGCAAAGCTGTCAGAAGGATTCTCGTAGAACTTTCTCCTCAGACAGGTGAACTAATGGAGACGGAGCTTCTGATTGAGGTGTCGCGTCACCACTATTCGCCAGAATTTACAAGATTGGTGCGTGATTTTTACCTTCATCTATGATTCTCCAGTAATTAGGATGAGATGCATCTATGAGCTGATAGCATAAATTCACATTTTAGGTAAAAAAGCGTGCAACCACACTAGTAAGTCATAAAAATGTAGTAATTTTGGCGTTTTAAATTCCAGAATCGTGAAAGAAGTAATCACTATCAAAGACAGAGACTTTGAACTGTTCATTGAACAAGATGTTGTTGAACAGGGAATAAAACGCATCGCCGGTAAGATGAATGCCGACCTGGCAGGGAAAAATCCAATATTCGTGGCAGTGCTCAATGGAGCATTCATGTTTGCCGGAGAGTTGATGAAAGAGGTGAATATCGCGAGTGAAATCACCTTCGTACGTTTGGCCTCATATCACGGGACTACCACCACCAATAATGTGAAGGAGGTGCTCGGCCTCAATGAAAGCATTGAGGGAAGGTGCGTGGTGATCGTTGAAGATATTGTAGATAGCGGAAACACAATGGTTTCTCTTCTGGAACAGATGAAAGCACATCGCCCAAGTGAAGTTCGAATTGCCACGCTGCTCTTCAAACCTGCGGCGTTGAAACAAAAATTACATCTGGATTACGTTGCACTGGAGATTCCCAATGATTTTATTGTTGGTTACGGCCTTGATTATGATGGTTACGGCCGCAATCTGAAGGATATTTACAAGGTGAAATGAGTTGCCCGGAGTCATGTGTGATAACGAATGTGAAATACACTGCAAATAAGACACAGAACCATTAATTAATCTATTTTTCCAATTTTTATCGGTGAAAAAGAAGATGATTTAAAAAAAATGCCTATTTTTGCATTAGCAGTAGACTTGTAACAAACTGAAGTAGATAAAAAATTTTCAAAATGGACAAAGATGAAGTAAAAAAATCGCCAAAAGCGAATTTGGAAGTACATCGGAACACCTTTATCCTGATGGGACTAGTGGTGGGGCTGTCACTTCTTTTCTTCGCTTTTGAATGGTCCACACAAACCAGAAAGCTGGACGAGACTGTCCTCGTACAGGATGTGTTGGCCGAAGAAGAAATTGAGATTACTCGTCGTGAGCCCACTCCTCCACCTCCACCTCCACCACCGGAACCAGAAGCGCCTGAGATTATTGAAGTGGTAGAGGAGAAGGTTGAAACGAAGCTGGAGATCAAGACCGAGGATGACCAGTCGCAACGACAGATGCAAACCTATGTTCCGCCCCCACCTCCCAAGCCAAAGCAAGAAGAGGTGACCGAAGAGATCTTCGTTGTGGTAGAAGACCAGCCACTCTTCCCAGGTGGTAATGCCGCCATGATGAAGTTCCTCAGTGACAATATCAAGTATCCAGTGATTGCACAGGAGAACAATATTCAGGGACGTGTTATCTGTAACTTTGTAGTTGAAAAGGATGGCAGCATTACCGACGTACAGGTAGTACGCGGAGTAGACCCCTCGCTCGACAGAGAAGCAGTCAGGGTGATACAGCAGATGCCTAGATGGAAGCCCGGTAAACAGCGTGGACAGGCAGTACGTGTCCGCTTCACCTTACCGGTGGTATTCCGACTCCAAAATTGATATAGAATTAATGTAATGCGAAAAGCTGCTTTTGTGATCCAGAAGCAGCTTTTTTGCTCAAAAGTGCCTTTTATCCATACCGACAGTTATGAACCATAAGATATCATTATTTGAAAAAAAAATCGGTGATGCAATTGGTGAGGTTGTGCTTCGGGAGAAGCCTGAATCGTTGTTCGACCCTGTCCGTTACATCCTCTCCATCGGCGGTAAACGACTGCGCCCCCTGCTCACCCTGCTTGCAGCCGATATGTTCGGTGCAGACCCGGAGGTGGCAGTGGAGCCAGCCCTGGCCGTGGAAATCTTTCATAACTTTTCCCTGTTGCATGATGACCTAATGGATCAGGCTGACATGCGGCGTGGCATGCCGACGGTACACCGTAAATGGAATGCCAACAGTGCCATCCTCTCGGGTGATGCCATGATGATTGAGTCATACAGACATCTGCTCAATGTTCCGCCACACCTGCTTCCACAGGTACTCCATATCTTTTCCGACATGGCAATGGATATCTGCAAGGGACAGCAGTATGACATGGATTTTGAATCGCGACTCAACGTGAATGAGGAGGAGTATCTCGAGATGATTCGCCTCAAGACGGCAGTACTACTGGGCAGTGCGCTCAAGATAGGGGCGATCCTGGCTGAGGCTCCGCCGGCGGATGCAGACCTGCTTTATCGCTACGGTGTCCATATTGGTATCGCATTTCAATTGAAAGATGACCTTTTGGATGTGTATGGCGACCCGATCACTTTCGGTAAGAAGATTGGAGGTGACATTCTGGCCAATAAAAAAACATACCTGCTGATCAAGGCACTCCAAAATGCTGATGAGACACAACGAGCAGCCCTTGAGCAATGGATTGTCGCTGTCAATCCTGATCCGTTGGAGAAAATTGCTTTTGTTAAAAATCTTTACGATCAATTAAATTTGAAACAGCTGGCCGAGAATCTCATTGAAAAGTATTACCTTGCATCTTTGGATCTGCTCTCCTCACTCAAGGTGGCAGATGATCGAAAAATGGATTTGCTTCGGTTGTCAGAGAAACTGATGTACCGCGAGAAATAAAAGATGTAACCCATAAAATGCCCTATCGCAGACTTCCCAATACAGACAATGCACGTATCAAAGCACTGAGTACTGTTATTGATAAGGTCGCTGAAACCGATTACCAGCAGCTGCCACTCTCTCCGGCCCACATCACTGAAGCTCAACAGGTGCTGGCAAAACTGGAACGATTATCGGCTCGATACCAACAGATGTACACCGTGCAGGTGAAAGCAAACAAACAGTTTGTCATGAAGGTTAAAAATGTGCGGATGTATCTCTCTCACTTCGTGCAGGTGTTGTATTTCTCAGTTATGCGTGCCGAGATAAAAGAAGATCAACTTTCCTGCTATGGACTCGAGGGCGAGAAGCTGGTGGTACCAGATCTGAGCACTCACGAACAAATTCTATCGTGGGGAGAGAAAATAATTGAGGGTGAGAACAACCGAATTTCTCGTGGTGGAGTCCCCATATACAACCCCTCTATTGCGAAGGTAAAGGTGATGTTTGCGCTCTTCAGTGAAGCTTACCAGAACCAGTTGTTGTACAAGAAAGCAACTACCCGGGTGTTGGGTGAAATTGCCGAATTTCGTGAGACGGCTGACAATCTAATCTGCAGGATCTGGGATGAGGTGGAGAAGAGTCATCAGGACTTTCCGGCCGAAAAGCGACTGGAGTTAAACCGTCGGTATGGCATCGTCTATTATTACAGGAAAGGAGAAACGGTGGAATGAAGTTGATCGATACTCATGCCCATCTTTTCACTGACGAGTTTCAGTCTGATCTGGATGCTGTGGTGATAAGGGCACAAGCCGCCGGTGTGACAAAGATGCTGCTACCCAATATTGATGAGACCACTATTCACAGCCTAAGGTCCGCAACTGCAAACCATCCGACCTGTCTATATCCAATGATGGGACTTCACCCAACCAGTGTAACAAAGGAATGGAAGCAACAGTTGCTTACGATTCGCCGTGAACTCGATGAGAATTTTTATGTTGGGGTGGGTGAAATTGGTGTCGATCTTTACTGGGATCAATCAATGTGTGAGGAACAACTCAGTGCCTTTGAGGAACAGCTTAAATGGAGCATTGAGAAGGATCTACCGGTATCTATCCATTTTAGAAATGCACTCAATGAGGTGATTCAAAGCATCGAGAGGGTAGGCTCGAAGCGTCTTCGAGGAGTCTTTCACAGCTTCGGAGGCTCAAAAGAAGAGTTACAGCAGATTCTCGCTCTCAATAACTTCATGGTGGGTGTCAATGGTGTTGCCACCTTTAAGAATGCGGCTGTGGCTGAAACACTTGCCAGTTGTCCACATGATAAGGTGATCCTGGAGACCGATTCCCCCTATCTGGCACCGGTACCTTTCAGGGGCAAAAGAAACGAATCATCATACATTACATTTATCGCCCGGCGAATGGCTTCGCTATGGCAGATCAGTGAAGAAGAGTTAGCGACCATCACCACACGCAATGCTTCCCAACTTTTCAACCTTACCATGTAGGGTCTGCAACCATCTGCAGGAAATAGACAATGAAAGGTTATTTTATTTAAATTAAACCTGATTGAAGTAGTATATATAGGATAAATTCAGTATTTTTGCCCTCCAAATGGGATGCAAATAAAATATTTTTTGTAATTTGCACCCGTTTTTGGAAAAGGTTCTTAAGGGAGAGGTGCTCGAGTGGTTGAAGAGGCACGCCTGGAAAGCGTGTATACGCCAAAAGTGTATCGCGGGTTCGAATCCCGCTCTCTCCGCAAGTTTTTATGTAGAAAAGAGATAGATTTATCCATCTGACTGTTGCACAGAAAACTCAACAAAACAACACGTAATACACACAAAACAACTAAAGATCATTAATCAAAAATTTGAACACACAATGAAAAAGTTATTTGCAATTTTAGCAATCTTCGGAATGATGTCTGTAGGATTGTCATCGGTTCTTATGGCGCAAGAAACCACCCCGGCTGAACAAACAGAAGAAGTTGTTACTGCGCCAGTTGAAACAGCTTCCGCAGCAGTTGAGGA
>Ga0123335_1004350_pt1 | contig 18495 bp, 13 predicted proteins | sample BiotimSIPDNA_2_FD_89707 | JGI IMG/M metagenome (GOLD analysis project Ga0123335, IMG submission 89707) | Anaerobic biogas reactor microbial communites from Washington, USA - Biogas_R2 time_0 SIP DNA | ecosystem: Engineered > Bioreactor > Anaerobic > Unclassified | place: Washington, USA...
ATGAATTCTGCTATAAGGTGAACCGTAGATATTTCGGCGAAGAATTGTTTGATAGATTGTTAATTGCCTGTGCTACTATAAATTATAAAACCGTTGTTAAAGATTACCGATAGTCATATAAAAAAATATTTATAATAAAAGAATAATAAGATATATAAAGAAGCTGAAATAGCGAATTATCAAGGATTACAGGCTGATTAATGTGCCCAAAATGCCATAAACCCGTGTTTGAAAAGTCATATAAACTTTATGATTTTGATGGAAGTTGTTGTATTCAAGATATTTAGTTCAATCTTCTGATTCATGCCTGAAAAGACATTTTTTTGTGCTCCAAATGCCATTCTTTTGTGCAGGATAAACAGGGTTATTAACATTCTTCCCCTTTCAAATCGTGATTATCAAATGTGTCTGAAATGCCATAGATTTTTACTCTCTCCCTTTGATAATATTCTTTATCGACTGTGATTTGATCTGTGTCTCCATTTTCTTGTAATAGGTCTCAATCTGGTCCTTACTGATATTATCAAGGCCCTGCAGGTCCATCGACTTATTGGCCAGCTCAAATACCCTTTCAATGAATTCCCATTTGAAAATAAAGACCAGGTTGAAGGATTTCTCGACGGTTTTAGTCTTTTCTACCTCCAGAGAAAGCAATACATCCTGCTGCACCAGTTCATTGATATAATCCTCCAGCTGCCTTTTGATGATGGCCGGCCTCATTTCTTTTTCTGCCAGTGGGCAAATACCCACCCTCTCGCAAAATTTCTGATATCCCATCACAAAAAATGGATAGGAATTGAATTTCTGGGCTATATAAATATCTTTCGACATCCCGAAAATCTGCGCATACACTACAAGGTGCAATCTATCGTAGATTACCTTGGATAAGTATCGCCTGAGCGCGTACCTTTTCTCATTAGAAATAATATGATACTTCTTCTCTTCAATCGAATTCAGAATGGTTGAATGAGGTAATACCACCGTATGATCGAAATATTTTGTGGTGCCGTCCTTATCGATATATTTGGTTCCTTTCCTGTAAATTCCGTCAATCAGACGATAGAGAATTTCTATATAGTTAATTTCTCCCTTGCCGTTGATTTGCTCCTGGTTAATGATATAGGAAGTGTGGAACATCCTGTTAAGTTAGTATTTAATTCTATTGTAAAGGGTCCCTCCGATCACATATCCATTAGTGCCTGCCAACTCATTCATGATAACCGTCTCATCAATCCGGTAACCTTTATAAACCTTGCTCTTCTCAACGTATTCCTTAGATATCAGCATCACAAGACAATCGAACACTTGCCCGTCAAATTCATCAGGAAGTCCTTAATCCATATCAGCCTTGATAGTAAAACTATTTTTTATCAGGGATTGATTTTGCCATGAATTCTTCTCTGTGTAACTCCGAACTCCTCTGAGTATCTCTGTGTAACACTTTTAAGAACTAAACCCCCGGATAAATGGTTCCCTCCCTTATTCAGGCGTAATGACTGATCATTGTGGAATAGAGACTGTTGATTTTTACCGCAGCTTCTTCCCAGTTGATTTTCCTTACCTCTTTATGGCCATTGTGTGCAAGATGTTCCTTCAACGAAGGATAGGCCAGGATGCCATAGATAGCGTCGGCCATGGCATGGGTGTTCCAGAAATCGATTTTTATGGCATGTTGCAGTACCTCCGAAACCCCCGACTGTTTCGAAATTATTACGGGAACGTTGTTTTGCATGGCTTCCAGCGGCACTATTCCAAAAGGTTCCGATACGGAAGGCATCACGAAAATGTCACTCGCCGCAAGGATTTCTGTTACTTCCGGACCTTTTAAAAATCCTGTAAAATAAAAATTGCCCATGATGCCATAATTTGCTGCCATTGATACCATTCTTTGCATCATGTCGCCGGAGCCTGCCATAACAAAATGCACATTATCAAGGCGTTTTAAAATCAAACGGGCTGCCTCTATAAAATACTCGGGGCCTTTCTGGTAGGTAATACGCCCCAGGTAGGTAACGATATTCCCTTTTAAACCGGATATCCTTCCGGCTGTATATTGCGGGCTTTCGACGCCGTTATGAATTGTAATAACTTTTTCGGGAGGGATATGATATCTTGAAATGATCGTATTGCGTGTAAGGTTGCTTACGGCAATGACCTTATCAGCCTCCATCATACCGTATTTTTCTATTTCAAAAACTTTACGGTTATAGTTTTCTCCCGACCTGTCAAACTCTGTTGCATGAACATGCACTATCAGCGGACGTCCTGATGCCCGCCTTGCCTCAACGCCGGCTATAAATGTCAGCCAGTCGTGTGCGTGAATAATATCGTGAGGAATTTCGGTGGCTATATCAGAAGCAATAATACCATATTTATTGATTTCGCTGTAAAGGTCAGCGCCATAACCACCGGATAATCCGAGCATTTCTGTAGTCGAAGTTCCAGATTCATTTTTAGTTGTCAATCCTTGTGCTTTCAGTGCTTCCTGATACTGAGAAGGACTGCTGTAAGCCGAAATCGTGATAGTTTTTTCACCTTTAGTAACCAGCTTAATTTTATTTAACCTCCTGATGGATTTTTTCGACAACGGGTATTTACCGGCGTCAATGATCCTTACGATGTTTTTATCTTCATCACCAAAAGCACGGGGTACAACAAAACTGATCTCAACATTATTCAATGAAACGAGGGCTTTGGTCATACCATAACAAGCAGTCCCCAAACCCCCGGAGATATGTGGAGGATATTCCCAGCCAAACATTAATATTTTCATGGTTATGCTGGATTAGGTAAAATAACACTCTCTGTATAAATTTACACCAAGTTTATACCCTATAGGTTATTTTTAAAGATGATATTCCTCACCTTTAAGGTATTTTAAAGATTAACTTAAGAAAAGAATCAGAATGGATTTGTAAATTATGCCATTCACGCAAAACTTAAACTGTCAGTGTTTTTATAACCCCGCAAAAATTCGGTTATACCCATACTTTTTCTGCCGGCAAGTTGCACTCTGGTAAGAAAAATATACCCATCACCGGCGGCTATTTTCAGGTAACTTTTTCCGTCGGTAAGATGTGTGCCGGCAGGATGACTGACTTTAGCAGTCTCATAACTGCCTTCATATATTTTTAGGATCACTTTATTATTCTCTTCAAATATTTCTGTCCATGCAGCGGGATAAGGGCTCAATCCTCTGATAAGATTATGGATATCTTTTACCGGTTTTGTCCAGTCAATCTTACAGTCGTCTCTGTATATTTTAGGTGCTTTGTGAAGCGGTTTATCTGTTAAGAGCTCGTTTTGTGGTACAGCAGGATGCTGACCAGCGGCAATGGCATCTATCGTCTTCATCACCAGGAGTGATCCTTTCTCAAGCAAAATATCATGGAGACGGCCTGCATTCATATCGTCAGATATTCCGACCTTTTCTCTGTAAATAATTTTTCCGGTGTCAATATCCTTATCGATAAAAAACGTTGTGACTCCTGTTTCTTTTTCTCCGTTAATAATTACCCGGTTTATCGGTGCTGCCCCACGATAATCGGGGAGGAGCGAGGCGTGCAGGTTGACTGTGCCGCGCGGAGGCAAGCTCCAGACTGCTTCAGGAAGCATTCTGAAAGCTACCACAATAAAAATATCGGCACGCAATTCCTGGAGCTCATGTATGAAATTTTCGTCTTTAAGATTTTCAGGCTGGAAAACCGGAATACCAAGTTCACTGGCAAACTGTTTCACAGGGGAAGGCATCAATTTCATCCCTCTTCCGGCAGGTTTGTCGGGAGCGGTAACCACAGCCGTCAGTTTATGATTGGAATTACTGATTGCCCTTAGCGGCCCGACTGCGAAATCGGGCGTACCCATGAAAACTATCTTCAGGTTCACTTTTTAGTATTATCAGTCTTTGGCATATTATCCTTATCGAATACCAACTCCAGAAAATGGCCCATCTTTTTTCGTTTTGTTTCCAGATAAAACTTATTATGCTCGTTGGGCAGGATTTCGATAGGTACATTTTCCACAACGGTAAGGCCGTATCCTTCAAGGCCGGCACGTTTCACAGGGTTGTTGGTCATCAATCTTATTTTCCCCAGCCCCAGGTCGCGGAGGATACTGGCACCAACACCATAATCACGTTCATCTTCTTCAAACCCGAGATCGAGATTGGCCTGCACGGTATCGCGGCCCTGTTCCTGCAGTTTATAGGCTTTTATTTTGTTGAAAAGGCCGATTCCCCTTCCTTCCTGGTTGAGGTAAATAACAACACCTTTTCCAGCTTCCTGTATACGTTTCATGGCTTCATGAAGCTGCGGGCCGCAGTCGCACCGGTATGAGTGAAAAATGTCACCCGTAAGGCATGATGAGTGCATGCGCACAAGAACCGGATCATCTTTTGTCCACTTACCTTTGATGAGGGCAACATGTTCAAGGCCATTCGATTTTTGCAGGAAAGGTATGAGTTCAAAATCGCCGAAAGCGGTAGGCAGTTTTACCCTTTCGCCCATAACAATAATAGAATCGCGTTCCAGCTGATAGGAAATAAGGCTTTTAATTGTAATCAGCTTAAGATTATGAGTTTTTGCAATTTCCAGCAACTCAGGCATACGGGCCATACTTCCGTCAGCATTCATGATTTCAACAAGCGCACCTCCCGGTTCAAGACCTGCAAGTCTGGCAAGATCAACTGCTGCCTCGGTATGGCCTGCGCGGCGAAGGACCCCTTTTGTTTTGGCTTTCAGCGGGAAAATGTGCCCGGGGCGGCCAAGGTCTTCCGGCCTGGTTCTCGGGTCGACAAGTGCTTTAATGGTTTTTGCCCTGTCGGAAGCTGATATGCCTGTAGTGCAACCATGACCAAGCAGGTCGACAGAAACTGTGAAAGGTGTCGAATGGATCGATGTGTTTACAGGGACCATCATTTCCAGTTCCAGCTCTTCGCAACGTTTTTCAGGAAGCGGCACGCAGATAAGCCCGCGGCCGTGAGTAGCCATAAAATTTACGATTTTCGGCGTTACCAGCTCAGCGGCACAGATAAAGTCACCCTCGTTCTCCCTGTCCTCATCATCAACAACAATAACGATTTTACCTTTACGGATATCTTCAATTGCTTCTTCAACAGTGTTGGTCTTCAAATATGTATCATTGCCATCCATTCCTTACTGTACATAAATTATTGCACGGCAAAAGTAGAATTTGTTATTCAAATAATCCATATAAATATTCATATGATCAGAAGTAACTGCCTGGCTCATCCAAATGGACCTGCAAAAATCAGACACGTCTTGCTTTTTCCCAGATAACATTATGTTTTTTTCTCAGATACCTAATAAAGCCGGCATATTGGGCATAATTTACAATGGCCAGGTAACTGGGCAGAAAAATGAATTGTAAGCGAACAGGTTTGCCTTCAAGTAACAAACCAATGACAACAAATATGTAAAATATTGACTGAAGTGCAAGGACTGTTGTATATAAATGCTCTGTAAAATTTGTACTCAGGCAGATAATTACATTGAGGACAAGAATCAGGGGAATTGCAAGTGGAACAATCATCCAGCGCAGAAATTTGTGTGAGATAAATTCAAAGCTCAGAAATCCGTGTCTGAATATATTCAGCAGGAATGGATAGCGGAAGACCGTCTGCACTGCTCCTGAAGCGATCCGTACTTTACGCTTCAATTCTTCCTTAATATTGAGCGACGAAGTTTCTTCCGCAATTGCCAGAGGTTGATATTTAATAAGATAACCCTGACGTGCGATGTCCATGGAAATGATAAAATCATCGATAATGGAATCCGGATTTACAGGTTTAAAAAGCGAAGTGCGGATAGCATATAATTCACCTGCAGCAGCCAGTGCCGATGAATACTTTGATTCCTGTATCTTAAGCCAAGCCTCGTATCGCCAGTAGGTCCCTTCGCCGGCACCGGCAGCAACATCCGCATAATTTCTGGTAATCCTTTTTTCACCTGCAACACATCCTACTCTTTCGTCAGAAAATGGCTCCATAAGCCTCATGATGGAATCGGGCCGGAGAATGGTATTGGCATCGCTGAAAACAACAAACGGTGTATCGATAAATTTCAAAGCACGGTTAAGCGCGGCAGTCTTTCCCTGGCGCTCCGGCTGATGCAATACTTTAACTTCCTTATAATTACCAAGCACTTCCGGGGTCCCATCGCTGGAACCATCGGTAATCCAAACTATCTTCAGCCTATCCTTCGGATATGTCAGGTTTCTTGTGTTCTGCATTTTCTGGTTAACAATACTTCGTTCATTCCAGGCAGCAACCAACAGTGTAACTTCAGGCGGCTCAAACAAACTTTTTTCATCGGCCGGATGTCTTTTGAGAAATTTTTTGATGGTATTCAGGAATAGCAGGAGGATCCCATAACCCAGATAGGTATAAAAAACGAGAAAGATTAATATCCAGAATATCAGCTTAAGCATGCTGACTATAAAAGTATAAAAGATTTTGGATGATAAGGTTATTATTGAAATTCCGGCGGGCAAATGTGCAGGCATTTTTCTGTATACCGGCAAGCAAAATCCTGTTTTGTATGAGCCTGTCAATAGCCTGAATAAAATCCTCTGCAGTATTGGCAATGATAATTTCGCTATCGCCGGCATACAATCCTTGTGCTCCAATATCTGTTGTGATTACGGCTTTCGACCTTGCCATAGCTTCTACGATTTTTATTCTGAGTCCGCTGCCTGCAAAAAGTGGTACTGCCATAACAGCATATGCGTCCATGAATATATCAGCATCTTCAACTTCGCCATGGAAGGAAACCTTATGATCTGAAAATTTCTTAACAAGCCATCCCGGGGCATTTCGTCCGGCAATATGAAATTGCAGGTCGGGATAACGTTTTCTGGCATCATGCCAGACATTTTCAAGGAACCATAGCAACGATTCCTGGTTTGGTATCCAGTCGAGAGAACCAATATAGAACAGCTGTTTTGGATCTGAGGCAACAGTATCGTTTTTGAAACCATGTTCTTCGATGCCTGTCAGGCATAGGAAGGAGGGTTTTGTATTTCCCATCCGGTTGAAAGTTTGCAGATCGTCTTCGCTGATAGGAACCAGGAGATCATATTTATTAATAATCTCATGCTCATACAACATCAGGCGTTGTGCCATTCTTTTCAGGAAAATCTTTTTTAATCTGCTTTTTGTATTGTCTGAAATCCGGTGCCAGATTTCATTTTCGATATTATGTGCCCTGTATGAAATGGTGCTTTTGGAATGTTTTCTTATAGTTTTAATATACGGCATAAGATACAACCCCTCCAGTTGAACGATATCGTAATGATTCTGAGATATCAATACAGAAAGGGCTTCTTCAAATCGTTTGTTTATAAACCTTACGGCAATATAGGGCAATGATGAAAACAGAAAGTTCCAGACCAGACGGAGTGGTCTTATACGTGTATCAATCTTTACAAAAATAAACTTTATGATCTGTGTGAGGCTTTCAGGAATATCCGTTACACTGAAATTGTGTTTAGATGTACTCATGGCCAGGATGGTAACCTGGTGTCCATGAGCGGCAAAGGATTTTGCCATGTTCAGGATGGCTACCGATCCTCCGTCGTGTGGCGGGTAAGGGACTTTATTGCATACCTGAAGGATATTCATTCATTAACCAGTTGGTTCTTTTTCAGAAGGAGGATCAGATCATCAGTTAAAATAATGATATTATGGAGTTTAGACTTCAGATTTGAAAGCTGTATGAAATGTCTTATAAGGATGATTAAAGTGACAGGAGGAATCAGCAGCAGTATTAACCGTAAGAATAACCTCCATTTCAGATCCAGGTATTTTCTGTAGGAAAAGTCAGGAAATTCTGTCAGTTTGTTTTTTACAGAACGATCATCAAAGATCTTTGATTCAATGATCCGCAGCACAATATTTTTATATAATCTTTCAAATAAGAGGATATTGGAGCTTTCTCTGATACCCAGCAGCGACATAAGATATCCACTCAGTTTCAACTGACTTTCTACTTCTTCAATGGCCTCATCAGCGCTATCCCTAAATGAAGATAATGAAGCGATCAGGTTTTCATATTTTACCTGATTTGTTTTGTCAACAACTTTTTCTACCAGCACAGCTTCCACAATATTCGATCTTTTGATACCGAGATATTTCCGGATGAAAATGCTGTATGTTTCGAAGTTTAAAATTGCAGAATCAGTGGTGGCCTTGTAGGTTAAAAAGATACCTGTGATAAAAAATAACATTGGAGCAAACCACATACCCTGAAATGCCCCCAGAAGGCTCTCACGGACAATTTTTTCGCCCATCAGGGAGATGATGTAGTAGAAAATAAAAAGAAGCGTTGAAATTACCAGAGGAAGTCCCAACCCTCCTTTCCTAATAATGGCACCCAGAGGCGCTCCGATAAACAGGAATACCAGGCATGCAAAGGCAATGGTAAACTTACGGTGCCATTCAATTTCATACCTTCTCAGGTTCCCAACTTTTGATTCTATGGCATTTGATGAACTAACAATGTAGGTCCTTGATGCCCTTGCAAGGGACAGTGCGGAACTTAAAACATTATCCAATTCCTTGGTTGTAAGCAGTTCAGGCAGATTTTTATATAGCTCCGGATCTGTATTGCTTTTTTTCTTTGTGGCGATATTTGGCTTTTGGGGAGGGGAACTAATTTTACTTTTATCCCGAGACTTCTTTATTGAATCCCTTTTTAAGTTAAATAGTTCGTCGCCAAAAGCATTTGCAGGTGATTTTTTCACCTCTGCAGGATTAGCATTCTTAGCGATTCTTGATACAGGAGGCATGTCAGGGGATTGCTGAGGTGAAGGCGATACCTCTCTTTTCTTAAAATAATTGCTGGTTACCAACACATCATTCAGCTGATTTTCTTTATAATTGATATCGAACATTATCGAATCCCCCATCCGTGTCAATTGTGCAAGATCGAGCATGGAATAATGATTGCGGAACAGGTTTTCATCGGTCCGGGTAAGGGAAAACCCTGTTAGTTGAATGATAATTTTCTGTTCATCGAATTGGTCGTATCTGTGAGGATATGTTTTTCTCCTCCTGCTATCCTTCGGGTCCTCCAGCTCATTATAGCTATATCCATGGTAGAGGGTAAAAATAAGGTTCCGTTCATCTTCCGTTACGATCATTTTTCCTGAGTCTGCAATACTTACGCTTACATTTCCCTGCCCCTCGGTATGATCGTATATTTTAATGTTATACATCATATTGGTAGAAGGGTCCTTGCTGTCGACCCTCATACTGTAACCATCAACACCATTGTAAAAGGTGCCGGGCATTATGGATATTTCAGGGCGCTGGTTACGCACATCGTACAGGAGGGAACGCATTTTAAGATTGGTATAAGGGAGTACTTCGTTGGCAAAGAAAAATGCCCCGATACCTATAAAGAATACCAATACGATGAGAGGCATCATGATCCGCTGCAATGATATCCCCGATGATTTAATGGCAGTGAGTTCATAAAACTCTCCCATATTTCCGAATGTCATCAGCGATGACATAAGGATGGAAAGAGGCAATGCCATTGGGACCAGGCTGGAAGAAGTGTATAGAAGCAATTCTGCAATTATTTTTATTTCCAGGCCTTTACCGATAAGATCATCGATATAGCGCCAGAGGAATTGCATCAGCAGGATGAAAAGAACGATGAAGAAGATCAGGATAAAGGGGCCGATAAATGATTTTAATACCAGAATGTGCAACTTCTTCACGCCGCGTACTTTTTTATAAAACGAAAAAGCAGTTGTGAAAGTACAAAAAATTGACAAGAATAAGTTCAGGAGCCAAGAACATGACGTAATTCTGCAATCTGGGAATCCCACAACCCCCTCACATCAACTTCGTCTTCTTCATCAACGGTATCGACGATAACGAGGGCTACATCGCCTGTAAGCTCATCAACGTTGATACGGAATTCGAAAGTGGGTTTTTCTTCATCGTCGATCCATTTGAACTGAATGTAGCTGTTCTCTTTTTTTCTCACAACTTCAGCTCGCTGTTCCGACTCGTCCCAGATGAAAAAAAAGGTATTTCCTTTCAGGTTAACATCATCGGCAAACCATTCAGCAAGCCCGCCGGGAGTGCTAAGTCTGGGATAAAGAACTTTTGGGGAGGAATTAAGTGTATATTCGAGGGTTATTTTTTTCTTCATTATTGCCGGATCGGTATGAACGATTAATTATTGGAATTAGTTAATTACAAGTAATCAAACAGTTATTATTAACTTCCGGTTCTCACCGGATGTTTGCAAATATATAAGAAAATGATTGGATAAGGCAAGTGGTAAGAAAAAATGTAGGAGCATATAATTTTTTATATTTTTTCTTTCTTGTCTAAATGCGGTAAAAGATGATTTCTGTGTTTTTTGTGTTAACCTTTTGTCAATTTTTTAAAGAAATATATCTTTGCAAACTCTTTAAGGAGTGAAAACAACCGGAAAAGAAACAGATCATTCCGCCTCCGCTAAAGCTACGGTGGACACAGGGCGAGGTAGCTCAGATGGTTAGAGCGCATGATTCATAATCATGAGGTCGAGAGTTCAATTCTCTCTCTCGCTACAAAGAAAGACAATCAAATTACCCGGCGACAGCCGGGTTTTTTTATTCAGACTCAAATAGTAAGCTTGGCTTAAGTCTTTGAGTCTGAATAAAAAATAACGCGTAAGGGCAATTTGATTGATTTTCTTAGTAAAGCGGCCCCTCATATGAATCACGGTACGTAATTCCCTCTCGCGCTACTAAGAAAGAGTCGGGTGTCCTGAGAAATCAAGATGCTGACAAGTTTCAGCTTAGTCAGCATTCAATTCACTGAAAAGGAGCGCTGTTTTCAATGGCTTTTAAATGTTTCATCCGGAGGGTTGTCAGAAATTTATTTTCTCGGGATAGATATTTCATTAATAACTTTACTAATCTAATCCTTAATCAAATACAATCATCTGGCTTCCTGCTCTTACACCATTATAAAAAACTGAAATAAAATATATACCGTTGCTAAAGTGATCACGTTTCAGGATGATCTGCATGTTGTTTTTAATTGTTTCTTTTTTAACTATTTGACCATATATATTATTTATGATAATCTCTGTATTATCAAAGACACCATATGGATAAACAACTATATCATTCTTGGCAGGATTGGGATAAATTATAAAAAGCTGGCTATCTTCTTTATCCCTCTCAGTATTAAGGATTGTGTATGCATCCCAATGCAGGGCGTACATTGTACCCGTAGTATTGTCATATTCCAGTTCATGAATAAAATCCGACTCATCATCGTAAATGGGGAAATAAGGATCAGATACGATCTCGCCGGACTTGAAATTGATTGCATACAGCCGCATTGTTGATTCTGTTTCCCTGCCCCCTCGGAAATAGTACAAATCGTTTACCTGGTCAATAGTATGATAACTAAATCCGGATATAAACAATACATCGGGTATATAGGCAATCTGATCGACCTTGCCATCCGCAATATCAACTGACACCAAGTGCTCTGTTTGATTTTCCATATTGTAATGAAGACCATATAAAATTGATGTCGAATCAGAAAACTGCAAGGAACCTACAAAATTACTGTCCGGGAAATGGACCCTGCTGATCAAGGATCCATCAAAAGCATTAATAGTGTATAGAAATGCACTGTCATTTTTTTCCCATCCTTTAAAAATATACCGGTGATTTTTCTGATCATAATTTGTTTGATGCTCTTCAACCGCAATTAACTCAGGTATACTGTCGTAAATTTTTATACCGGCAGTTCCAGGATCTACTGAACTAAAATACCATCTTACTTCTGAATCTTTCCAGAAAAGTGCAAAGAGAGAATCGAGATTGTTATCATAATTTAATCCTGAAATATGATCGTATCCGGTTAGTACGGTTGACAATCCAGGTTTATAGAGGATTTCTCCGCTATTTACATCAACTGTAATAAGACATAAGCCATCTCCCTGGATCATTCCGATGAAGGTATAATGATGTTTTTTTTCATTAAAAGCACTTGTACCACTGTTAATTAAATTTGTTACTCCTTCTATGATTCCAATTTTTGTATGTTCTCCGGAAACCGGGTCAATAGAAATTAAAAATTGATCCTGATTGTATGAAGGAATTATGAACAAATGCAAAATGATGAGGTTAATGAAGATTTTTTTCATTTGTTGTTATTTTCATTTTCGGGAAGCATGGATCATATCCTTGGCTCAAATTACGATATTTTTCATTTTCAGGCAAAATTACTTTGTATCATTTAAGAACTGCAATAAGCCCTCTTCGAACCTTTAGACGTTTGATGGATAGCTGCCTGTTGCCTGTGATAATCTTGTCATAAAAATGATCTAAGCAAGTAGTGTATCTGTAAGGCCAGGAGGGGGCCCGGGATTGCTGTCGACCTAAGTATTTTAAACATCATGGCGATCCACCGCGTGCCGCCCCAGCTTCAGCGGTGGCGCAGGGACGAGAGAAGCTATCCGTTAAGTTTCAGGAGATGGCATCACTACATACCCAACGACGAAGCTAAAAATTCTCCTTAAGTTGACGGCTATGGGACAGGAGTGTGTATTGATATAAGATTTAAATATCATCAACTATAAAAGGATGTAAAAGTCTTTGTATCTTTGCTAAGAAATTAAAATTTCATTCTTATGTTATCCAAAACCACAGAGTATGCAATCAGATCGCTTGTATATATTTCCGTGCAGAATAAAAAAGGCATGAGGCCCGGATTTAAAGAGATTGCAAAAGAAATCAACTCTCCGGAACAATTCACTGCCAAAGTATTGCAAAAACTCACGAAAAATAAACTGGTACATTCCATGAAGGGAAGAGGGGGTGGTTTTTTCTTTTCTGAAAATGAATTCCCTTCATTATATGATACCATCATCATCATGGAAGGGGAAAATTATTTCACCAAATGTGGGTTTGGCCTGAAAAAATGCGATTCTGCAAGACCTTGTCCCTTGCATAATGAATATATGGTTATACGTGACATATTTAACCAGCTTGCCCGCAAAACCTCTATCCAGGCTCTTGCTGACAAGGTTATTGAAAGTAAGGCAGTCCTGATTTAAAATTATAAAAAGATATAATTGTCTTTTTATAAAATTATTATTAAATTTGCTCCTGAACTTTAAATCAGGACAGTTATGAATATATCATCGGATACTCAGATAGGAGAAGTTGTAAAGCATAATTTTAAAACTGCCTCTTTGTTCCAGGCCAACAATATTGATTTCTGCTGCGGCGGGAAAAAGACCATTCAGGAAGCATGTGTTGAGGCGGGTGTTGAAACATCCCATCTCATTGCTGAACTGACAGATGTTGCCGGTCATTCAGACCCCGATTCAGAGTATATCAACCAGCTTAATCTCTCTGAATTGTGCAACTATATTATCAAAAGACATCACAGTTATGTAAGAACCACCATCCCGTTCCTTTTGCGTAACCTCGATAAGATCTCCGATGTACACGGGAAAAACCATCCGGAGCTCCTGGAAGTTAACCGGTTGTTTGGTGAATGTGCCGGTGCTCTCACGATGCATATGCAAAAAGAAGAAATGATGCTTTTTCCTTACATTCAGCTGTTGGAGGAAGCCCAAAGAAATAATGTAAGTCATGGCAAATCTCCTTTCGGTACAGTAGCCAATCCTATAAGCGCTATGATAGCTGAGCATCAGACCGAAGGTGAGAGGTTCGATTCCATTGCCTCGCTGACCGACAATTACAGGATACCTGAAGATGCATGCACCACTTATGAAGTGACACTGAAACATCTGAGGGATTTTGAAGATGACCTTCACAGGCATATCCACCTTGAAAATAATATTTTGTTCCCGAAAGCCATTGAACTGGAAAAAAAACTGAGTTAAATTTTCACATAAGTTCACATGAACAGCATGAACATGATGTGTCAATGTAAGAGGATACTCTTTTTACAGGTTCAGGGATGAACACCGCATCGTTGTTAAAGGCTTTACCTGTCAGAAATAGAAAGTTATTGCATTTAAATTTAATTATTATGGCTATCACAAAAGTTTGGATCGAAGAAGGTTGCACAGCATGCGGTTTGTGCTCAGACACTTGTCCTGAAGTTTTCAGAATGGAAGATGAAGCTCAGGTGATAACAGGGGTTAATTATGACGTATATGAAAAATTGGTGAAAGAATCTGCTGAAGATTGTCCGGTGGAGGTCATAAAGTTTGAATGAGTTTAAATTTTGTTGTTGGACCTATGTCAAATTACAGGACTTTTTTTTACCATCACTAGGCCATCGCCGCATGGCAGCATAATTATTAGTATAGGTTATCAATCACGAAGCAATCCGCCATTTATTTCAGAATGGCCGGGTTGCTTTGGTGTTTGCTGCTGATAAAGGTTTAGATGATAAACTGTTTGATCTGTCAATCCTCATATTCTCCCTTTACCTGATTTTTTAAACATCTTCAGCCCAATTCTGTTGAAGAGAAAGGAGGGTGTAGGATAATAATTTCACGCGGTATATAAAGTATGGGTCAAAAAGATCATGCTGCGCCTGATAAATATTTATCTTCGCTTGTTGACTGAATATAACTGATGCAGTCAATCATACATCAGGGTTATAAATTAATGATTCAATGGCATTTAACAATAAAAAGCAGGTCAGAACTTTTATCACAGTATTACTGATTGTTGTTATTCTTCTCATTATTATTCTCCCTAAACTGGGGATATTTTCTAATTCCGGTATAGGCCCGGGTGGTGGCCAGCATACAGTTGCCACTGGCCAGCAACTATATGCAAGTGGTTTTGTTATAAAACCCACACATATGGATGAGTTGATTTACAGCACCGGTTCACTGATCCCCGATGAAGAAGTGGAGATGTCTTTCGAAACTTCAGGCAAAGTGGTTGGAATATTTTTTGAAGAAGGGAAGCAGGTGAAAGAGGGCGAACTTCTTGCAAAAATCAACGACAAACCGTTGCAGGCACAGTTACAAAAACTTGTGGCACAGCAAAAACTTGCCCAGGAGAGGGAATTCCGGCAACGGCAGCTACTTGAACGTGATGCCATCAGTCGGGAAAGTTACGATCAGGTGGCTACAGAACTTCAATCCCTTACTGCCGACATTCAGCTCGTACAGGCCCGGATTTCTGAAACAGAGCTCCGTGCCCCTTTCGACGGGGTAATAGGTTTGCGGCTGATCAGTGAAGGTGCCTTTGCAAGTCCCGAAACCAGGATCGTTCAGCTTGTAAAAATCAGTCCGCTGAAAGTTGAATTTTCGATACCCGAGCGTTATGCAGGTGAAATACGTCCCGGATTCCCGATAACTTTTATTGTTGATGGTGTAACCGATACATTCAGGGCTAATGTTTATGCCGTCAATCCAAAAGTAGATATGAATACCCGCACCATTGCTGTAAGGGCCATTTATCCCAACAGAAACCAGGAACTTAAGCCGGGAAGGTATGTCAGTGTTCAGGCTTTGCTTTCACAAATCACTAATACAGTGGCTATTCCTACTGAAGCAGTAATCCCGGAAATGGAAGGTGAAAAAGTATTTATCTATAAAAATGGTAAAGCCCAGGAGGTAAAGGTCACTATCGGCCTGCGCACAGAGCGTCTTGTTCAGATAAGGAATGGTTTGAACTTCGGCGATACCCTGCTTACCACTGCCATCCTCCAGTTACGGCATCAGATACCTGTGCAGCTTGATACAATTATCGAAAACAAACCCCAGGTTACAGGTATATTATGAGTCTTGCGTCAGTCAGTATAAAACGTCCGGTACTTGCCACGGTATTCTCGCTGGTAATCCTGCTGTTTGGCATCATTGGCGTCACATTCCTCGGAATCCGGGAGTTTCCCAGTGTTGACCCGCCAATCATATCTGTGCGTACAAGTTATCCCGGTGCCAATTCCAGTGTTATTGAAACTCAGATCACAGAGCCCCTTGAACAGTCTATCAACGGAATTCAGGGAATTCGTACACTTACAAGCAACAGCAGACAGGGACAAAGTGATATTACGGTTGAATTTGAACTAAGCGTGGATCTCGAAGCTGCCGCCAATGATGTGCGTGACAAGGTATCGCAGGCGATAAGGTTTCTTCCGCGCGATTGTGATCCGCCTATCGTGGCAAAGGCAGATGCCGATGCAAGCCCTATTCTGATGATTGCTGTTAAAAGTAATCAGCGGTCACTGCTTGAATTGTCGGATATTGCAGACCTTACGTTTAAAGAACAGTTGCAGACTATTTCAGGCGTCAGTGCCATCCAGATATGGGGAGAGAAAAGGTATGCCATGCGCATCTGGCTCGATCCCGCCAAGCTGGCAGGCTACCAGATGACACCTCTTGATGTGCAGAATGCCATTCTCAGGGAAAATGTCGAACTTCCTGCCGGCAGCATCGAAGGCACTGCCACCGAGCTCACGATAAGGGCACTGGGACTCATGTCTACTCCACAGGAATTTAACGAACTTATCCTGCGGCAGTCGGGGGATCAGATCATTAGGGTAAGGGATATCGGCAGGGCTGAACTAGGTCCTGAAGATCTCCGCGGCATTATGAAGATGAACGGAATTCCAATGGTTGCCACGGTAATTATTCCCCAACCTGGTGCTAACCATATAGAAATTGTTGATGAGGTATATGAAAGGTTAAAATATATTAAAAAAAACCTGCCCGATGATGTCGAATACGATATCGGATTTGATAATACTGAATACATCCGGTCGTCTATAAAAGAAGTGCAGACCACTATTTATATGGCTTTTCTGCTTGTGATCATCATCATTTTTGCTTTTTTACGCAACTGGCGGACCACCCTCATACCTATACTGGTAATACCGGTCTCACTGATAGGCTCTTTCTTTATTATGTACCTCGCAGGATTTACCATCAATGTGCTGACCCTTCTGGCCATTGTCCTGTCCATAGGCCTTGTGGTTGACGATGCCATTGTGATGATGGAAAATATATATGTCAAGATTGAGAAGGGAATGTCGCCAATAGAGGCAGGTTTCAAGGGTTCCAACGAAATTTTCTTTGCTATCATTTCCACCACCATCACACTGGTCGCGGTTTTTATTCCGATTGTCTTTCTTGAGGGTATGACAGGAAGGTTGTTCAGGGAATTCAGCATCGTTATTGCAGGCGCTGTTATGATTTCATCGTTTGTGGCACTCACCTTAACACCTATGCTTTCTACCAAACTGTTAAGGGCAAGGCATGAACATAACAGAATATATAATGCCACGGAGAAGTATTTTATAAGCTTTAACAATGCTTACAAAAATTCACTCGCCAGATTTCTCGGGCGAAAATATAAATCGATGCTATTCATAGCTTCGATCATCATACTTTCAGCCTTGGGCCTCATAGTTTTGCTATGGATTACGATACCAGCTGAAATGGCACCTCTGGAAGACAGGTCTCAGATTGTTATCAGAGTGAATTCTCAGGAAGGCTCTACTTACGAGTATAACTATGATTATATAGAGGATGTTTTTGATATGATCAGGGAGAAAGTTCCGGAACGCGATAAAACTATAGCCCGTGCATGGACCGGGGGCGGTTTTACAAGAATTTCCCTGGTTGACAGTAGAGAACGAAACAGGAGTCAGCAGGAAATTGCTGCACAGGTGACATCCGAATTGCGTAAAATGACCAAGTCAAGGGCAAGTGTTGTACAGCAGTCTACTTTCGGAGGAAGGAGATCAGGATTGCCTATACAATATGTGATACAGGCAACCGATATTGAAAAACTCCGTGGTGTGCTTCCGCAGCTTATGGCAGAGGTAAACAATAATCCAATATTTGAGATGGCTGATGTAAATCTTAGGTTTACAAAGCCTGAATTGCAGATCGTTATCAACCGCGATAAATCGAACTTACTTGGAGTTTCAACACAGAATATCGGGCAAACCTTGCAGCTGGCGCTCAGCGGGCAAAGGTTCGGGTATTTTATTATGAACGGTAAACAATATCAGATTCTGGGAGAACTTGTGCGGTCGGACAGGAACAAACCTTTAGATCTGAAATCTTTGTATGTGAAGAACGACAGGGGTGATATGATACAACTGGATAATTTTGTTACACTGCAGGAATCTACGGCGCCCCCCCAGTTATTTCGCTATAACCGGTTTGTGTCTGCTACCATTTCTTCAGGACTTGCTGAAGGAAAGACGATCAGCCAGGGAATTGAAGAAATGGATAAGATCGCATCTGCAGTGCTTGACGATTCTTTCAGAACAGCACTTGCCGGAGACTCAAAGGATTTTATGGAGAGTTCCTCCAGTCTGATGTTTGCATTTATTCTGGCTTTGATCCTGATATTCCTGGTACTTTCAGCGCAGTTTGAGAGCTTTAAGGATCCTCTGATCGTGATGATGACAGTGCCCCTTGCCCTCCTCGGAGCGCTGGTATTCATGTGGTACTTCGATATTACAATGAATATATTCTCCCAGATAGGAATTATCATGCTCAT
>Ga0123335_1004352_pt1 | contig 18493 bp, 11 predicted proteins | sample BiotimSIPDNA_2_FD_89707 | JGI IMG/M metagenome (GOLD analysis project Ga0123335, IMG submission 89707) | Anaerobic biogas reactor microbial communites from Washington, USA - Biogas_R2 time_0 SIP DNA | ecosystem: Engineered > Bioreactor > Anaerobic > Unclassified | place: Washington, USA...
TCAGTTTTCGAGACAAATTCGTATGGATGTACAGGTAGTCCGGTAGATTATCTTATCAATGTTATTACCGACTCCGTATCTGTGGAAATTGGCGCTTACAATCAGGTGGCTTGTATGGATCATACTTTTGAAATCAGGCCTCACCTTTATGGTGGCACCATGCCTTATTATTACCAGTGGACAGGCGATATAGCCTGGCTGTCAGTAACCGATGACCTGAATACTGATTTCATACCTACTGCAACGGGAACCTATCACTTATATCTACAGGTAACAGATGCCTACGGGAAAAATGCTTACGATTCAGTTGAAATTACAGTTTACACATCGCCTACAGCAACTATAACCACCCGCGATCAGGTTGTATGTGTTGGAGATGAATTGCAGCTGAGGGTCAATACATCAGGTTATGATGCATTCAGCCATCAGTGGACAGGTCCAACACACAATCTTTCTTCAACTACAATTAAGGAACCTGTATTTACCGCCATGAACCCCGACACGATAGAATACTTCTATTACCTGACAGATATACACGGTTGCACGGCGATGGATAGTGTAACCATCTTTACCGACATCACACTTGCAAATTTTATGTTGCTGACATCACCGGGATGTAGTCCGCTGAACATGGAATTTTTAAACCTTTCGCAACGGTCAGTTTCTTATTTTTGGGATTTTGGCGATGGCTCAACCTCACCCGAAGAAAACCCTGTTCATACTTTTGTCAACGAAAGTCAGGAAGCTCATTCATTTCAGGTAACATTAAGGACCACAAGCAGACTGGGATGCACCGGTATCATGCAGCAATATACCACTGTATGGCCAAACCCGGTTGCAACGCTCAATGCACTTCCCGAAAGTTCATGCAGTCCTGCACATATCACATTGTTCAGTACTCCAGCAAATCTTCGCTATCATTGGGATTTTGGTAACGGAGAAAGTGAGGTTACCGAATCATTTATGGTCATACATGATTATATTGCAGAAGGAGAGTTGGACAGAACCTATCGTGTTAAAGTTGTAACAGAATCGGAATTACATTGTTTTGATTCCACTTATCTGGACCTGGCTATTTATGCAAGTCCGGTTGCTGATTTCACAATAACCCCGCCCTTCAGCACATTTCCTGAGAATGAATTCTCAATAACAAATCAAACCGAAGGAAATCGTTGGTCATATCATTGGAATTTCGGCGATGGGAACCATACTTGGGTGTCCGACCCGGGAACAATTGAATATGAGGCACCCGGAAATTATACCGTAACACTCACAGCCTCTTCAGAGTTTTGCTCCGACAGCATTGATAAAACAATATATCTGTATCCGGCAGAGCCACAGGCTAAATTTGCTCCGCCTGAACCAGGTTGCATGCCACATACAATAAATTTTGTTAATGCTTCAGAATATGCTGATGAATACCTGTGGGAATTTGGTGACGGCAGTATTTCAACTTCCCCCAACCCAACGTATACTTATTATCAGGCAGGAATTTACAGGGTGAAATTGACTGTCCGGGGGCCTGGAGGTGAATCGGCATTCAGCGATACGGCAAGAATTTATATATTACCGAATGCATTTTTTGATCTTGCACCAAGATATGTTTATGTAAACGATGAGCCGGTTTACTATTTCAATTTATCAGAAGAGGCTGATGTGTTTGAATGGGATTTTGGTGATGGTACAACATCAACAGAGCTGAACCCACAGCATAAATACAGAGAAGAAGGAACATACGATGTAACATTAAAAGTGTGGACAGATCATCAGTGCTTTGACTTGTATGTTATGCAAAATGCTGTATTTGTGGAACCATCGGGAAGGGTGGAGTTCCCAAATGCTTTCCGTCCGGCATCGCCCCTGGAAGAGAATCAGGTTTTCCTGCCGGGTGTAATAGACCATGTGGAAGAATATCACCTCATGATTTTCAACAGGTGGGGTGAATTGATTTTCGAAAGTTTTGATCAGGAAATTGGTTGGAATGGAACATTTAAAGGTGAACCAGCCAAACAGGATGTATATGTATGGAAAGTTACCGGAACCTATACTGATGGGAAGGGATTTTCCAAAACAGGAGATGTAACCCTGATGTATTAAAATGAAAGGAACTGGAAATATCCAAAAGAGACCGGATCAGATGAAAAAATGGGCGTTCATTATCTGGCTTGCTTCAATGGCAATTATTTGTCTGGGACAGGACCCTCAATTCTCCCGGTTTTATTCCAATTCCTTATATATGGCCCCATCATTTGCAGGCAGTACCGGTGACAACAGGTTCGCATTAAACTACCGTAATCAGTGGCCTTCCATCAAAACAGGTTTTGTAACATTCACGGCTTCTTACGATCATTATTTCAACAAACTGCATAGTGGAACAGGAATTCTATTTCTCCGTGATGTTGCCGGTTCGGGAAATCTCACAACAACCAACATTTCCTTATTGTACAATTTTGATTTTAAAATACGGAATACCGTGCATGTAAGGCCCGGAATGTCTTTTACAATGACACAGCGAAGCATCGAATTTCAACGACTGATATGGCGTGATCAGATGTCGGCGATTGGTAATGCCCCTGTATCAGGAGAAGTGATTCCACTTGATAACGCAGCAGATCTCGATTTCGGAGTATCTGCCATCGCATATTCTGAAGATCTTTGGTTTGGTGTTTGTGCCGATCATTTATTGCATCCTAATCAATCCTTATATGAACAGGAATATGCTTCCGATAACCAGGCTTTGCTGGGAACAAAAGTTCAGGTATTTGGCGGCTGGCGTATCGTGGTAAAGGAACAGCTGCTTCGTCCCAAACCAACCACACTTCAGCTTACCTTCCTGTATAAAAACCAGAATAATTACAACCAGCTCGATCTGGGATTCTACTGGAATTATGAACCTCTTGTATTGGGAATCTGGTACAGGGGGATCCCATTCTTTAATGAAATATCGAATAATGACGCCCTGGTTTTTCTGGCAGGTTTTAAGACCCGGCAATATAATATAGGTTATAGTTATGATTTCACCACTTCCAGGCTTATTGTTTCATCCGGCGGATCTCATGAGATTTCATTTTCATATACTTTTAACCGGCCGGACAAAAAACGCAGGCCCCGGAAAATGGTTCCCTGTCCTGAATTTTAGGTTTCACAGAAAATTTAATGAAGAATAGCGCTGTTCTTCTTTTTTTCAATAATCTTTGAAGAACAAATTACCTTTTCACCGATATGTTATTCAATTCCATTGATTATCTGCTATTTCTTCCTTTTACTATCATCATTTATTATTTACTCCCCAATCGTTTCCGCTGGATACTATTACTTGCAGGGAGTTATTTTTTTTATGGCAGCTGGAATCCAAAGTATCTTATCCTTATTATTTTCTCAACGTGCACCGTTTATCTTGCCGGGATTATAATGAACGTGCAGGAAACATCCAGACAACGCTTGCCATATCTTATAGTTGCATTGGTGATCAATCTAGGACTGCTATTTACTTTCAAATATGCAAATTTTGCCTTTGATACTTTAAACAGGTTTTTCTACAAATTTGATTTGCCTCAAAGACTGCCTTTTCTGAAAATATTGCTCCCGGTTGGAATTTCTTTTTATACATTTCAGGCTTTAGGTTATGCTATAGATGTTTACAAGGGAAAAACACACGCAGAAAAGCACCCTGGATACTTTGCACTTTACATCTCTTTTTTCCCTCAGCTTGTTGCGGGACCTATCGAGCGGTATACAAATTTATCACCCCAACTGAAAGCGAAACACCTTATCCGCTATGATAATTTTTCAAATGCATTCCGTCTTGTACTGTATGGAATTTTTGTGAAGATGGTTATTGCAGATAACCTTGCAATTTATATCGATAATATTTATCAAAATCCTGAAGGATATAATTCACTAAGTATCCTGACAGCACTTTTCTTTTATTCATTCCAGATATATTGCGATTTTTATGGCTATTCCCTGGTGGCTATAGGCAGTGCGAAATTTTTCGGCATCGATATTATGGATAATTTCCGCACACCTTACCTTGCAAGGAGCATTGGTGAATTCTGGCAGAGATGGCATATCTCGCTTTCAACGTGGTTCCGGGATTACCTTTATATACCCCTGGGCGGAAATAAAGTGAATGTAATCCGATGGGGAATTAATATCCTTGCGGTATTCATCCTGAGCGGAATCTGGCACGGTGCAAACTGGACCTTTTTCATCTGGGGAAGCTTATTTGGTATTCTCTACCTTCTGGAAAAGATCTTTGGTAAGTATGCGGATTTCAATGCCACTGATCCCTTCCTTTTCCAACACGTGCCCAGAATATTCATCATATTCACCATAACAACAATTGCCTGGGTGTTTTTCAGAGGCGAAAATCTCGATAAAATAAAACTTATTTTTCAGTCCGTGATTAGGAATCAAAATATCCATGATTCGTTTAATGTTCCAATATATGTATGGACTTTCGTTATTGTATTTATAGTTTCCGATTTGTCACTCTATAATACCCGTATTGACAAATGGATAGGGAGTAAACATATAATCGTGCGCTGGGCATTATACATATGTCTCATTTCATCCATAATTATGTTTGCAAGCATAGAGGAATATCCATTTATTTATTTCCAGTTTTAACTATGAAAGAACTAAAGAAAATCGGATTTAAAATTCTGATCCTGTTCATTTCCCTGATCTTAATGGAAGTATTCTATGATATTTTCATATATAAAACAGATCTTAATAAACATTCACCCATTATCTTTAATCTGAGATTTATTGAAGATTCCTGTACCATTCTTTATCTGGGAGAATCATCAAATTTTAATTACAACCCGAAAGATTCCTGCAGAAAAAGGATTAGTGTGTTTGCTTCCGGATATTTTCCGGGAGTTGCATTCCGGACATTAGACAACTCTGCATACCATGCCGGTATCTATAAAATACTGCTTAAAAATATCAGGAAGACTTCTCCTGTCGAAACTGTCATTGTTACCTTGAATATAAGATCATTCGATGCATCATGGCGATATTCAGATCTTGAAACAGGGTTACAGAAAAGTATGGTCCTGATCGATCCACGCTTTACTCCGCTATTAAACAGAATAAGATTGTCTTTCAAGGATTTCGAAATAAAAACTTCCGAAGAACGTAGGCAGCAGGTCCTCGATGCATGGGAAAATGAAACTTTTGATATTATTCAACCCTTTTCTTATAAGAATGTAAACGAATGGGACAGGGCCAAGGCATATGCATCATGGTTAAATGAGGACGGCTCCTGGGACATGCCCAAGATAAATATGTCCTGTCATTATATTAAATCATATGCCTTCCAGATTGATACCATAAACAATATCCGCATCAAAGATTTTGATGAGATCGTAAAGTATGTCCATAAGCGTGGATGGAACCTGATTTTCAATCTGATGGCAGAAAATACCGAACAAGCCCATGAACTTGTTGGTGAGGAACTTGTAACATTAATCCGTTATAACCGGGATTTACTGGTGAACCGGTATGAAAAAATGGGAGTAATTGTTGTAGATAACCTTGAGGATGTTCCGGATAGTTTATTTACTGATCGCACATGGACTACCGAGCATTATGCAGAACAGGGGCGAAGGATCATTGCAAAAAATCTTGCCGACAGTCTTCGGAAATTATACCCTGAACATTATGTTTCCCGGGACCTGTTAAATAAATGATAAAAAAATCCGGGGTATATGAAAATCCCCGGATTCCTATATAAAATTTCTAAAGTGGTTTTGTATGGCCTGAGCCAACAGTTTCGGCATCTACCAGTGGTTTTCCTTTGTAATATACATTACCGCTGCCGGCAATATCTGAATCAAGCCACTGATTTACCCACACAGTGACATTTCCCGATCCGGCAATATCCACATCCGCATTCTCTGATTCCAGGTTTCCCGCACTTACACCTCCTGATCCTGCTACGTCGATTTCAATTTTATCAACTTTTCCTGCAATTTCCACGTTTCCTGATCCTGCAATCTCAATTTCCAGATGCGATCCTTCAAGTCTGTTGAAATTTACATCACTGCTTCCGCTCATATCGAGCTCGAAGTGATCACTCTTTAAAACATCTTTTATATCAACATCTCCGGAACCGGCAATGGATAACTCGTTGAGATTGATAACGTTGACTATAATCTCAAAATCATTGTCACGGAAATTAACCGACTTTGTATAGATTTTAAGCTCGTTATCCTTTACTTCTGTGATAATTCTTTCAGTTGTCTCTTTACTCCCTTTAATTACCAGCCCTTCGCTACTACCCGGAATAATTGTTAGTTTTCCGGGCAAGGTATAACTGATGCTGTTGAATCCTGTTACTTTTCTCTGAATATCCTGGGACTTCAATTCTACAGGGCTAAAACTACATGCCAGCATAAACAGGCCTGTGCCAATAATTGCTATGTGTTTCATGTTATATGATTTTGGTTTAATTAATAATATAGACGAAGCATTATTTAAGATGCTGCACAAAAAAGATTTTTTTATAGAAAATTCAGGCGACCACCGATTCGCGAAGACTGGACCCTCTTACAATAAGATCTGTTTTTATTTGCTCAACACGGCTGTTGATAGGCTCATCAGAATGAATGCGATCGAAAAGTAAAGAGATTGCTTTTCTGCCCACTTCATGACCTTGTTGTTCAACAGTCGTAAGCGGCGGATCCGTCATGGATGAATAAACACTGTTGCTGAAACCTACAATGGCTATATCATCAGGGATCCGGTAACCTGATCTTTTGATGATAGTCATGGCTGTCATGGCTGTCAGATCATTTACAGCAAAAATTCCATCTACTTTTTTCTGCAATGAAAGGATATAAGGGATGCATTTACGGGCATGTTTGTCGGTATCACACCGCAGAATAATTTCTTCATCAACCTCAATATTATTATCCTTTAAGGCCTGCACATATCCATTCTTTCGATTGCGGCCTATCATCAGCTCCTGGCTTGTAGCAAGGTGGGCAATACGCCTGCAGCCGACCCTTATCAGGTGACTGACCGCTTTATAAGCTCCGGCATAGTCATCAACAATCACACGGTCGGTATTCGGCAGGTTCAGCACGCGGTCATAAAAAACCAGGGGAATGGTACTTTTCTGCAGTTCAAGAAAATGATCAAAGTTGGTAGTTGTTTTGGAGACTGAAACTAGTATACCGTCGACCCTTTTCGACATCAGTGTATGAATGATATTCCGCTCCTTTTCATAATCTTCGTTCGACTGACAGATAATTACCGTATAACCTGCCTGGTATGCAATTTCCTCAATACCGCTAATCACTGAGCTGAAAAAATAGTGCACGATCTCAGGAATGATGACCCCAATGGTATTGCTCGATCTGTTCCTTAAACTCAGCGCTATGGCATTGGGTTCATATTTAAGTTTTTCGGCAAGTTCCTTAACCGCTTTCCTGGTCCTGGCACTGATATCGGGATGATCTTTAAGCGCACGCGATACTGTGGAGGGGGAAATTCCCAGCTCCCGGGCAATATCTTTTATGGTGGCCTGAGGACCTTTCATTTATACTATTTAAGTACTAAGATAATATTAATCGCCGGAATGGTTTCTCATTTAGGCATCGATCGCAATCGTTTGCGGGAACGATTGTGATGATTTTTTCCCAGAATATAATATAAAACTTTGATTATCAATTGTTACAAACTTAAATTTACCTATTCCAGCTAAAAAAGATACCTATGAAAAAAAATCTTATCTACAGCCTGCTTTTTATTTTTTACATAATCTCGTCATTGCCTGCAAATGCTCAAATTATTGAGGCGGATCCGTTGTACCCGCATGTCAGCGGTCCTGTTGACATCATCTTTCATGTGAACAGGTGCAACTGTTCCCTTCAAGGTTTTACAGGCGACATTTACGCCCATACAGGTTTGATAACAGATGAGAGCGTTGATAACGGCGACTGGAAGAATGTTATTGCTGAATGGGGTGTAAACCTTCCGAAAGCCCTCCTGCAGAAACAGGATGACTCCACATACATTTTATCTGTTTCGCCATCAGTGAACGAATACTATGAAACCGGTGATACACTTAATGTTGAACAACTTGCATTTGTGTTCAGAAACCCCGGAGGTACCCTGCAAACCAGCAATTTATATTATGATCTTTATGAAACCGGATTAACTATTGATATTATCAGGCCTCAGGGGAATGTTATCCTAAAACCGGACGACACAATTAATATTGCAGCCACAACGATTGCGATTGGAACAGAAGCCCCCGATAGTATAATACTGTATCATGATGATACACTGACCTATGTATCTTATGCCGATACGCTTATTTATGAAATTATTGCGGAGCAGATTGGAATTCATTGGATCCTGTTAGAAGCAACTAATGAGGATTTCAATACTAAAGACTCTCTTTATTATTTTGTGAGTGAAGAAGTTATTGTAGCTGAATTGCCAGCTGGAGTAATTGATGGCATCAATTATATCGACACCTCCACGGTTACCCTTGTACTTCATGCCCCATTCAAAGAAGAAGTGTTCCTGATCGGTGATTTCAATAATTGGGAACTCAGTAATGATTACCTGATGTACCGGACTCCCGATAATGAGCGCTACTGGATTACATTGGACAGTGTTAATAAAGGGGAAGAATATGCATTCCAGTACCTTGTGGATGGAAATCTCAGAATTGCAGATCCGTATACGGAAAAAATCCTGGATCCAGTGAATGATGTGAATATTCCTGTATCAACTTATCCGGATTTGAAACCTTATCCTGTCGGAAAAACAACAGGAAATGTATCAGTTTTCCAGACTAACCGGCAGGAATTCGAATGGACAGACGCTGAATTTGAACCCGTCCCTGTTACCAATCTGGTTATTTACGAACTGCATATCAGAGATTTCGTTGGGGAGAGGAATTTTAGGACAGTAATGGACACACTGGATTATCTGGAATACATGGGTATCAACGCCATCGAATTTATGCCGGTCAGCGAATTTGAAGGAAACGACAGCTGGGGTTATAATCCTTCATTTTATTTTGCTGTGGATAAGTATTATGGGACTTCGGATGATTTTAAAGCCCTGATCAATGAATGCCACAGGAGAGGAATCGCAGTTTTCATGGATATTGTTTTGAACCATAGCTACCGGCAGTCGCCACTTGTACAGCTTTATTACGATGAAGAAGCTGACAGGCCAACTGCGGAGAGCCCATGGTACAATGAAGATTGCCCGCATGATCCGTGGTGCTGGGGTTACGATTTCAACCACGAAAGCGAGGCAACAAGAACATTTGTAAACAGGGTGAACCGTTTCTGGATTGAGGAATACCACATCGACGGATTCAGGTTTGATTTCACCAAAGGTTTCACTAATACCATCGGCGATGGCTGGGTATATGATGCATCTCGTGTTGAAATCCTTACCAATATGTATGATGAGATTATTGCAGTTGATCCTGAATCTGTTGTCATCTTTGAACATTTATCTGAAAATACAGAGGAAACCGAACTCGCTAATCATGGCATTCTCCTCTGGGGCAAAATGACAGATCCTTATAATGAAGCAACCATGGGCTATCATACCGCAGGAAAATCTGATCTTTCAGGAATTTCTTATAAGAGCAGGGGATGGGATGAGGCACATCTTGTAGGTTATATGGAAAGTCATGATGAACAGCGGTTGATGTTCAAGAACCAGGAATATGGTAATATGCTTGGTGACTACGATGTTAAAGATCTGAATACGGGATTAAGGAGGGTGGAAGCTGCAGCAACCATGTTCTTCACCGTGCCGGGACCGAAGATGGTTTGGCAATTCGGTGAACTCGGTTACGATGTTAGTATTGATGAACCCTGCCGGGTATGTGTAAAACCCCTGCACTGGGAATACTATGATGAACCAGCCAGAAAAAGACTATACCTTCTTTTTGCATCATTGATAAACCTCCGTACTTCCGAAGAACTTTTTGAAACCGAGGACTTTACGCTGAATGTAGCTAATGCCGTAAAGAGGATTAACCTGTATTCATCATCGGCAAACGGGGTTATTGCAGCCAATTTCGATCTTCAAAAAGGAAGCATTGCAGGTAACTTTCAGCATACCGGAAACTGGTACGAATACTTTACAGGAGATACAATTGAAGTTACTTCCACAGATCAACCCATTGAGCTCTGGCCCGGGGAATACAGGCTTTACACCGATGTGAAATTCTCTGACCCGCTTGTACCGCCTCTGGCTGTTAGCGATAATTCAGGCAAACCGTCATCTCTTCGACTGTTTCCCAATCCGACAGAAGGAATTATAACGTTAATTCCGCAACAGACAGATTTAACAGAGCTGATCATCAGCAGCATGGACGGCAAAGAAATGTACCGTCATCAATGGAATGCTATTGCTGGTTCTCCAAATTCATTTAATATAAAAGAACACATTGCGATACGTAAAGGAATATACCTGTATGTCATCAGAAATAACAGGGATTCCTGGCATGGCAAATTAATTGTTGAATAATAGTCACGGCAGTACATCCTATTTTAAACTTTCACCAAACCTTCAAATATGAGATGCGATTGGGCAAAGAACAATCCTCTTCTTCAGAAGTATCATGATGAAGAATGGGGTGTGCCCGTTCATGACGACCGCCTGCTTTTTGAACATCTGTCGCTGGATGTTTTCCAGGCAGGATTAAGCTGGCTTACCATCCTTAATAAGCGTGAAAACTTCAGAAATGCCTTTGATAACTTTGAAATATCGAAGGTTTCACTTTATGATAAAAACAAGGTGGAAGAGCTGATCAATAATCCGGGTATTATCAGAAACCGCATGAAGGTAGAGGCTACTATTGAAAATGCCAATTGTGTTCTTTCCCTGCAAAAAGAATACGGAAGTTTCGACAGATTTATCTGGCAATTTACAAAGGGTACCTCAAAACATAATTCATTTGAAAAACAATCAGAATTGCCCGCAGTATCTGCAGAATCTGATGCCATGAGCCGCGAACTCAGGAGACTTGGCTTTAAATTTCTCGGATCCACCATTTGTTATGCCTTTATGCAGGCAACCGGAATGATAAACGATCATATAACTTCCTGTTTTCGTTATTCAGCAATAAAGAAATAATATTGTTTTTTAAGATCGGCTAAGAGATTAATCAAAAAAAAATTAGGTTTGCATATTCTAATTCACAGAATATGCAGCTTCTCAGGAGGAAACCTATAGATCAGTTAATTGCTGAGGCCCACAATACCGATCAGGGAATGAAAAAGGTGCTCTCGGCTACCAGTTTGGTATTGCTTGGTGTAGGTTGCGTAATAGGTACCGGGATTTTTGTCATCACTGGTACCGCTGCTGCTATGCATGCAGGCCCTGCTATAACGATATCTTTTATATTGTCGGGCATTGGCTGCATTTTCGCAGGTTTATGCTATGCCGAATTTGCTTCTATGCTGCCCGTTGCAGGAAGCGCTTATACCTATTCGTATGCAACCCTGGGGGAATTTCTGGCCTGGATCATTGGATGGGACCTTATCCTTGAATATCTTTTTGCATCCGGAACAGTGGCTGTGGGTTGGTCGGGATATGTGGTCAGTTTTTTGCATGATTTCGGCATCAACATTCCGGAGAAATTCTGTAATTCTCCCGTCGGATTCTCAAAGGAAACAGGATGGTTCATGACCGGAAGCATCATCAATCTGCCATCGATTTTTATAATTCTGTTAGTAGCCTCACTTCTCCTTATAGGTATTAAAGAATCATCACGTTTTAACAATATTATCGTTTTTGTGAAAGTGGCAGTTGTACTGCTTTTTGTTGTATTCGGAATCAGTTATATTAATGTTGATAACTGGACCCCTTATATTCCCAAAAATACCGGGATTTTCGGCCAATATGGTATCAGCGGCATATTCACGGGTGCCGGTGTGATATTCTTTGCCTATATTGGTTTTGATGCTATTTCAACAGCGGCACAGGAGACCAAAAATCCTAAGAGGGATATGCCTATCGGAATCCTGGGATCACTGTTTGTATGCATGATACTTTATATTGCTGTATCGGCAGTGTTGACCGGTATTGTCGATTATAAAGAGCTTAATGTTCCGGCACCTATTGCTCTGGCTATCGATAAAACAGGAAATGCACTTTTCTGGTTGCGTCCCCTGATAAAGGTGGGTGCCATCGCTGGCCTGAGTTCTGTAATCCTGGTCCTTATTATGGGGCAACCCAGAATATTTTATACTATGGCGAAGGATGGCCTTCTCCCCCCTTCCTTCTCCAGGTTACATCCCAAATACAAAACACCTCACGTTACCACCATCATTACAGGGCTGATAGCCTCTGTAATTGCCGGCCTGCTTCCTATAAATATCCTTGGTGAACTGGTTTCCATCGGTACGTTGCTTGCATTTGTCATTGTTTGTACCAGTGTGCTTATATTACGCATCAGAAAACCTAATCTTTACAGGCCGTTTAAAACCCCCTGGGTACCTTTTGTGCCCATCGCAGGAATTCTTATATGTCTTTCGCAGATGATCGCACTTCCTCTTGATACCTGGCTGCGATTGTTTATCTGGATGGTGATAGGTTTATGCATCTATTTCCTTTACGGATACAAGCACAGCAATCTTTCTAAAAAGAAGATCACTATCGTTAAGCATTAATTTCACCGGTTTCCTGTTCATTATCAGGTTGATAAAATCATAATCAGAAGGTTGACATTATCATAGAAATGTCATAATTTCCCAATTATTAAAATAGACCGATATGAAAAATTCTTTTGCAGATAAGGTCTATGAATTCGTTAATCATATTATACATGGGACCGGACATGGAACCCGGGTTTGCCCGGTCACCGGACTGGACATCTCCATGCAACCCCGCAATAGCAAATTCCTCAGCTATACAGGTGTAAAATGGTACTATGATCATAACCGTAAAGTTTTTGATAAGTATCTCCTTTCAAGATTGACAGATCATTTTAAGAATGACGGACCGGATATCCAATTCAGGGAAATAGCACATAGCATACGAAATTCTGACAGCAATCCAAGAAATAATTCCCGCAGGGCTATCCGGCGACTGCTGGATAATAGTGATAATACTTTATTCAATAATCTTGACCTTATAGATAAAAGCAAGCTTGAGAATGCCGGATTCTAGCTGGCATATAAGTGTCCTCCCTAATTAACAGTAATTTGCCTCGGTACATTTTATTATCCACATCTATTTGATTTTTAGGCTGATAGGCGTTAATGTTGAGCTATTGTATAGGTGTTGTCTTTTTAAATATATCCTGCTGAGAAACTGAAAAGAACTTCAGTTCATGTCAGATTGTTTTAATAGGGAGTAAATTTCACATTCAAATCCCCTGACCATGAAGAAATTAATCCCCTTGTTTATCATCATTCTTTTTTTTCCTGTTCAGGTTTTTAGCCAGAAAACAATAACAGGAACCGTTACCGATCAGAATAATCTTCCCCTGCCTGGCGTGAATATCTTTGTCAAGGGTACGATGCAGGGTACTATTTCTGATCTGGATGGTAATTACACCATCGAAGCCGGATTCTCTGATTCCCTGGTATTTTCAATGGTAGGTATGCTTTCAGAAACCATCCTGGTTGGAAATCAGAGCGTCATCAATGTGAACCTGCAGGAAGAAGTCACAGAATTAGGCGAGATTGTCGTGATAGGCTATGGAACCGTACGTAAAAGTGATCTTACAGGATCTGTGGCCTCGGTAAAAGGTTCTGATATCGCAAAATTCATTGCAGCTAATCCTGAACAGGGTTTGCAGGGCAAGGTCACCGGTGTGCAGGTTACAAGTACAACAGGAGCCCCCGGAACTGCTCCCGCTGTAAGGATAAGGGGAGTCGGCACATTTAATAATTCTTCCCCTATCTATGTCGTTGACGGGGTCATTCTCGACAACATTTCCTTTATCAACAATTCGGATATCGAGAGCATGGAAGTGCTGAAGGACGCATCCGCAACTGCAATCTATGGTTCAAGAGGTGCCAATGGAGTTATACTCATTACCACACGGAAAGGAGGAGCCGGTGATGCCAAACCCAGTGTTACATACAACGGAGAATATGGCATCCAGCATCTGACAAAGAAAATCGATTTACTCTCAGGACGTGAATTTGGTATTATCAGCAATGAAATAAATCCCGGCACCTATAATAATGTCGACCTGCTGCCAAATACAGATTGGCAGGACCTGGTTTTCAGGGATGCCCCCATTCAGACGCATCAGCTTTCTGCTACCGGAGCCTCGGAAAGGGTTCAATACTATTTCAGCCTTGGGTATTTTGATCAGGAAGGCATTATAGAAAAATCAAGTTACGAACGTTTCACGGTAAAACTGAATAACACCTATTTGATCAGTCAGAATCTGAAACTGGGGAACAATATCACCATTGCACCGCACTGGCAACAAAATGCACCAAATGTTACTTATACTGTATACCGGGCACAACCTGTTCTGGTACCTTATTATGATGACGGAAGTTTCGGGGTAGTTTATAATGTTGGGAATCCTCTGGCAGAATTGAACTATTCAAATGATTTTAATAAACAAACTCGCGGTGTAGGAAACATTTTTGCTGAAGCCAACTTTCTGAAGGAAGCCCTTTCGCTGAGGTCAAGTTTCGGAATTGATGCCTTTTACCGAAAAGCTACAACCTTCACTCCTGCGTACACAGTTTATAACCCCGATGGAACGGAATCACAACAAAAGAATGAATTAAGTGTACTTACAAAAACAGCTGAAGATAACCTTACCTGGCTCTGGGAAAATACTTTGAATCTTTTCCTTGAGCCCGGAAAGCATACCATTGATTTTGTTGCAGGCTTTACAGCCCAGAACAGCCTTTCCGAAAAGACCGGGATCCAGGGTAAGAACATTATCAGGAACGATGAGAATTTTTGGTATATAAATTCCGGTAGCTATTTATACGATCAGGTAAACGGTGTTCATACACTTGGATACTTTAGTCCGGCAAATCTAACAAGCGCTCCCAACGGAGTGAATCCGGATGTAAATTATTCCATGATCTCATTCCTTTCGCGTATCAATTACACATACGATGGCAGGTATATCCTCACTGCCACATTCCGCAGGGATGGTTCATCCAAATTCACAGCAAAAAACAGGTTCTCCGATTTTCCTTCGTTTGCCGCAGGCTGGAACATCTCGAAAGAAAGATTCATGCTTGATAATACTTTTATCTCAAATTTAAAGATCAGGGGAAGCTGGGGAATCATCGGAAATGAGAAAATTCCTTACCTCGATCGTTATGCTGTTGTAGGATCAGGACTGGTTACCATTTTTGGAACAACCCAGGTGGCTAATCCTTCCGCAACATATAGCAAGAACGGAAATCCCGACCTTGTATGGGAAAGTACGAGACAAACTGATTTAGGCCTTGAAATCGGGGTGCTTAAAAACAAGCTGACAGGTGAGTTTGACTATTATCATCGTGTTACAGAAGATATTCTTGTTGAACTGTCAACTCCAGGTCATCTGGGAAACGGACAAGGACAGAAGATAAGGTACAATGCAGGTTCTGTTCTCAATACAGGTTTTGAAGGGATGATTACCTGGCGGGGACAGGCAGGTAATTTCAGGTATAATATTGGAGTACTTGGCACCACGGTGCACAACGAAGTATTAGAAATAGGCGGAAGTGAAGGTATCGACAGCGTTTTGTTTGGAGGTTACCTGGGAAATGGTATACCTGTCACGCAAAGCAGGGTGGGATACCCTATCGGGGCATTTTATGGTTATAAAACCAATGGCGTATTTCAGAGAGATGAGGACCTGGAAGTATACCCTCACGATGCCCAGGCAGGTGTGGGCGATTTAAGGTTTGTTGACGTTACTGAGGACAGGGTTATAAATGGTAACGACCGCACATTTATTGGTTCTCCGATTCCTAAATTCATCTATGGTTTTAATTTTTCTGCTGAATATGCCGGGTTCGATTTCTCTTTTGAAATACAGGGACAGATCGGTAACAAGATCTTTAATGGCAAAGAAGTAGTCCGCCCTGATCCTTATAACTTCGAACAGCGTGTTATTGACCGATGGACGGGTACGGAATCGACGAACGTTAACCCCAGGGCTTCATTCGGAGGGTACAACTATATTCCTTCCGACTATTTTATCCAGGATGGTTCATTCCTCCGTTTCAGGAATATTCTTATCGGATATACCTTCCCGCAGCAAATAGCTTCAAAGATCAGGACCCAGATAATCAGGATATACCTTAAAGGTTCAAATCTTTATACAATCACAAAATTTACCGGCTACACTCCTGAAATCGGGGCGACTTCTGTTCTTGACAATGGAATTGATAACGGAACATATCCTATTCCTGCAGTTTATTCAGCGGGTATCAACCTAACTTTTTAAAACGAAACCATGAAAAAGTTTAAGTTTTTTCTTATCATTTTGCTTCCTTTATTCTTCGCTGCCTGTGAAGATTTCCTGGATAAACCCCCTCAGGGCAATCTTACCCAGGAGACATTTCCTCAAACAGCTGATGATGCTCTATTGGCTACCAATGCTGTTTATACCACTTTGCGCGGTTGGTTTTATCATTCAGGCGGTTATCCGATCCCTGATATCATGTCGGATGATGCCCACAAAGGCAGCAATCCCGGGGACCAGCGTTCCACGATCGGACCTTACGATAATTTCACCCATACACCGACCCAGGACGGACTGGACCGCTGGTGGGCAACTCTTTATGAAGGTATCAAGCGAGCCAATATAGTAATTGAGCTTGTACCTGAAATTTCCATGAATACCAGCCTGAAAACCAGGTATACAGCTGAAGCCCATTTTTTACGGGGCCTTTACTATTTCGACCTGGTGCGGGCATGGGGAGCTGTTCCTGTTGTCACTACCCTGGACCCTCCTGTAAAGCTTGAAAGATCATCGGTAGAAACAGTTTTTGATCTCATAGAAGAGGACCTCCTATATGCTTATGATAACCTCCCTCTTAAAAGCGGCTATGCATCTTCCGATGCAGGAAGAGCGACAAGAGGAGCAGCTGCTGCATTACTGGCAAGGATGTATCTTTTCCGGGGCGACTTTTCCAATGCAGAAATCTATGCCCTGGATGTTATCGAATCCGGTGAATATGACCTCGAACCAGAATTTGAAGATGCCAATGGCATTGAAGGAGAGAACGGAATTGAATCAGTGTTCGAGGTTGGCGCCCTGGAAGTGGAAGGTACGGAAAGTGGCGGGAACCAGTATGCTAATACACAGGGAGTCAGGGGTTCACCAAACCGTGGATGGGGTTTTAACCGACCCTCCCTGGATCTGAGAAGTATATTTGAAGATGGCGATCCGCGACTGAAAGGGACCATCATTGATCTTGGCGATACGATCGACGGAGTTGTGATATTGGGAGACGGTCCCACACCCGATGAGGTAAGAAATGAATCAGATGAAATTATTGAAGTTGAATGCTACAACCGGAAAGTTTGGGTCCCGGGGACCAGCACGCTGACACAATGGGGCCATAACCGCAGGCTCATAAGATACGCCGATGTATTGCTTATGGCAGCCGAAGCATTGAATGAAAATGATAATCCTGAAGAAGCGCTGATCTACCTTAACGAAGTAAGGGCACGTGCCAGGGAAGGCAACGAAACCATTCTGCCGGATATTACCACAATCAATAAAGAAGACTTAAGGGATATTATCCTGAACGAACGCAGGAAAGAGCTTGCCCTGGAAGGTCACCGGTTCTGGGATCTGGTGAGGACAGGAAACGCAGATGAATTTTTAGGCCCGTTGGGTTTTATTTCAGGACAGCATGAATTGCTTCCCATTCCCCAGAATGAGATAGATATATCTCTGGGGTCTCTAACACAAAATGATAACTGGTAAAAATAACACTTAATAATTCAAATTATGAAAAAACACTTCATGTTCAAAAATTTACTGCTCGGTATCATTGCAGTATCCTTTTTCTTTACATCTTGTAAAAAAGAAGAAGAGAAAGATCTTACCCTGTCAGAATTGATGGCAGGAGATATTGACCTCAATGGTGCTACAGCTCCGACTAATGTACCTGTTGATCCGGTGATCACGGCAACATTTTCAACAGATGTCGATCCAACAACTGTAACAGCTTCCAATATCACCCTTACCCAGGATTATGACGATAGCTCTATCCCCCTTACAGTCAGCGCATCAGGGAATACAGTTACAATTGATCCACAGGAAGCACTTGGCAGCGGAACACTGTACCTGCTTAACCTGGGTTCAGGTTTGCTTTCTACTGATGGTAAACCGCTTGAAGCGCTGGAAAGGTCTTTTACTACAGAAGGGACTTTTGCCCCATCGGGTGTGATTGCCTATTGGAATTTTGAAGATGATGCAGATGACCAGACAGGTACCTTTATGCCTTCTGATGTAATAGATATTGACTATGAAGCTTCCCGTAATTCCGCGGCAGGTATGGCA